>Ga0315291_10002372_pt1 | contig 24724 bp, 18 predicted proteins | sample YL17G12_20_MG_FD_203070 | JGI IMG/M metagenome (GOLD analysis project Ga0315291, IMG submission 203070) | Sediment microbial communities from Yellowstone Lake, YNP, Wyoming, USA - YL17G12_20 | ecosystem: Environmental > Aquatic > Freshwater > Lake > Sediment | place: USA: Wyoming | collected...
CTTTTGGCGCCGATTCCTTCAAGCTTAACTTATCAAGGCGCTAATAATGCCACCCGGTTAATTTTACTTTTGCCTCCGTTAATCATTTTCTGTGCAGTTGGCGTCTGGTTGCTTTATCAAAATATGAAAAAAACTAAATTTGCCTGGTATTTAGTTTTTGGGATACTTGATGTTATAGCTTTGGTTAACTTTGTTACTTACCTCCATTGTTATTATGTTCATTATCCTCTTGAAAATTGGCGTGCTTGGCAGGTTGGTTATAAAGAAGCCTTCGCTTACATCAGAGAAAGCCAAGATAAATATGAGAAAATTATCATCAACAATACCTATGAACCAGCTTTAATTCGCTTTTTGTTTTACATGCAGTATGATCCAGCAAAATTTCATGCAGAATTTACTGGTGAAGAGGCTAAAAAAGAGATAATTGTAGGAATTGATGGTTTTAAACTTGATGGTAAGTACTATTTTGGTACTCTAGGTGGCACGGCTCGGGGTCTTGGCTCAATGGCTGTTTTTTTGTCTTCCACATATTTGTATTTGGCATCAGCCAAAGACGAAATTGGTGAGAAACCTTATCTTGGCGTTGATGCTGAACAGGATGTTCGGGTTTTAAAGACCATTACTAATTATCTTGGCGAGCCAATTTTTTACTTGCTGACGAAGAGATAGACCTCAAATTTTTAACGAAACTTCATTTTTTGTTTTTTAGATTACAATACCAGTCAGTATTGATAATTTTCTTGAATTTTTCTTTTGGGTTAGTTCTAAAACCCCGAAATATTATCTGATCAATTGGATCACGAATTTCAAAAATTTTTGTTAAAAAATGTTCCTCTATCTGTTCTTTTGAAATTGATATTTCATCTCCTGCTAATATTTGCTCTTCACACTCGTCTTCCTTCCAGTAGATAGCTCTTGTTTCTATATTTCCAAAATGATACTGATAAATGAAACTGGTATTCATATAGTAATTCTCTTTAATCGTTGGACTTACTACTTCTTGAAGTTTTTCTGGGGGATATTTAAGAAAAAAAGCTAATTGGATATAAGCTAGATTCTCAGGCTTCATTTTATCACGTTGATCAATAACAAATTTTTCATTCGGGTGCTCTCTGATTTGTTCTGCAAGCTCGGAAAAACCATAAGCCCAAACTCTGGCTCTTTCTTGAGGCAAGAACAAAAAATATGAACGCCATAATAAAAGAAGCGAACTAATTATTAAAAGTAAAAATACTGGCAACCAAATCAAGGCATGCCTTTTATAAATTAATTTATCCACTCCTATTGTGATTATTAATATTAAAGGCAAGAGGAGAGGTAAGGCTCTTTGAACATGGAAAGGATCTCTGGTCAATGCTGCTGGAATAGGAGTAATTATCGCAAGAAGGAGGAGGAATTTAAACGCTGGTTTAGCCCTTTCTTTAAAAAGAAAATATAAACCGACAAGATAAGGAATGATCATCCATTGATAAAAAACCGACAGTTCTGGTAGAGAACGCTGAGGATCGGGATCTGGTAGGAAAAAGAGAGATCGGGGAGAGAAAAAAGTAAAAAATTTAGAAAGAAATTCACCTAAGAATGCTAATGGGATAGCGATAAACATTGGTAAAAGGTTCGATGTCCTTTCTGCTTGGGCAATAATTGTTGCGGTGTAGAACTGGTTAGTTTTTATGAGAAATGCTGGAGTCGTGAGTATTATCAGGTGGGGTATTTGGATAAGAAAACCCAAGGCTGCGCCCGTTAATAAATAGCCTACATTCTTTCTGACAAAGATTTCCCTTTTAAAAAAGATTGTCAGTCCGACTAAAAAAAGTGGTGCTAGTAACCATTGGGTATAATCAGCGTAGGTTGCAAGAGAGAGACTGGATAAGCCTAATGTCAAAAATACTGGCTTTTTTATTCCAAGCCATATTAGAAGCGCACTCAGCGAAAAAATCAAAAAAGCTAGATTCATTTCGTAACCAACTCTTGAGAAAAAAACTGTCCACGGGGCAATAGCAAAAAGCAAACACCCTGTCAAAGGTGCGCAACTTGATTCTGTTGATTTGAGAGTTTTTAAAAGTAAGAAAACAACCACTATTCCAAGAATGCCTGAAATAGCCGATAGAAGCCTTGTTGAGACGATATTAATATCTAGAGCAGCCATTATTGGGACAGTGATGTAGGTATAAAGTGGTGGGGTATATGAACCTAAAAATTTCATTGCCACTGGGAATGTTTTACCATATTCATCTTTTCCTGTTTTTAAAATTGAATAAGCGTTATACCCTGTTACTGCTTCATCAGCATAGATTCCAGAAGGAATTCGGTCAATTTTATAAAGATACAAAAATGATCCTAATAGCAAGATAAAAATTAATATTGTTATTTCTAAAGCAATAGTTTTAATATTTCGCATATGAAATCATTTGTAAAAACACTAGCAAAAAAAGTGTAAGGCTGAGAATTATGACTAGCGCTTTGGAAAATTTTGGTAATTTAGAGATTTTTTTGTAGATTTCTTCAAGACCAAGGCTTGCTGTCACTGCCAAAAAGGGAAATATTGTAAATGGACCTGAGGGGTTAATATGGCCAATCAACGAGATAAGAAAGATTGGTAGAATAAAGCTGAAAGAAAACAGCGCCAGCTTTTTCGTTCGCGAAGGCACAAAAGAGCGATTTCTGATTAAAGCAAATATCCCTATCAAAAAAACCGGTAACAAAATATAAGGAAATTTTTCAAATTCTTTTATTCCTACTCTTTCTCTAGGATGATTAGCAAAGAAATAGAGATTTGGGTCAATGACCTCAGAGAAATTCCTTTCGATTCGATAAAAAGCAACAGACTCTTTTCTTAATTCGAACCAATTAGCGACATGAATCCAAATTATTTTCTCGCCAACCTTAATATAAACAGGTGGATATTCTTTGAGTCTCATTTGTTGAACACGTTGTTCGTCATTATCTAGGTAGGTTAATGAAAATCTTTGGGTTGTCTGCCATTGAAAAAATAAGAGGATAATAGCCAAAAGAATAAACAGATAGGAAAAGTATTTTGAGGTTGTTTTGATCGAAAACCAGAGGAAAATCGAGGTAATCAAAGTGATTAATCCTAAAGCAATGTTTGTTGAGAAAATCTTCCAAATCCAAAGATTGAATATTAAAACAAATCCGAAAGGGATTAATTTCTTAAACATCGGGAATATCTTACCATTCTTTAGAAAGGCTGTACACGTGGCGATCAAACGGATATGTTTAGATTATTGAATATGCTACAATTTTCTGGTTAGAAATATCTTTCAGGTTTAAAATTTTTTTGTGAAGGAAAAATTATTGCTATTAGCTAAAATAATAATTTTAGCAGCAATAAATAGAAATTGTTTTTTAGAATTATTGAGTCTGAGATAAAGACCAATGATTAAGATAACAAAAGTGATTTTTGAGAAGTCAAAAAATCTACAGATTATACTACTGGCTATTTTATTATTTGGTGCTTTCATTGTACGGGTATGTAACATTGAAAAAGTTCCAGCTAGTTTGTACATCGATGAAGTTGATTACGGTCTTCAGGCAAAGAGCTTAATTCAAACATTCCGTGATTATCAAGGGGAATGGAGCCCCTTTGGGGTTCATTCTTTCAACGATATCCGAGCACCGATTCCAGCGTATTTCACTATTGTTAGCACCCTAATTTCCAATACACCAGAAATCCAAGTCCGTCTTCCGTCAGTATTATTAGGAACTTTAACCGTCTTTATTGTTTTTCTTCTAGTTAGGATTTGGATTAAAAACTTTACAGCTGCACTTTTAACAGCCGCTGCTTTTGCATTTAACCCCTGGCAAATTCAGTTTAGTCGATTTGCTCATGAAGGTATTTCGATGATGGCTATATTTTTGGTAGCCATCTATTGTTTCTATCGGGCATTAGTAACAAAAAGTTACAAATTACTTCTCGTATTCAGTGTTTTGCTTTCGTTGGCTGTTTATACTTACAGACCAATGAGTCTTTTTGCCCTTTTAACATTTGTTGTCCTCTTTCTTCTTTATAGAAAAGAACTACTCACTTTTGGTCTGAAAAAATTATTAATAATTATCATTGTGGCCGCCGCTATTATTTTGCCATTTTTGTATGCAACAACTATTGGTGCGCCCGATGTTCCTCGAATTGCCCAACTCTCAATTTTCAGTAATCCTGAAGTCCCTATTTGGGTGCAAAGGAATAGGGAGGTAGATTCGGGAGATTTTTCTAATCCAGCCATTGGTAAAAAACCTGCTTTAATCTCCTTTTTCTTTCATAGCAAACCGGTAAGCTGGCTTGATTCATTTGCTAATAATTACTTTCAAACTTTCTCAACGGAATTTTTATTTATCAAGGGTGACAAAAACCTTCGACACTCGATAGGACAAATGGGCCAACTTTATTTTATTGATGTTATTGCTTTAATATTTGGCTTTATTTTTGTTGGTAAAAATCTTAAAAGAAAGGAATTCCAATGGCTTTTGCTCTGGTTCTTTTTTGCTCCAATTCCTGCAAGTTTAACTGCTGATGGAGCGCAACATGCTGCAAGACTTTTTATATTTTCGGCACCTTTATTACTCATCGTGGGACTTGGTTGGTGGCAAATTTTCGAGAGTATTAAGAAATCTCATTATGATAAACTTATCATGCTTATTTTAGTCGGGGTTTGGGCTTTGTTCTTTATTTTTTACTTCCACCGCTATTTTGTTCATTATCCGATTGAATCAGCAAGATATTTTGGCTATGGTTATAAACAAGCAGTGTTAAAGATCTCTCAAGAAGAGTCAAAATATCAACGAGTTGCTCTGGCCCCAACCCAAGATCCACCAATGATTTATTATCTTTTCTGGGCTAATGTTAGCCCTAAGCTTATTCAAGAGTATGGTATGAACTTTTCGCCAGAAGTTGTAAAGAACAATCCATTGGATAAATATAAGGTTGTTGAATGGCCAAGGGACATTAGTTTAGAGCCTGATGTTGCTCGCTATTTGAAACCAGATACACTTTACTTTGTTAGTCAAAATGAGTTCCAAAAGGATTTGAGAGATAAGACTCAATTGCCCAAGGGCGTAAAATTGGTCGATTTGATTGCTTATCCTGACAATGAAATTGCATTTTACCTTATTACTAGAGAACAAGAATATCAACCACCTGTCAAAGAACCAAAGTATGATATTAAATTTTTATAAAAACCAAAAGGTTCTTAAAAATGTTGCCCTTTTTTTTGATTAAAAAAATTTCTCCTTTGGAGAAAAAGCTTAGAGCGTTATATCTTGACAGGGCGAGTCAACTCGCACCTAAATTAACCCCATTTATTTCCTCAAATGACCAAGTATTAGATATTGGTTGTGGTACTGGTTCAATCGCAAGTGTCATTAAAAAAGAAAAATCTCCAAAAATTAGCCTTGTGGATGTTCAATATAATCCAATGTGCAGAGAACATCCAGTAATAATCTATGATGGCAAAAACCTCCCATTCGAAAATAATAAATTTACAGTGAGCTTATTAACGGCAGTTCTACATCATTGCAAGAGCCCAATGAAGGTTTTGGATGAAGCAATTAGGGTTACTTCAGATAAAATAATAATTATGGAAGATGTTTTTAATGATTTACCTGGGAGAATAATTACTTTCATAGGAGACTGCATTTTAAATTGGGAGATTCACTCGCCGTTTAAAAATCGAACAACAAAAGATTGGTTCAAAATTTTTAAAAAAAAGAATTTGGTGCTTATTCATTTGGAGGAATTTAATTTAATTTGTGTAGGTTTCCCTTTTAAGTTAGCAATTTTTGTCTTAGAAAAGAATCGAGAAAAGTGAAGAAAGAAAAACTTTGTCTCATTTTGCTTTTGTGTCTTTTGATATTTTTGATAGTTCCAGCTTTTTGGCGGATGCTTAAACCAGGGATTTTTTCAATGCATGATTTTCATATTTTTCGCTTGTTTGAATTTCACAAGTGCATTTCTGATTTAATTTTTCCGTGTCGCTGGGCTCCTGATTCTGGATTTGGCTATGGCGAACCGCTCTTTAATTTTTATGGCCAGTTTCCTTATATTCTCGGCGAACCATTTATTCTGGCAAAACTTTCCATTTTGACAACGATTAAAATCCTTTTTATTTTTTCGCTTTTAGGTTCGGCAATCTCCATGTTCTTTTTGACTCACTATCTTTTTAAATCAAATCTTGCAGCTGCCATTTCTGCAATCCTTTATGTTTATACACCGTACCGGGCTGTTGACGTCTGGGTTCGAGGAGCGTTACCTGAGTCTTTAGCTTTTGTCTTCTTTCCACTTATTTTGCTTTTTTTCAACAAATACGTAATCGAAGAAAAAAGAAAAAATCTTCTAATTTTTTCATCGCTTTTAGCGTTACTCGTCATTACTCATAATCTTTCTTTCTTGATGTTCCTACCATTTTTAGCAGTTTGGTCTATTTATTTTTTGGCAACTGAAAAAAAATGGTTTCTTTTGAAAAATTTTATTATAGCTTCTTTTCTGACGATTGGGATTGCGGCTTTTTACCTTTTACCAGTTATTTTTGAAGGGAAGCTTGTCAGTTTAGGGAAAACTACTCAGGATTACTACAATTTTAGGGCTCATTTTACTACTTTAAATCAACTGTTAATTTCCAGAATTTGGGGTTATGGTGCTTCTCAGTTTGGTCCAGATGATAGTTTAAGTTTCTCTGTCGGACATCTTCAGTGGATACTGTCGCTTCTCCTTTTAGTTTTTGTTGCTGTAACTAAAAAGTTCAAAAAATATTTTTTGGTCATTCTTTTTATTGCCTTAGGTTGGTTTGCACTATTTTTGACTCACGGTCGATCACTTCCTATTTGGAATGTAGCTAAACCGGTAAGTTTTATTCAGTTCCCATGGCGATATCTTACAATGGCAGTGCTTTTCTTTGCTATCGCTGAAGGAAGCGTCGTTTTATTTTTTAAAAATCGAATTTTGAGAATTTTTGTTGCAACAATTATTATTGCGCTGGCGATTATTTTGAATTTTTCATATTTTCGTGAGGATCTTTGGTTTAATATTTCAGATTTTGAGCAATTTTCTGGCGCTCGTTGGCAAGAACAGATTGCTTCAGCAGTCAATGATTTTTGGCCAAAATACGCTGAAGTGGTGCCGAATAGTCAAGCACCTAGAGTGCCTGTTTTTCTGGAAGGCGAAGGAAAAGTTGTTAGTTTTAACAAAAGAAGCCATTCGGTCGCGGCTGACATTATCGTGTCGACAGAAACTGCAATAGTGCAATTCCCAACTGTTTATTTTGACGGTTGGAGATCAGCAGATAAAGGAACTTCTGAAATTTATCCAAGTGGAGATTTTGGTCAGATTACTGCAATTATTCCACAAGGTGAGCATTTGGTTTCTTTGCGTTTAACCAACACCCCAGTTCGCACGCTCGGTAATTTATTATCGCTCGTAAGTGTAATAATTTTCCTTGTACTATTTCTTAAAAAAAGCAAAAAATTCAAAAAAAATGAAGTCTAGAGTTTTAATCGTACTAAGCCTTATTGTGTTACTTGGTGCCGTTTTGAGATTTATTGTCTTAGATCAAGTCCCACCAAGTCTCAATTGGGATGAAGTTTCTCATGGTTATAATGCCTATTCAATCTTGAAAACTGGGAAAGATGAATGGGGCCAGCGTTTTCCTCGAACCTCTTTCCGCGCTTTTGGTGATTATAAACTCCCTTTGTATATTTATTTGACTGCACCATTAACAGTTTTTGGATTAAATGAATGGACAATTAGAGCAGTTTCAGCTCTTTCCGGTATCGGAGCAATTATCTTTACTTTTTTGCTTGTCCAAAAGTTGTTTAATAATCCTATGCTCTCCGCACTAAGCTCTTTGCTTTTGGCTGTCTCTCCATGGCATTTTATATTGTCTCGAGCCGCATTTGAGGCTAATTTAGCGCTCTTTTTGGTGATTTTAGCAACTTTTTTATTTTTATTGGGTTTGAAAAAAGAAAAATTTTTGCCGGTAGCAGCAATTTTTTATGGACTTTCTCTTTATTCTTATAATAGTGCCAAAATTTTTGTTCCGCTTTTAATAATTACATTTGTTCTTTTATATCGAAAGGAAATCTTTGCAAAAATGAGATTTTCTGCCTTAGCCTTAATAATTTTTCTTTTAATGTTTTTGCCCCATTTAATTTTATTGCCTTCGCAGGAGGGACAAGCCCGTTTTTATTGGTCGACAATTTTGGATCCTGGTGCAATTGCCCAAATCAACAAAGCAAGATCTGTTTCAAACCTTCCGCAACCATTACCAAGATTTGTTCATAATAAAGGAACTTATTTTCTTTCTCATTTTTTTTCTAATTGGCTTTCTCACTACTCACCACAATTTTTATTTTTTCAAGGGAGTAGTCATTATCAATATTCTATTCCTGGCAGGGGAGTGATGCCTCTTTTAGAGGCTCCGTTTTTGTTGATTGGATTTGTTGCCCTTTTGTTTTGGCGCAAGAAGGGAGTGTTTTTAATTCTAATTTGGTTTTTTCTAGGCCCGATTGCTGCTGCAGTAACACGGGATTCACCTAATGTTTTGCGCTCAATTTTGATATTGCCATCATTGCAAGTTATCTCAGCTTTTGGTGTTTTAACTATTGGAAAATTTCCCCAAAAATTTGGTAGACAATATTATCTTGGATTTTTGACAGTTTTTCTTTTCTTACTACTAATGTCTGCCTTTGGTTTTTTCACCGATTATTTTGGTAAATATCGGAAGGACTATTCTTTTGCTTGGCAATATGGGTATAAACAGGTAGCAAATTTTGTGAAGAAAAACTATGATAATTATGACCAGATTATCATGACTAAAAAATATGGTGAACCTCATGAGTTTTTATTGTTCTATTTGGGATGGCCACCAGAAAAATATCAGTCCGACCCCAATTTAATTCGTTTTTACCGATCTAATTGGTATTGGGTTGACCGGTTTGATAAGTTTTATTTCGTTAATGACTGGCAGATCCCAAAGGAAGAAAATGGCGAATGGAAATTGGAGAGCGGAGGAGTGATTCCAACAGAAGGAAAAACACTTTTAGTAACCAGTCCAGAAAACCATCCACCCAATTGGTACTATTTAGAAACGGTGAATTTTTTAGACGGTAAGCCAGCATTTGAAATTTATACCAGCAGTTAGCCTCACGTTCTTTCTTTCTTAACTCTTTTATGATATATTCTCCTCATATTTCTGCCTAGAAACCTGTCCCACAAGAAAGTGGACATAAAAGGCTTTAAACAATTAGAGGCAGGATACTTACTTAACAAATCCTATGAGAGCTTGCTTAGTTTAATAGGTGGTCTTTCTGCAAATAAGCCAAACTTTACGTTTCTTACTGTCCTAATTGTTGCCACAGTTTTTATTCCTCTATTTATTCTAATTGCCCGCAAAATTCTCCTTATTAAAAAACTACTGCAGGAAAAGCCCATTTTCTTAGAACTTACCCCACCTTCTAAAACCGAGCAAGATCCATATACTACTGAAAAACTCTTTTCGTTAATTCACGCACTTTCGAATCAAAGGACTTTTAGGGATCGTTTGCTTGGTGATAAAACAAGATTTTCTCTGGAGATTGTTTCAACACAAAATCAAGGAATTCGCTATTTATTGAAAGCTACGCCAAAGGAAGTAAATACCCTGCGAAGAAGTCTTTTATCCTATCTTCCCCAACTGGCTATCAAATCTGTTGATGAGTATCTGCCAGAAAACACCGAAAACTTAAAAGACCATTATTTTAAGATAGTCGAATTTAAACTTTCAGATCATTTTGCCTACCCCTTAAAAAGGCAAGACCAGCTAAATAAACACGACCCGATTGCATATATCACTGGTATGATGACAAAACTAGAACCTTCTGAAATGATTTCTCTTCAAATTCTAGTCTCACCGGTAAAGCCTAAGGAAGTAAAAAAGATTTCAAACCTCATTCTCTACAATGGCGATATATTAAAGCATTTAAATTCTCTAAAGTTCTCAAAATATTCTTGGTTGCCAATCGCCCTACTCAAGCTCGGATTCGCACTTTTCTTTATCCCTTTTTCAATCCCTTTTTGGCTAATCTCTAATCTTGCAACAAACGGGGGAACACCTTTCCCCAGCTTGCCTTTTACTACTCGGGATACTGAGCACTTAAGAAACGTTTTTGAGCAAGAGATGGTCGCCTCAATTAATACAAAAATTGACAAGCCGTTATTTGAGGCAACTATTCGGTTGTTAGTGGTTGTTAAAAATCGAAAAGATATAACTGAGCGCGTTCGTGGGTTTGTTTCCTCATTTGCAACATTTTCGCAAGGGGCTGATCAATCAATTGTACCAATACAAAACTTTAATCTCGATTTCGTAAAAAGGTATCTATTTTTGGTGTTTCAGAAGCGGCTATTTGCTCTTTCTAGAAAATCAGTATTATCAGTATCTGAAGTTTCTGATATTTACCATTTCCCGTTCACAAAGATCACCAAGACAGAAGATTTAGTGAAAATACACAGCAGACAGCTGCCGGCCCCGATCTCTTTAAAGAGAGCGGAAGATGTTGATGTTACCTTTGCTAGCAATAACTATGGCGGAAGTACAACAATAATAGGTTTAGGCAAAGAAGAAAGAAGAAGACATATTTATATTTTGGGGGCAACCGGAACTGGCAAATCGACGCTTCTTTTATCGATGGTCAATCAAGATATCCAAAACGGAAAAGGTTTATGCGTTATTGATCCGCACGGAGATTTGATTGAAAAAATACTGCCTAGTATTCCGCAAAAAAGAATGAGGGATGTCATTTATTTTAATCCTGACGACATAGGCTTTCCAATAGGGTTAAATTTGCTTGAGCTATCGGAAAACCTAAGCGAGGAGGACTCTCTTAGGGAAAAAGAGTTCATTACCGAGAGCATTATCTCCCTCTTTCGCAAACTCTATAGCGAAAGATATTCGGGTCCGAGAATGGAATACATTTTGCGAAACACCATCCATACCGCTTTTACCACCGAAAATCCTACGCTGTTTACGGTGTATAAACTTTTGATTAATGCTAAGTATCGGAGAAGCGTTACCCACAATCTTGCTGATGAAAACCTGAAAGACTTCTGGCAGTATGAATTTAGCAAAGCCGGAGATTATCAAAAAGTTAAAATGATCTCGCCGATTACCAATAAAATAGGAAGATTTCTTTTTTCTGCAACAGCCAAAAGGATCCTGGAGCAGGAAAAATCAAGCATTAACTTTGATGAAATATTAGATAACGGGAAAATACTCCTGTGCAATCTCTCTAAAGGAAGAATTGGAGAGGATACTTCGGAAGTGTTTGGTATTTTAGTAATGACAAAAATCCAACTAGCAGCGCTTAAAAGAGCCAGAGTTGATATTTCCAAAAGACGGGACTTTTATCTCTATGTTGATGAGTTTCAGAATTTTGCTACTCCCTCTTTTGCGCAGGTTCTATCTGAAGCAAGAAAATATAGACTCAATGCAATTCTTGCCCATCAAACAGTGTCACAGCTTGAAGATCGAGATTTGGTGAATATAACTCTGGCAAATACCGGAACAATAATTTGCTTTAGAACGGCCAACCCAGAGGATGAAAAGCTCATTTTACCTCAATTTACGCCGTATATACAGCAAGGCGAAATAGCGAACCTCCCTTCGTTTCATTTTTACATGAAGGTCAATGCTTTAAACCCGGAGGAACCATTTTCTGGGGAAACAATTTTTATAGAAGTTAGCCCTGATGAGAAAAAGGTTAGTGAAGTTATACAAATGTCACGAGGAAGATATACACACGCTTATAATAAAAATAGAGACTCTAATATAGAACCAAAAGAGAACGTTTTTCAAAAGACTGCACCTAATCCGCAAACTCTAACCGCTATTCCTTAGAAATACCACTTGTTAATCGTCTAAATATCGTCTATAATTCGTCTATATATCGATGTTTAATCCTCGCTATACAATCACTGACCGCCTTTTAGCAAATATTAAGCGAATTACCAATTTGGTTAACGAGCTAAATAATAGACGTTTTCCTCAGCTAGTTTTATTAGAATTAGAGAGGAGGGCTCGTGCTGTATCCAGCTTCGCTTCAACCAGTATTGAAGGGAACCCGCTTCCATTAACCGAGGTTAAAAAAATTCTCAAATCAGAACCAGCTCACGTCCGAGAAAGCGAGAAAGAGGTTTTGAATTACAATAAAGCATTACAAAATTTAAGCGAAAAGCTTGAAGAAGGAGGGGTAAGACTATCGCTTGATTTTATCTTAAAAATTCAAAAGCAAGTGATTGAGGGACTTTTACCCGCTTTTGAGTCGGGAAAGATCAGAGAGAAGCCAGTTGTAGTTAACGATCCGAGAACCCGAAAAGTCGTTTATTTACCGCCTGATGCAAAAGATCTAAAATCTCTTATGGAAGATCTTATTGCATTCACGAACAGCAGTAAAGGTATTATAGATTCACTAATCTTAGCTGGTATTTTCCATAAGCAGATGGTTATTATCCATCCTTTCATGGACGGTAACGGAAGGACTACTCGTTTAGCAACCAAAGTATTACTTGCTGAAATGGGGTTAAATACCTTTAACCTTTTTAGTTTTGAGAATTATTACAATAAGAATGTAACGAGATATTTTCAGACTGTAGGTGAATTTGGTAATTATTACGAACTTGTAGACAAAATTGATTTTACCCCTTGGCTTGAGTACTTTACCGAAGGGATTATTGATGAACTTCTGCGAGTAAAAAAGCAACTTGGTGAAGTTGTAATAAGTCCTAAAACGCAGTTATTACCTTATCACGTCAAGATACTTGAGTTCATACAGAAAAAAGGGTTTATTACAGATCGTGATTATGCAAAGTTGGTTGATCGTGCCAAGGCGACCAGAGCTATTGATTTCCAAAAACTAATAGCACTTGGGTTGGTTGAGAGGAAAGGCAAAGGAAGAGCAACATATTATATATTGAAAGAAAAATAGTACTCTTTCTGCAGCTGGAAACCATCCAAGCGCTCTTGGATAAAAAATGACTAAATTTGAAGCTAAATATCGAAATTCTTTTACCTCTTTTCCTTTATATATAATAAAGGGGAGGAATGAGATAATCCAAAGTTGAGGGATATCAAATACTCCTGCCTCTGCCTCTTGTTTCTTATAAACTATGGACTCTCCTTTAACTTCTAGACAAATAGAAATACTTATCCTTCTTGCCAAATTCCGTTTCTTAAATAGACAGCAAATCCAAACTCTTCTTAAACATAAAGATTTCCGTCTTATTATTACTTGGCTAAATGACCTTACCGAAAAAGAATATACGGGAAGAATTTACTCCCGAAAGTTTGGTGAAAATACCAAGCCTGCTATTTATTTTCTCAGCCCCAAAAGTAGAAAGGTCTTGAAAAAACAAAAAGGCTTGGAAAAAGAGAAATTTAATTGGATCTACCGGGAAAAGAACCGTTCAAAAAAATTTATTGAACATTGCCTTTTTCTCACTCAAGTTTATTTAAGTTTCTTATCTTCTACTGTCAAAAAAGCCAAAGTCCATCTTTTCACCAAGACAGATTTAGCAAAATATCCCTATCTTCTCGATCCTTTACCTGATGCCTATATCGCCATTGAACAGAACGGCGAGGTTATAAGAAGATATTTTCTTGAAGCCTTTGATAAGGCCACCCCCCGTTTTGTTTTAAGAGGAAGGGTGCAGAAGTATTTAGATTACTCAGAAGAGGGCGAGTGGGAGGCAAATACCGACCACCCGTTTCCTTCAATTCTTTTTGTTTGCCAAGATGAAACAGTCAAAAGTTACCTATACAGATACATTAAAAAGATACTTGATGAGGCAATATCTGATATCTCCTTTTTTCTAACGACTAAAGACAGCATCAAATCCCAAGGAGTCAGAAAAGAAATCTGGCAGAGGGTGGGATAACTAAGCGATGAACATGATCACAAACCCTTGCCAATCCTGGAGCCGATAATGACGTCTGAAACGTCTTTTAGAGTAAAGACTGTCTGTGGTTTTTTATAGAGTTCAATAATAAGTTTGTTCTTCACAATATACCGCAAGTAATGTTAAGACTTACTTGCAGTTCATATTATACCATAAAATAGAATTTTGTAAATAGTAGGTTTTCGACTTATAGTTATTTCAAAAGTCAATGCAGTTTTGTTAATATCAGCCCCACCATTAGAGGTACTCCTCAAGAGTGGAAAAGCCTTTAGCTAACTTGCTTTCTAAAATTCCCTCTTGATTTATAAAAGAATTTTTGATATATATTGACGTACTTAAATATTGTTTGTTCTAAAACTGCTCGGAAGGGCAGTTTTTTTTACCTCAAAATGAAAGGGGGTGAAGGGATGAAAAAATTAATTGTCTTACAGTCACTGATTGTAACTTACCTAATAGTTGCTACTCCCGTATTCGCCCAGTCGGCGGATGTTTCAAGGATTCAGAATTTTATTCAAGGCGTCATCCAAATATTAGTTACTCTTGCTGGTCTTATAGCGGCCGGATTTTTTGTTTGGGGAGGATTTGGATATATTACAAGTTCGGGCAATCCCGAAGCCTTAGATAGGTCCAAAAAGACTATTTTGTATTCGTCAATTGGGCTGGCTATTGTCTTGGGGGCATTTGTCTTAAGTAATATTATCACCCAACTTGCAACCAGCGCTTTTGGCGCAGGTCAATAAAGCCAAGGTAGGGCTATCGATATCATGAAATTATTAACTATTTTTAGCGCGGTGGCGGTATTTTTCATATCGGCTCAGCCGGTGTTTGCTGCCAGTAATAATGAAATTGCCAATTTTACCAATCAAACACTTAATGCCTTAATTATTATTGCTTCCCTCGCCTCCACCTTTTTCATCATCAAAGGCGGCTACGCCTATATCACTTCTTCCGGGAAACCAGACAGTATCGAACAGGCAAAAACGACTATTCGCAATGCGCTTCTTGGCCTGGTTGTTGTCCTGGCAGCAGCAGTAATTTCTTCGGTTTTAAACCACGTCTTTAGCACACCAAGCGTGAATTTTACATCCACTCAGATTGATTTAAAACCGATCCAGCCCTCAACACCGTCAAATGGACTAACCCAAGTGCTTTTGGATGCAATCGCGGGATTTTTACAAAACATCGTCCAAAGTGCAACAAAACCCTTAACTGAGGGGATTGTCAGCTTTCTGACTACCACCCCTTCGATTGTGACAAACTCCGTCATTTTTAATTTCTGGCTGATAATACTTGGAATTACTGATTCGCTTTTTGCTTTGCTGATTGCCCTGCTTGGTTTTCATTTAATGTCTGCCTCTACTTTTGGTTTTGAAGAGATAGAATTTAAACATTTACTGCCCAGAGTTGGTTTAGCATTTCTGGCAGCCAACACTTCAATCTTTCTGGCCGATTGGATAGTTTTGAGTTGTAACACCTTGGTACAAGCCGTTCTTCACGCCACCGGCGGTATTGGTAGCGCCTGGGTACTAAATGCCTTTGATCCAACAACTTTAGCTACCGGCACAACCGCCTTGATCACACTTATCTTCATGATTCTTTTTGTCATTTTGGCAGTAGTGCTTTTGCTTTTTTACATCACCCGGTTAATTCTCATTTCTCTTGGAGCGGTTATCTCCCCGCTGATTTTCCTCTTATGGACGATCCCAAAATTTGCCGATTTTGCCGAAATTTCAATTAAGACCTATATCACGACCGTTTATACTGTTTTTGTCCATTTGGTAATTATTCAACTTGCTTCAGCATTTCTGGCTGTTCCCGGTCAAGCAGGGACGAATTCGCTGATCTCAATTCTTGTTGGTATCGGGCTTCTCTTTACTCTTTTAAAAACGCCTGCCATGATGATGCAGCTTGTTTTTTACAACAGCGGCCGGGGTATGGTGCAAAAAATTGGCGGGCAGATTATTAACGTGATTTCCACGGATAAAGGCTCTTCCGTCTCTGAAAAGGTAGCTTCCGAGAGCTTAACTAAAATACCCGGAAAGAGGGTCGTGGTATGAGGACCCAAATAATACCAGCGCAAATTACGACCGTGGAAGACAAAATTGCGGGGAACTTGAACCTAACGCAAATTTTCCTTCTGATGGTCCCCGTTTTTTGGTCAACAATCGTCTATGGATTATTTGCCCCAAGGCTTCAACTTTCCTGGTACAAGTTGCCGCTAATTGCGCTGGTCTTGTTTTTGTGTTTGATCCTTTCACTTCGCCTCAAAGGGAAAGTGGTTGCCAATTGGCTTTTGGTTATTCTTCGATATAATATCCGCCCCCAATACTACCTCTTTGACAAAAACGATAGTTTCCTGCGAACGCAAGATCTCCCGATTTTTGAGAAAAAACCAAGAAACCTATTTAGAAAAACGTCTGCAAAAAAGCAAACAAAAATGGCGGCTTCCAGTTTCTCGATTGGCGACTTGGTAAAGCTTGAAGGTTTGCTTGCCGATCCCAAATCCAGTTTCTCTTTAAAGTCAGGCAAGAGGGGAGGATTAGATGTGGCTTTTGAACAAGACCAAAAGTAAAGTCAGTTCCAGAAGGCAAATTCAAATTAAAGAGGTTAGAGACGGGATTCTTATCTTGCCAAAAGGCGAATACCGACTGGTGATTGAGACCTCCTCAATTAATTTTGAACTTAAAAGTGATGAGGAGCAGGATATTTTAATCGATAGCTTCCAAAGCTTTCTCAACTCGCTTCCTTGCCAGCTTCAGATTTTAGTTCGGGTCAGAGAAGTTGAGATTGACAGGTATTTGGAACAGATTGGCAAAAGTCGCGATACAGAGCCTGAAAAAGTCTACAAAGACCAAATTAGTAACTACTCTGCCTTTATCAAGAACTTGGTAGCCGGTAACAAAATTTTATCCCGCCGATTTTATCTTGTTATTCCTTATCGGCATTTGGACAAAAACAAGAATTTTACCTTAATTGCCGAGCAGATTCATCTTCAGGGAGATATTGCCTTGAAGGGTTTGGAGAAACTAGGAATGAAAGCCCGGGTTTTGGATAGCCTAGAGCTTCTTGATCTATTCTACAGTTTCTATAACCCCCAACAGGCTAAGACGCAGGAACTCAAAGGACAAACCATTGAGATGTTACTACAAAATCAATATGCTTGAAACGCTTAAATTTAACCAATTGACCGTCAGCAATTTCAAAAAGTTTGGCAAAGTCAGACTGAAGGAGAAATCTTCAAAAAGGGACCTTCTTAAGAAATCTTTTGAATATCACTTCGGTGAACAAGACCAAATTGATCTTATTTCCTACTCAGGGCTTGAGGAAAATACTTCCTACCTTCAAATGGGAGATAAAGTTGTCCGAACACTTTTCATCTCTGGTTATCCCTACGTAGCTACAACCGGCTGGCTAAATATGCTTATTAACTTTAACCACAATATTGACATTGCCTATCACGTTGAACAAGTAGACCCTCTTTTTGCCCTGCCAAAACTAAACAGAAAAATTACTGAGCTTGAATCCACTAAACGAGCGATGCTCAAAGACGGTAAAGTAATCGGGTCGGAAGTAACAGACCCACTAAGATCAGCAATCGAGCTTAAAGACAAAATCCAAAGGGGTCAGGAAAAGCTTTTCCAAATTTCAATTTACCTGACAATTTTTGCCGACAGCTTAATTGAACTTAATAAGGTCACGACCATCCTTGAAACGGTGATGTCCACCAGACTTTTTTACCTCAAAATTGCCACTTTTCAGCAACTGGAGGGTTTGCAATCTGTCCTGCCCAGGGCCGAGAATTTACTTAATCAGAAAAGAAACTTAGATAGCTCATCTGCCGCCTTAACATTTCCCTTTGTCTCCTCAGAATTGGTCCAAGAATCGGGAATCCTTTATGGCATTAACAAATCCAATAATTCTTTGGTCATTGTAGACCGCTTCTTATTAAATAACGCCAATAGTATTATCTTTGCCCAATCCGGCAGTGGTAAAAGTTATACTGCCAAAGTCGAGATATTAAGACAACTGATGCAGGGAACTCGGGTGATTGTTATCGATCCAGAGCGGGAGTATAAACAATTGGCAGCCTCAGTTAACGGAACATATATCAGACTATCGGCAAAATCAAAAGAAAAAATTAATCCTTTTGACTTCTCAACAGGCTCTTACAGGGAAGAAAACAATCTTGCCGAACATATTCAAGATTTAACTGAGATTATCTCCCTGATCGTTGGCACACTTAGCGCCGAAGAAAAGGCAATCGTTGACAGGGCAATCATCCAAACCTACAAAAAACACGGCTTCTCGCTTAACTACTCTTTAAAACCAAATGGGGGCAGAAGCGCAAGAGGCAGGAAACCCCAAGAGAAAAGCTATCCGCTGCTCAAAGATTTTTACCAAGTCTTGAAAGAGATGAAACAGAAAGACCTTTGCAATTGCTTGGAGAGGTTTGTTAAGGGGTCTTTATCCTCAGTTTTTGATTCCCAAACTAATATTGCCCTTGATAACAGACTGGTTATCTTTGATATCAAAGACCTTAGTGAATCATTGCGACAAATTATGATGCTTGCGGTTGCTAACTTTGTTAATTCTCAAGTTAGGTCCAATCCCCAGAAAAGAATACTGGTAATAGACGAGGGGTGGATACTTTTAGCACATGAGGAAAGCGCCCGATTTATTTCAGGCCTGGTGCGAAGGGCGCGAAAATACTATTTGGGAGTAACCATTATCACCCAGGCGGCCAATGATTTTCTCTCCCAGGAATACGGCCGGGCGATAGCCTCCCAATCGTCACTTCGAATTTTAATGAAACAAGATACGACAACCATTAAAAAAGTAGCGAGTGAATTTAAGCTAAGTGAGTATGAAGAGCATTTTCTTTTAACTTGTGACCGCGGAGAAGCTTTGATTATTGCTGACCAAAACCATGTTGCAGTCAAGGTTGTAGCTTCAGAAAAAGAACATCCCCTCCTCACGACCGACCCAAAGGAAATTTATTTATAGTCAATGGGCCCCTTTACATTCTCAAAAATCAGTGCCATCTGGTCTTTTCGTTCTGAACTCTTTTTTGTTTCACTGGCTTTTTTAATTACTCTGCTTTTGCCAATAATTGCCGTTATTCTTTTGACCAATGCAGGAATCGATATAATTTCAGACAGACTCGCCACTGCCAATTTGCAAACCCACACTATCGAAATCCATGACCCGGCAACCGGAGCAGTAATTAAGCAAATTCAAGCAACAGCTGTCTGGCCAACGGCGGGAGTTATTACCTTAGAATTCGGCCAGTCAGATTTACCTTATCAACCTCTCCATTCAGGGATCGATATTGCCAATCCGAACAGGCAAATAGGTGATCCAGTTACCGCCTTTATGCCCGGAAAAGTGATTTATGCTGGAGAAATATTTTGGGGTTTTGGCAAACACATTATTATTGACCATGGGAATAATCTTACTTCGATCTACGGCCACTTGGATAAGATCTTGGTGGTCAAAGGGGAAGACATTACCACCGCTTCCCAAGTGATTGGGCTTGAGGGTGATACTGGTTGGGCAACTGGTCCCCATCTGCATTTTCAAATTGACGTATTTGGAATACCAGTCAACCCGAGGACATTTTTAGGGCAAGCCAACCAGTAATTCTAACCAATTACCCCTTTATAGTGTTTTACGGCTAATTTTCCGCTATAATATAATACCAAAGGTCAAGTTTTTTGGCGGTTAGGAGTAAACCATCAAAGATGGTATTCCATTTTGGGGCTTGAGGCTCGCCAAGCGAGCAAGGGTTGGGTGTGAAAAGATTAATTGTCGATCATTGGCTACTAATTATAATTTTTCTTTTAGCGGCGTTTTTACGTTTTTATCAACTAATTTCTGTCCCGCCAAGCCTTAATTGGGATGAGACAGCACTGGGTTATAACGCTTATTCAATTTTAAAAACAGGAAAAGATGAATATGGTAAATTTTTGCCATTAGTCTTTAAATCCTTTGGTGATTTTAAACCAGGAATTTACGTTTATTTGACAGTTCCATTTGTTGCTCTTTTTGATTTGTCAGAATTTGCAGTCCGCGCACCCTCGGCACTTTTTGGGGTTTTGACTGTCGGGATTCTGTTTTTCTTAGTTAAAGAGTTATTTGGTAACAAGAAAATAGCACTCATTGCCGCATTTTTTCTGGCGATCTCTCCTTGGCACCTTCTTCTTTCAAGGCCTGCTTTTGAGGCTAATATCGCTTTGTTTTTGAATCTTTTGGGTATTTTTTTCTTCTTAAAATTTATCAAGAAAAGAACGATTTTCTCATTTTTGTTTTTTGCTTTTTCATTTTTAATTTCTTTATATACTTATCAAGTTTCCAAATTAATTGTTCCACTTTTTACAATCGGTCTTATTTTATTTTGGTTTAGAGAAGTTATCGGCCTGCCGAAGAAATATTTTCTTATCGCCTTTGGTTTTCTGCTTTTGGCATTTCCCATTTATTATGGCTCAATTTTTGGCAGTCAAGGCGGCAGGTTTGAAGTTTTTTCGGTTTTTTCTTATCCAAGTACTGGGCAAATGATGGAAAAGTTAGCGAAAGAAGATGAAACAACTGTTGGTTCATTGCCTTTTCAGTTTTTTCACAGTCAACCTTACCAGTTTGGAAGAACAATTTTATCTAATTACTTAAATCACCTATCGCCTCGATTTCTTTTCTTTGAAGGTGATTTTCAAAACCAAAGAACCAAAATCCCCGATAATGGCATGATGTATTTTTTTGATATCGTCTTTTTACTTTTTGGTCTCTATGCATTTTTCAAAACCAAACTGGATCGCCAAAAATATTTTTTGCTTTTTTGGCTGGCAGTCTCACCCTTGCCAGCAGCTTTAACCCGAGATCAAGTTTCTCCAATTAGAGCCTTTAATCTAGTAGTCCCGCTGGTAATTTTGTCAGCATTTGGAGCCTGGTTTTTACTTGAAAAAATCAAAACTTTGCCAAAGATCCCTTTTCTTATATTGGCGGTTTTTGGAGTTTTGATGTTTTGGAATATTTCATTCCTGCTTGATTCCTACTTTATTCATTATCCCAAAATTGCATCACGCGAGTGGCTTTATGGTTATAAGGAGGCAGTTGAAGTAGCTCAACAAAATTATAATGATTTTAAAAAGATTATTTTTACTACAGTTTATAACGAGCCGTATATCTTTGTTTTGTTCGACACAAAATACCCGCCAGCGAAATATCAACCGCAAGCTAAACTGAGATATTTGCGGGGGCCACTTGATGTTGGTGAGGTTATGGGTTTTGATAAGTTTGATTTTCGAGCAGTAAATTATCCAGGCGATTTGGATTTGAAAAATACACTTCTGGTTGCAGGAGCCAATGAAATTCCTCCTGATGAGTTGGAAAGAGATGTCAGGCTTGGCAAAGTTGAAATCGTCAAAGAAATTAACTTTTTAGATGGTTCCCCGGCTTTTAGAATAGTGGCAGTCAAAAATGCCACTTAAATAGAGATCTGGCTTGATTTAACAATCTAAATTGAGATTTTAGGTACTGCCCAGAGTTGGAAACTTACTGTATTTGGGAGTTGGGCATTTACCCTTGAAAGCTTGAGAGATTGCTTCGGCTTTTAGCCAAGCATTGACAATCAGCTACCGTAAGTCCTATAGATATAAAGAGCTGGATATTCTCATTTGTTACCATCATAAGCCCGATTACATCACCCCATATCTATGGGAAACGGCTATTGACATTATCTTATCTATGTTTTAGACTCAAATCATAGATATAATTTTTTATATCTACATTACAGCCTATGCGTACTGGTAACTTTATAAATCAATTAGAAGGTATAGCACAGTATAAAGCTTTTGTGCCTAGTCCACTGCCTTTTACTATCAACATAGATTCAGGTCTGCAAAATTTACTGTCTCGTGCTGATCTTGCTCTGGGGAGGTTAGACGGGGTTGCGGATATTCTGCCAAATGTTGATTTCTTTATCCTCATGTATATGCGCAAAGAAGCGACATTGTCGAGTCAAATAGAGGGAACTCGAGCAACATTTGTCGATGTATTAAAAGCTGAATCAAAAATAGAAGATGCAGAGATACATAAAGATGTGGATGAAATACTTAACTATATCAATGCGATGAATTATGGTATAGAAAGGTTGAGGCAGTTACCGCTTTCGCTACGGCTCATTCGGGAAATACATAAGAAACTTTTACACAAAGTCCGAGGAGAGCAAAGACATCCTGGAGAATTTAGAACTTCTCAAAATTGGGTAGGCGGTACCAGTCTTCAAACTGCCGTATTTATACCTCCTCCCCATAGTGATGTTTTGAAGCTTATGGCAAATTTAGAAGAATATTTTCATCATACTTCTCCTTCGCCAATTCTTATAAAAACGGGATTAGCCCATGCTCAGTTTGAAACGATTCACCCTTTCTTGGACGGAAATGGAAGGATTGGAAGGCTACTTGTAACATTTTATTTATATCAACAAGGAGTTCTAAGAAAGCCGTTACTATATTTGTCAGATTTTTTTAAAGCGAACAAACAAGTATATTATGATAAGTTAAGTGCCTTTCGCGAAAAAGATGACATTGAGGGGTGGTTAAAGTTTTTTATGGAGGGAGTAATAAATACTTCAGAGAAAGCAGTTACAACAGCCAGGAGAATAATAAGCTTAAGAGAAGATCATCTAACAAAAGTTACCAGTCTTGGAAGATCAACAGAAAAAGGTATGTTTCTTCTCAACCAGCTTTATAAAACTCCTCTGGTACGAGTGAAAGATGTGGAATTTATTACATCACTGTCAAATCCAAATGCATTAGCACTGGTAAGAAAATTGGTAAAACTTGGAATTCTGAAAGAAACAACTGGATATAAGAGAAATAGAGTTTTTTCTTATGAAGATTATATTTCATTGTTTTCGTAAGAAATATGGGTGGTCACCTATGACGATAGCATTTCGATGAGAACTAAGGTTGTCTTATTTTTTATTATTATCCTGGCATCTTTTTTAAGACTTTGGCAATTGACATCTTTGCCGCCTGGATTTTCGGCCGATGAGGCGACGATTGGCTACAATGCCTATGCGATTTTAAAGACGGGAGCTGATGAGTATGGGACCAAAGTGCCTTTGGCTTTTAAGGCATTTTCTGACTACCAGGCACCTTTCTATACTTATTTAACCGTTCCTTTTGTTAAATTTTTAGGGCTAAATGAATTGGCAGTCAGACTTCCTTCCGCAATTTTTGGTATTTTGACAGTCGTGATTGTTTACCTTTTAGTTCTGAGATTGTTTGGTTTTCAATTGCTGGCTTTGCTGTCAGCATTTTTTGCGGCAATTTCCCCTTATCTAATATTTTTTTCCAGAGGGGCTTGGCAGGCAAACTTGGCAACTTTTTTCATAACCTTAGGGTTTTACTTTTTTGTTGTTGGCCTTGAAAATAGTAAATACTTACCGTTTTCTGTTTTGGCATTTATCGCCTCACTTTATTCATACCAAAGCCCCAGACTTTTGGTACCAATTATTGGCGTTTTTCTTATCCTGTTTTATTGGAAGAAACTTTGGACCCAAAAGAGGGCAATCTTGGTGTCTTTTATTTTAGGTTTGTTATTTTTTGCGCCAATTATTTTTATTTTATCAGGTACCGCGGGTCAAGCTCGTTTCAAAGGTGTATCAATTTTTTCCGATCCAGGTCCAGTAAACAGAATAAATCAATTAAGAGGGGAACATTCAAATCCGAATGGATTTTTATCTAAGGTGCTTCACAATAAAATTCAAACTTTCGCCATAATTACAATAAGAAATCACCTAGAACACTTTGACAAAGACTTCTTGTTTTTCAAAGGCGATCCTGTTGGTCGACAGAATGTTCCTGAAATGGGAGTTACGTATTTATTTGACATAATTCTTCTGCCGTTAGGGTTGATCTTTGTTTTTAGGCGGGGATTACTGGATAAAGCGAAGATTATTCTTCTTTGGTTGGCTGTCGCGCCAATGGCTTCGGCTTTTACCTTTCAAACCCCAAATGCTTTAAGAGCGGCTAATATGGCAGTTCCTTTGGTGATAGTTTCGTCTTTAGGTGCCTTTTGGTTATTTGAGGTTATTTCAAAAAGAAACATGCTGGCAAAAATATTTTGTTTTCTTTTAATAGGTTCCATACTAGGTTTTTCTGTTGGAAAATTTTTACATCAGTATTTTGTTCATCTGCCTAAACAATATGGGCTAGAATGGGAGAGTGGCTTTGGCAAGATGATCAATTTTGTAAAGGAGAATGAAGATAATTATCAAAAAATAATTATTACAAACCGGTATGATCAGCCATATATTTTAACTCTTTTTTATCTAAAATATGATCCAAAGACGTATCAAAAGGTTGATAAACAGGAGTCACAAATAGATAACTTTGGTTTTACCATGATTTCCTCTTTTGATAAATACGAATTTCGACGGATAAATTGGCAAGAAGATTCAAAACTTAAAGATGTTTTGCTGGTTGGTACAGCAGAGGAAATTCCCAAAAACGCTCCAGTTGAAAAAGAAATTCTCTTTCCAAATGGCCAACCAGCCTTTAAAATAGTATCAACCTAAACAATTTAAAAATAAAAAAGCCTATTTAATTAAAAGATTAAAAAATTGAAATATGGGGAAACTTTCGGTTGTTTTAGCTACCTTTAATGAAGAAAAAAATATTGGTGATTGCCTGGGATCTGTCCGCCAGCTGGCAGATGAGATTGTTGTAGTAGATGGATCCTCAACTGATAAAACAGTTCCTCTTGCCAGAAAGTATACCCAAAAAATTATTA
>Ga0315291_10002374_pt1 | contig 24705 bp, 18 predicted proteins | sample YL17G12_20_MG_FD_203070 | JGI IMG/M metagenome (GOLD analysis project Ga0315291, IMG submission 203070) | Sediment microbial communities from Yellowstone Lake, YNP, Wyoming, USA - YL17G12_20 | ecosystem: Environmental > Aquatic > Freshwater > Lake > Sediment | place: USA: Wyoming | collected...
TGTGCCGGGGCCGCGCCGAGGTGACCGGCTTTCACGCGACTTCCGGGTATTTCCACGGCGCCCGGTACTCGCGCCGCAGGAGCTTGTTGGCCTCGGGGTCGCCCAGGATGACCTCCTTCTCGCCGTCCCAGCGGATGCTGCGGCCGAGTCTGTAGGAGAGCATCCCGAGCAGGCTCAAGTTGGTGGAGCGGTGGATCTCCTCGATGTCGCACACCGGGCGTTTGCCGGTGCGGATGGCATCGAGGAAGTTCGCCCAGAGTTCAGGGATGTTCTGGTCGTCGGGCTTGTGCAATTGCGGGGCCTGGCGGACGGGCTCCTTGTTCTGATCCACCGGGTAGAACACCCACCCGTTCTGCCAGCCCATGTGGAAGGTCCCCTCGGTGCCGTAGAAGTAGCAGCCGACCGACTCGCCCTTCTCGGCGTTGTTGCCGGCGAATTGGCGGTGCTCCCAGGAGACGGTAAAGCCCTCGAACTGGAAGACGGCCACCTGGTGGTCGGGGGCGTCGGTGGTCTGTTCTTGCTGGGTGAGGATCGGCGGGCCCTTGATCGGCCGCCCGCCGGTCGAATAGACGGTCTTGGGCCACTTCTCGTCCATGATCCAGAGGATCTGGTCCATCCAGTGGACGCCCCAGTCGCCCAGCGTGCCGTTGGCGTAGTCGAGATACTGGCGGAAACCGCGAGGGTGGATGCCGCCGCCCCAGGGGTTTTGGGGATCGCCGTTGAAGGGCCGCAGCGGGCCGGGGCCACACCACATGTCCCAGTCGAGTCCCTTGGGCGGCTCGACGTTCTTGCGGGGCTTTTCGGGGCCGCCGCCGTAGTGTACGAACGCCCGGACCATGCCGATCTTGCCGAGTTTGCCGGAGCGGATGAATTCCCGGCCGGAGACGTTGTGCGGCGAAACCCGGCGATGCGTGCCCACCTGCACCACGCGGCCGGTGCTGCGTGCCGCGTTGACCATCGCCCGCCCCTCGCGAATGGTGTGGCCGATCGGCTTCTCGACGTAGACGTGGGCGCCGGCGTGGCAGGCGGCGATGGTGCACAGGGGGTGCCAGTGATCGGGGGTGGCCACGATCACAATCTCGGGCTTTTCCTTGGCCAGCAGCTCGCGGTAGTCGCGGTACTTCTTGGGGGCGATGCCGGTGAGCTTCTCCACCTCGGCGGCGGCGGGGTCGAGCTGGTTTTGATCCACGTCGCACATGGCCACCGGGCGGACTTCGCCCGACCAACCTTCGGTCGGTGCCCGGATCGCCGCGCGGAAGACGTTCATACCCCACCAACCGCTGCCGACCAGGGCGGTGCGGTATTTCTTGTTTTTCTCGGCACCATGGACGGCCGGCGCGCCCAGCGCGATGCCTGCTGCCGCGGTGGTTGCCAGAAAGTTGCGACGAGTCAGACGCATAGCGGTCCTCCCCGGGGAGACAATTGAAAATTGAGAATTGACAATGGCCAATTTGCAATTCACCACCTGGCGAACCGCAACGTTGATGTGCCGGCATCAAGAGACGAGCAGCCGTGGCCGGCACAATGACCATGACGAACCCGGCGGCGTTTGTCAAGCGCGGGGGTGGCGTGTGGGGCAAGAATTGTGGGTTTTTTGTTTTTTGTCGAGGTGGAGCATCTTGACTCGCGGCTTGGCAGCCGTTATGTCAATAGAGAACCTCTGCGCAGTGCGGAAAAAGGGGACAGGTCCAATTTGTGCGAAGCACCCTTCGGGCCGTTCCGGCAAATTGGACCTGTTTTTTCCACGAAAGGCCATTCAGATCATGAGACCCTCCTCTATCCGTTGTGTTTCGGTGGTGCTCTTGGCTGTGGGCACCAGCGTCTCTCCGGCCGGCACGTCGCTTGCCGCCGCCCCGGAAGCCGAATTCCATGCCAAGCTGATCTCCGCCGAGCCGGACCTGGTGTCGTACTGGCGTCTTGACGGCGACTTGAAGGATGCCCAGGGGAAGGCCGACGGCCGGGCGGAGGGGGGAGAGCCGCAGTTCGGCGACGGCCCGGGCGGGGGCAAGGCCCTGGTGCTCTCCGGCGGGCGGTTCGTGACCATGGGCGAGACGCCGGGGCTCGACCTGAAAGAGATCACCGTCGAGCTGTGGTTTCAGCCCGATTTCCAGCCGGGGCTGAAGTACAACCCCTGCCTCATCGCCAAGAGGGCGCACGGGGATCACGGCTTGACGCGCTTCAGCATTCACGTGCAGAACGATTACTCGCTGGTCGACGTGTGGAACGGGCAGAGCGTGATTTGCTACCGGCCGCCCGACGGCCCGCTCCGCCGAGGCCAATGGTACTACCTGGCCGTCACCTGCACGCAGGACGAGATGCGGCTGTATCTGGACGGCGTACGTTGTGATCGGGAGGGGGATGGCGGGGTGTTCAACTTCGCGCAGACCAAGCTGCCGCTGTCGATCGGCTCGTCGACGCCGAAGGGACAGGAGCTGCTCGAATCCCGGGTCGACGAGGTGGCGATCTACGGCCGGGTGCTCTCGGCGGCGGAGATTGCCCGCCACGTCGACGCCATGGGCTGGCAGCGGCGACGGCTGGAGCTGGCCGCGGCGCGAGACGCCCGCACCGAGCGCGAGAAGAGGCTCCGCGCCCAGCGCGATGCAGAGCGTGATCGCCGCAAGGCCGAGTTGTTGGCCGACCCGGCACTGATGACTCGTGGCAAGCCGACGATCTATCGCGGCGAGCACCTCGGGGCAATCAGCCTCACCCTGGGCGGGATCGGCACCGGTTCGATCCAGATCGACGGCCGGGCGGAGCGGGCCGTCTGGCAGATCTTCAATAACCACCAGCACGCCGCCGTGCCGCACAGCTTCTTCGCCCTACGGGTCAAGGCCGCCGACGCTAAGCCGATCGTCCGCGCCTTGCAGACCACGCCGGTCGGGCCGTTTGCCGCCATCAAGGCGCTCAGTTTCCGCGGCGAGTATCCCTTCGGATGGTACGAGTTCGAGGACGCCGACGTGCCGGTGAAGATCGCCCTGGAGGCGTTCAATCCGCTGGTGCCGCTGGACGTGCGAAGCTCGGCGATCCCCTGCGCGATCTTCAACCTCTCGGTCAGCAATCCGACCGACCGGCCCGTGGAGGTCAGCGTCCTGGCGGCGCAGCAGAACGCGGTGGGGTACCTGGCCGATCGGCCGATCAAGGGGCGGGCGTACCCGGGATACGGCGGCAACCGCAACCGCGTGCTCCGCGACGGAAAGGCCACCGTGCTGCACCTGACTTCGGACAAGCCCAAAGACGCCAACGGCGCGGGCGACATGGCCCTGATGGTGATGGCCGACGAAACAGAAAAGGGGACAGGTCCAATTTGCCGGAACGGCCCGGAGGGTGCTTCGCACAAATTGGACCTGTCCCCTTTTCTGCCTACGGCGACTGCATCCTGGGCGGACCTCGACAACCTGGCCGAGGGCTTTGCCGCGGAAGGTCGCCTGTCGGGCCCGGACCAGGCAGGTCCGTCGCCGGCCGGGGAGACGATCGACGCCGCGCTGGCCGTCTCTTTCCGTCTCGCGCCGGGCGCGAAGCGGACCGTCCCGTTTGTGTTGACCTGGCATTTTCCCAACGGGTCTCACGGTGCAGGCGAGTGGGGCGGCAGAGGAAACATGTACGCCAACTGGTGGCCGGACGCCCTGGCCGTGGCACGCCACGTCCAAGAGAACCTCGCCGAGCTGACCCGCCAGACGCGGCTCTACCACGATACGCTATACGAGTCGAACCTGCCTGGCTGGCTGTTGGATCGGATCAGCTCTCAGGTGGCCGTCTTGCGGAGCCAGACCTGTTTCTGGACGAGGGACGGTTACTTCGGCGGCTGGGAGGGGTGCTGCCGGGCGGAGGGCTGCTGCCACGGCAACTGCAACCACGTCTGGCACTATGCCCAGGCCCACGCCCGGCTGTTCCCCTCGATCGCCCGGCAGATGCGCCAGCAGGAGTTCCACTTCCAATCGGCCGACGGGGCGATTCCGCACCGACAGCCAAAATCGTTTCCCGCCTTCGACGGGCAGTGTGGGGCGGTGCTGAACTCTTACCGCGAATACCTGGTGTCGGCCGATCGCAAGTGGCTCCAGCAGAACTGGCCGAGTGTGAAGAAGGCCATGGACTACACCATCGTCACCTGGGACAACGACGAGGACGGCGTGCTGGCCGGGCCGCAGTGGAACACCCTCGATGGGGCCCTGGCCGGCAGCTCGTCGTGGCTGGGCACGCTCTACCTGGCCGCCTTGGCCGCCGCCGAGAAGATGGCCCTGCTGGAAAACGAGCCGCAAGGAAATTCCTTGGGGACTGTCCCAGTTTTCGCGCAGCGAAAATGGGACTGTCCCCTTCCCGCCCAGCGAAAATGGGACTGTCCCCTTCCCGCCCAGCGAAAATGGGACTGTCCCCTTCCCGCCCAGCGAAAATGGGACTGTCCCCTTCCCGTCCGGGCGGATTATTACCTTACGGCTGCAAACGAGCCGCAGGCTGCGAAACGTTACGCGCGAATCCGTGCCTCCGGGTCCGAGAGGCAGGACACTACGCTCTTCAACGGCGAATACTACATCCAGATCCCCGAGCAACAGCCGCACGAGGACTACGGCACCGGCTGCCACATCGACCAGGTGCTCGGCCAGTGGTGGGCCCATCAGCTTGATTTGGGCTGGCTCTATCCGCCCGATCGGGTCCGGACCGCACTCGCGTCGCTGCTGAAATACAACTTCCGGGGCAACTTCCAGGGGCTAAGGCAACTGCCGCGGCAATTCGTCGCCGCCGACGACCCGGGCCTACAGATGATCACCTGGCCCAAGGGGCCGCGGCCGGCCAAGGTGATCCGCTACGGCGACGAGGTGATGACCGGCTTCGAGTACTCGGCCGCGGCGGCGATGGTCCAGGCGGGGCTCATGCGCGAGGGCCTTCTGGTCGCCCGGGCGGTGGCGATCCGCTACGACGGCCGGCTGCGGACCGGGCTGACGGCCGACGACACGGCCTCCTGGGGCTACAGCGGCAACCCCTTCGGCGACGACGAGTGCGGCAAGTTCTACGCCCGGGCGATGAGCGTCTGGTCGATGCTCTTGGCGTGCCAGGGTTTTGTTTACGACGGCCCGGCGGGGCTGATCGGCTTCAAGCCCGTGTGGAAGCCGGAGGATCACGTCTCGTTCTTCACCGCTGCCGAAGGCTGGGGCCTCTTCCGCCAGCGCCGCCAGGCCAACCAGCAGATGGAGCGGATCGAAGTTCGTTACGGCAAGCTGCGAGTCAGGTCGCTGGTTTTCGAGTTGCCCGAGGGCGCGAAACCGACGGAAGTGACTGTCACGCTGGGCGGCCGGCCCGTGGCGGCTACGTTCAGCACCTCCGGCCGCGAGATCCGCATTCAACTCAAAGAGCCGATGATCCTTGACACCGACAGCCCGCTGGAGATAAACTTGAGAGCGGAGGCTTCGTAACCATCATTAAGTGCGGTCATCCCCATGGACGCTAGGATTCAGCAGGTTTTGGCCGATCTGCGGGCGCGCCTGGAAGCGATTTATGGTTGGCGCCTGTCGCGGGTCGTATTGTACGGTTCGCACGCCCGCGGCAGCGCAGGGACGGACTCGGACATCGACTTGCTGGTAGTGCTTCAGGGCGACGTTTCGCCTTGCGAGGAGATTGCCCGGACCGCCGACGACGTGGCGGAGATTTCACTAGAGCACAACGTGGTGGTCGCCTGCGTCTTCGTTTCACAAGGCCAATTCGAGCACGGGCAGAGCCCCTTGCTGCTTAATGTGCGGCGGGAAGGAGTCCCGGTATGACACCGGAGCAAGAGGACCTGCTGGCGCGCGCCAAACAAACCTTCGCCCGGGAGACAAGACATGAGACGCTTTATTATCCCTCTGATAGTAGTGAGATTGGCGCTCGCCGGCCCGGCAGGCGCCCCGGCGGAGCAGTACACCGTGATCGACCTGGGGACCCTCGGCGGGACGTGGAGCCAGGCCGAGGGCATCAACGCCGCCGGGCAGGTCGTGGGCTGGTCCGGCATCAGTGGCGGCACCGCCTCGCACGCCTTCCGGACTGCACCCGGTATGCCCATCGACCCCGCGACTGACGACCTGGGCGCGCTAGGCGGGGGATGGAGCGGGGCGTGGGACATCAACGCCCTGGGGCAGGTGGTCGGCTGGTCCTATGTCGTCCTTGGCGAGCTGCCGCACGCGTTCCGGACCACGCCGGGCATGCCGATCAACCCGGCCACCGACGACCTGAGCACCCTCGGCGGGAGGTACAGCGAGGCCTACGGCATCAACGACGCCGGGCAGGTCGTGGGCGTGTCCGGCATCGTCGGCGACACCGCCTCGCACGCCTTTCGGACTGCGCCCGGTATGCCGATCAACCCGGTCACCGACGACCTCGGCAGCCTCGGCGGGACCGGGAGCAGTGCCTACGGGATCAACGCCGCCGGGCAGGTCGTGGGCCGGTCCTCGATCGCCGGCGACACTGCCATTCACGCCTTCCGGACCGCGCCCGGTATGCCGATCAACCCCGCCACCGACGACCTGGGCACGCTCGGCGGGACGTGGAGTTATGCTTACGGAATCAACGCCGCCGGGCAGGTCGTCGGCAGCTCCTGGATCGCCGGCGACATCGCCATTCACGCCTTCCGGACCGCGCCCGGTATGCCGATCAACCCCGCCACCGACGACCTGGGCACTCTCGGCGCGACGTGGACCGTTGCCAACGGGATCAACGCCGCCGGGCAGGTCGTGGGCACGTCCTGGATCGCCCTCGAACCCCCCTCTCAGTCCTTCGCCTATCACGCCTTCCTCCATGACGGCGCGGCGATGCACGACCTGAACGACCTGATCGACCCTGGATCCGGCTGGGTCCTCCAGGAGGCCACGGGCATCAACGACGCCGGGTGGATCGTTGGGCGGGGCATCCGCAAGGGGCAGGAACGCGCGTTTCTCCTGATCCCCGAGCCGAGTGCCGTGGCGATGCTCGGGGGTGCCGCTTTGATGGGGCTGCTGGCCTACGCTTCGCGGAAGCGCCGCAGCCGGTGAACTGCTGGCGAGACAAAGCGGGATATGTGCGGAGGTGGTGCACAAGACCTCCGACAAGGCCGCAAGAGTTGTCTCCAGATCGGCGCGCGACTTCGTCGCAGCCTACAACAGCATGACGTTCGCCTGCTGGCAGGCCTCTTGCATCTCTTGCGGCCAGATGCCGCAGGCCACCTCGCCGATGTGGGCCGTGCGGAGGAAGAACATGCAGAGGCGGGACTGGCCGATGCCGCCGCCGATGCACTCGGGGAGCTTTCCGGCCAGGAGTTGCTGGTGGAAGAAGAGGCTCGTCCGCTCTTCGCAGTTGCGGATCTTCAACTGCCGCCGGAGCGTTTCGGCGTCGACGCGGACGCCCATCGAGGAGATCTCGAACGCCCGATTGAGCACCGGGTTCCAGAGCAGGATGTCGCCGTTTAGGCCCTGGCCGCCGTCGGGCCGCGGGGTGGTCCAGTCGTCGTAGTCGGGGGCGCGGCCGTCGTGCGGCTGGCCGTCGGGCAGGTCTGCCCCGATGCCGATGATGAACACGGCCCGGTGCTCCTGGCAGATCCGGTCTTCGCGCTGGCGGGGGTGCAAATCGGGATAGCGCTGGTAGAGTTCCTCGGAGGTGATGAAGGCGATCTCCTCGGGCAGGACCGGCCGGATGCCCGGGTGATGCGAGGCGATGTGGAACTCGGTCCGGCAGATGACCTCGTAGATCGACCGGACCACCTGCTTGAGCGTTTCCACGTTGCGCTCTTGCGGCGTGATGATCTTCTCCCAGTCCCACTGGTCCACGTAGATCGAGTGCAGGTTGTCGATGGTCTCGTCGGGGCGGATGGCGTTCATGTCGGTGTAGAGGCCCTCGCCGAGACGGAAGCCGTAGCGGGCCAGTGCCAGCCGCTTCCACTTGGCCAGCGACTGGACGATCTCGGCCGGGGCGTCGCCGTCGTTCTTTACTAGAAAGCGGATGGGCCGCTCGACGCCGTTTAAGTCGTCGTTGATCCCGGTGCCGCTGCGGACAAACGGCGGGGCGGTGACCCGTTGGAGGTTAAGCGCCCGGGCAAGGTGGACCTCGAAGAAGTCTTTGATGTCCTTGATGGCCGCCTCGACCTGGCGGGTATCGAGCTGAGGGCGGTAACCGTCGGGGAGGTACGGGGTGTGGGTCATGGAAGGGTCTCGGGGCGGGTGAAGAGTTGGAAGAAGGGGACAGGTCCAATTTGCCGGAACGGCCCGCGACCAACCTTCGGTCGGTGCCCGGCTTCGCACAAATTGGACCTGTCCCCTTTTTCCGCACAAGTATAGCATGATCCTGGGCGACGGCCGGAGGCCCCCAGGCGGGGATTTGACGCCGGCGTGCCGCTGTGGCATACTGTGGCGGTAAGAGCCTTTGCTGGCCTACTGTCTATCGTCCAACCGAGTTTCGGAGGTACGACCATGAGATATCGATTGAACCGGCGTGATTTCCTGGGTGCATCGCTGGCCGTCGGCGCGGGGGCGCTGGCCGTCGGGCGACTCCAGGCCGAGGGGTTTAAGACCACGTTACACAAGGCCCTGATCGGCAAGCCGACCGAGGAGACGCTCAAGGGTTGGAAGGCTGCGGGATTCGAGGGGATCGAATCGGACGTTTGGCAGGTTGCGCCCAAGGCCGCCGCGGCCGCACGGAAGGTGGCGGAAAAGCTGGGGATGAAGATTCACAGTGTGCTCTATGGCTGGGCGAACTTCAACAGAGCAGAGGTGGCGGCCAAGGACCTTGCCGACGTGGAGGTGGCCCTGCGGGCCTGCCGGGGATACGGGGCGGACGCCTTGCTGCTGGTCCCCTGCCACATCGGCCCGACAAAGGACTCGCCCATGCCGATGCCGGAACCTTGGGACTTCGAGATCGAGTTCGACGAGAAGACGGGGCATGTGAAGCGAGTGGCGGCCGGGGACAACTCGGCGTACAAGGCCTACATCGAGGCCCACAACCAGGCGGTGGACGCCTCGCGGAAGGCCGTCAAGGAATTGATTCCCGTGGCCGAGAAGACGAAGGTCATCATCGCGCTGGAGAACGTCTGGAACAACCTTTGGGTGAAGCCGGCGATCTTCCAGAACTTCATCGCCTCGTTCGACAGCCCGTGGGTGCAGTGCTACTTCGACATCGGCAACCACGTGAAATACGCGCCGCCGGAAGAGTGGATCCGCACGCTGGGCAAGTTGATCGTGAAGTGCCACGTGAAGGATTTCAAGCTCAACCCGGACGGGCACGACGGGCAGTTTGTCGACCCCCGCGACGGCAGCGTCAACTGGCCGCTGGTGCGGAAAGAGCTGGACAAGCTGGGCTACAACGGCTGGATGACCATCGAGGGCAGCGGCGACCTCTCGCTGGCAGAGAGGAGCAAACGGCTGGATCTGATCATCGCGGGAAAGTAGGCTGCCAGACAGTTAGGCTGTTAGGCTATTAGGCTGTTAGGGTGCAGTACGAGTACGACGATGCGCGACCACGGCAAGCTGAAAGCGTTTCAGTTGGCTGATGAACTGGCCGTTCTTGTCTATCAGGCAACTTGTTCCTTTCCTAGAGACGAGGTTTTCGGATTGCGGGCGCAGATGCGGCGGGCGGCAGTTTCCGTTGCCTCGAACATCGTGGAGGGCTGCGCTCGCCGCACCCAGGCCGATTATCTCCATTTTCTGGATATCGCATTCGGTTCGTTTCGGGAACTCGATTATCAGGTCTCGTTGGCCCATCGTCTTGGTTACCTGCACACCGACGCATACGAACCCCTTCAACAAAAGTGCATAGCGACCTCCAAGGTCCTCGCCGCACTGATTCGTTCCCTACGAGGAGCGGCCCAATAGTCTGACGACTTTATAATCGGACTCCCTAACAGCCTAACTGCCCAACAGCCTAACAGCCTAACAGCCTAACATCCCAATTGCCTTCCCCGGAAAAAGGGAACTTGTTTCTACCCAGATCGGTCTTGCTACTCATACTCAGCAAAGGAGGCCGCCATGCGTCCTGGTTTTGCCTGTCTGTGCGCGTTTGTGGGGTTTACCGTCGTCGCGTCCGGCCTTGCGGCGGGTGCCGCTGAGCCGGCCCGGGTGCCCTCTGGGCGGCTGCGGGCCGGGATCATCGGGCTGGACACCTCGCACGTGATCGCCTTCACAGAGATTCTCAACAATCCGAAGGCCAGCGGCGATCTGGCCGACGTGAAGGTGGTGGCCGGGTATCCCGGCGGCAGCCCCGACATCCCCTCAAGCCGCGACCGCGTCGAAGGATATACCAAGCAGCTCCGCGGGATGGGCATCGAGATCTCCGACAACATCTACGAGTTGCTTGCTGAGGTGGACGTGGTGCTGCTGGAGAGCGTCGACGGCCGGCCGCACCTGGAGCAGGTCCGGCCGGTGTTCGCCGCCGGCAAGCGGGTGTTTATCGACAAGCCGTTGGCCGGGTCGCTGGCCGACGCCGTGGAGATCGTCCGTCTGTCGAAGGAATACAACGTGCCCTTCTTCTCCAGCTCGTCGACCCGCTTCAGCCCCGATTTCCAGGCCATCCGCCAGGGCAAGTCGCGGTTCGGCAAGGTGAAAAGCTGCGTGGCCACCAGCCCGATGTCCATCGAGCCGCACCACCCGGACCTGTTCTGGTACGGGGTGCACGGGGTGGAGATCCTCTACACGATCATGGGCCCGGGATGCCAGACGGTGACCCGGGCGGAGAAAAACAAGGTGGTCGGCACTTGGAAGGACGGCCGGGTGGGGACGTTCCTGGGGACAGAAACGTACGGGGCGACGGTCGAGGGCAGCGAGGCCTCCGGAGAGGCGGGCAAGTACGTCGGGTACGAGCCGCTGGTGGCGGAAATCGCCAAGTTCTTCAAGACCGGCAAGCCGCCAGTCGATCCCGAGGAGACCCTCGAGCTGTTCGCCTTCATGGAGGCAGCAGACGAGAGCCAACGGCAGGGCGGGACCCCGGTGCTGATCGAGGACGTGCTGAAGAAGGCCCGGCAGGCCGCGGCCGAAAGGAAATGAGCCGCACTGCCGACTAGCATAAACACCACGGAGGCACGGAGGACACCGAGAAGGGGCTTGGATTGGGACATCGATCTGGTTCCCAAGCTCCAGCTTGGAAACCAAGGGGTTCGGCGGCACGTGGCACAGCAACGGGTTCCCAAGCCGGAGCTTGGGAACCAGAGAAAGGTACCGAGATGATCCGCGCGCGTGTGTTCCCGGGGCTTCTTCTTTCCGGTGTTTTACTGACCTGTGGGTTTGCCGCCGCGGCCGAATCGGCCGACAGTTCCCAGCGGGCGATCCGCCGCAGCGACGTGGTCTTCATGTACGACAATCCGCAGATGTACGAGGCCTACGGCTGCACGGTGCTGGGCTGGGCCGGCCGGGCCAACGCCGAGCACATCCGGCGGGCCCACAGCCAGGGCGTGCGGCTGTTTTCCGCCAGCGTCGGCTTCCGCACCGAGTTTCGCCAGGTGATCGACTTTAGCCGTGATTTCCTGGACGGGGCCTGCCGCAACTTCGAGGGGAAGCCGTTCATCGTGCCCTGGTTGTGGGACCACAAGTACAAGGATCAGCCCGCCTGGTGGTGGTGCACCAACAGTCCGCTGCATCGAAAGTATCTCGACAGCCGCCTGGTCGAGACGATGAAGGCCGAGCCGGACGGGCTGCACATCGACGACTACACGGGCACGGCGGGCACGGTGACCTGGCAATCGGGCTGCTTCTGCCGGTATTGCCTGGCCGGCTTCCGCGAGTATCTGGAGAAGGACGTCTCGAAGGAGAAGCGGGCAGAACTGGGCATCAAGGATCTCGCCGGCTTTGACTACCGCCAGTTCCTGCTCGATCGGGGCGTTAAACCCGAAGAGTACAACCGACGCCGGGCGGGACTGCCGCTGGCCGCCGAGTTCTACGACTTCCACGTCAAGGAAAACAATGCCTTTGTGGCCGGGTATCGCCGGCGGGCGGAGGAGTTGCGGGGGAAGCCGCTGACGCTGTGCGTCAACTCCGGGCTGACCAGCCCCGAGACGCTGGTGATCGCCCCGCACCTGAGCTATTTCTGCTGTGAAGTGGGGCACGGTGCAGCGAGCCGGGCCGTGCCGAGACACCCCATCTACGTCTATAAGCTGGCCGACGGACTGAACCGTCCGGTGACCTCGACGGCCAGTGGGCAGGACTGGGCCTTCGTGATGGAGCACAACCTGCCCTGCCTGGTGCGGACCTGGGTGGCGCTGTCGTACGCCTTTGGGCAGAACCTCATGGCGCCGCACCGGCAGTGGTGCTACACGCAAGAGAAGGGCACGCACTGGTACACCGGCCCGGCCGAGGAGTATGCCTGGCTCTACCGGTTCGTCCGCCAGAATGCCCGGCTGTTGGACCGCTATGAGGCGGTGGCCCCGGTGGCGGTGGTCTACGACAACGCCGCGCGACGGCGAGGGCGGGGGAACATCGAGCCGATCTGCACCGCGCTGGCCGAGCAGAACGTGCCGTTTACCGTGGTGGCGGCCGGCGACGACTGGCTCGACTACCGGCTCAGCGGCGATCGGCTGGCGCGGTTCAAGGCCGTCGTTGTTCCGGCGGAGTTGGACATGGACCAAGTGCAGCGGGAACTGACTGAGCAGGTTAAGGGCGACGGCCGGCTGATCGTCTGGCCGGATCCAGCGGGACTGGCAAGGCTTGTGCCGTCGCCCGTGGTCGTCGAAGGCTCGGGAGACGTGGGGGTGGTGCCGCGGGTGATTCCCGGCGACCAACAAGCGCCGGCGGTCGTCCATCTGTTGAACCGCCGCTACGACGGTGAAAAGGACGCGATGGTGCCGCAAAAGGAGATCAAGGTGCGGTTGCGCCGCGATCTGTTTGCCGGCCGCGACTTCACCAAGGCCACGCTGCACGCCCCCAGGGCAGAGCCGGTGGTGCTGGAGGTAACCTCCGACGCCGAGTACACCACGGTCAAGGTGCCGGAGTTGAGTCTGTGGGGCATCGTCGAGCTTGACCGGTAGTGCTCGCCCCGCGCTGATGCGGAGAACTGAGCTGTTGTTGCGGACTGCGCGTTGCCTAATAGCCGGCGGGCAACGCCCGCCGGGTGTTATCGAGTCACAAAGCAACAATCACGGCAATAAACGCGAAGGAGGTGACAGCCATGTGCGAGTCGAGCGGACTATCACGGCGTGATTTTGTGCGGGCGACGGCTACGGCCGGGGTAGTTGGTGCGGCGGCGCCTTACTTCGTTCCCGCGGCTGCCTTGGGCCGGGAAGGCAGCACGGTGGCCAGCGAGCGCATCCAGCTCGGCCTGATTGGCTGCGGGGGGATGGGCCGGGGAAACCTGGGCAACTGCGCGGCGCATGGCGACGTGGTCGTCACCGCGTTGTGCGACGTGCAGAAATCGCGGCTTGAGGATACGCTCTCCAAGTTCTCGCAGTCGGCCAAGCCCTACCGCGACTACCGAGAGTTGTTGGCCCAGAAGAACGTCGACGCGGTGATCATCGCCACGCCGCCGCACTGGCACGCGCTGCAGGCGATCGAGGCCTGCCGGGCCGGCAAGGACATCTATCTGCAGAAGCCGATGACGCTGCACCTGGGCGAGAGCCTGGCGGTCCGCAACGCCGTCAAGCGGCACAACGTCATCAGCCAGATCGGCACCCAGATCCACGCCGGCGATAACTACCGCCGGATCGTGGAGCTGATTCGTGCGGGCAACCTGGGCAAGATCAGCGTGGTGCGGACCTTCAACGTGATGAACCAGGGGCCCGGCGGGGTGGGCCACGACCCGAACACCACGCCGCCGGAAGGGATGGACTGGGACCTGTGGGTCGGGCCGGCGCCGCTGCGACCCTACAACGCGATCCTGGCCGCCGATTCGTACAATCACGGCTCCTGGATGGATTTTAGCGGCGGCTGGACGCCCGGCATGGCCCCGCACATCATCGACCTGCCCATCTGGGCGCTGGAGCTGGGGTATCCGACTCACGTGAGTTGCTCGGGCGGGCGCTACGTGGTGGAGGACGACGGCGACGCCTACGACACGCAGGAGATCCTCTGGCAATACCCCAAGCTGACCATGACGTGGATGTCGACGCTGGCCAGCAGCTACGGATTCGACCTGGGCAGCGGCACGCCTGCGCGGCGGCTGGGGATCTACTTTCACGGACTCAACGGCACGATGTACTGCGACTACGGCACGTACAAGATTGTGCCCGAGGGAGACCGGATGAAGGGCATGCAGCCGCCGGAGAAGTCGATTCCGTCCTCGCCGGGGCACGAGCGGGAATGGCTCGACTCAATCAAGAGCCGCCAGCAGCCCAGTTGCAGCGTGTTCTACCACACCAAGGTCAACGTGCCGATCGTGCTGGGCAACCTGTCGTACAAGCTGGGCCGCTCGATCCGCTTTGACCCGGCGAGCGAACAGATCGTGGGCGACGCGGACGCGGCCAAGGCGGCGGTGCCCGAGTACCGCCACCCGTGGAAGTTCCCCGCGGAATATCTTACCTGACGGTTAGCGGCGTCCGATCTTGTCCGTGAGGCCGCAAGACCATGACCTTGCCTGCCAGGACGCTTACCCGGGCCCAGTCCCGCCAGGTCGACCGGCGGGCGATGGAAGAGTACGGCATCTCCGGGCCGGTGCTGATGGAGAACGCCGGCCGGGGGGTCGCCGATCGGCTGTGCGCGCTGGGGATCGGCGGGCCGGTGGTGATCTGCTGCGGCAAGGGCAACAACGCCGGCGACGGGTTTGTAATCGCGCGGCACCTGGACCTGCGGGGTTTTGCCGTGCGGGTGTTGTTGTGGGCCGAACCGTCGGAGCTGACCGGCGACGCGGCGGCCAACTTCCGTATCCTCGAAAAGACCGGCGTACCGATCGTAGTCTTCGGCGAGGAGCACGACGCGGCCCGATTGGATAAGCACCTGGCCGGCGCGGCGTGGATCGTCGATGCCCTGCTGGGGACCGGCGCACGGGGGGAACCGCGTCCGCCGCTGGACGCCGTAATCGAGCGGCTCAACGCCGCGGCCGCGGCGAAGCTGGCCGTCGATCTGCCCAGCGGATTGGACTGCGACACGGGCCAGCCGGCCCGGCATACCATCCGCGCCGCGGCGACCTGCACGTTCGTGGCGGCCAAGCCGGGCTTCCTCGCCCCCGGCGCCGACCAGTACACCGGCCAGGTCTACGTGCTCGACGTCGGGGCCCCGCGGAAGTTGATCGAGGAGGTGCTGGGCCAGGGCTAAAGTGGCGCAAGGGCCGCCATGCGGGATTCTGGTTTCCAAGCTCCGGCTTGGGAACCCGGTGGTGGCAATTCGGCTTCGCGGGTTTGGCGAAGCAGCGTTTCCCCGAGTGCGTGTCCAAGCAGAGCTTGGGCACGAAAAGTAGGCATCTCGCTCCGCGAGATGCGGTCCGTGCAACAGGGCTGTCCTCCCTGCTGCCGCTTCGTCTCGCGGAGCGAGACGGCTACTTTGGCCGCTTCGTCTCGCGGAGCGAGACGGCTACTTTGGCCGCTTCGTCTCGCGGAGCGAGACGGCTACTTTGGCTGCTTCGTCTCGCGGAGCGAGACGGCTACTTTGGCCGCTTCGTCTCGCGGAGCGAGACGACTACTTTGGTTGCGGGTTCGCCGCGATTTGGATAATTTGCGCTCGCGGTTTGTCCAGAAATCGAGTATGCTTCGGCGATGACCACTGCCGCCGCCCACGATCCGCAGATCGGCCCCGTTCCGGCTGAGCAGCAGGCCGAAGCCCTTCGATTCGTGTTCAGCCGGCTGGCGGAGCGGGACCGCCGGCGGCAACTGGAGACGTTCCTGACCGCCGCGCCCGGGACCGAGGTCTGTCTATCGGGCCTGCTGGGAGCCTCTCGCCACGGCCGGCTGGTGGGGGCGGTGCTTTCGCAAATTCAGCCAGGCAAGACTGCCGTCCTCTGGCCGCCTCGGATCATCGGCGGCGAACCGGCGGCCACTGCCGCCAGCCTGCTGGAAACCGCCTGCCAACGGCTGGCTCGGGAACAAATCTACATGGTCCAGGCCCTGCTGGAGACCGACGCCTCGCCGGACGCGGCGGTTCTGCTCGAGGGGGGATTCGAGCGCCTGGCCAAGCTGTTTTACCTGGTTAGCCCAGAAGTCGAGTTTCCTAGCCAGCCGCCGTGGGGGTCGCTGGATTTTGAGCACTACAGTCCGGCCAACCATCCGCGGCTGGCTGGCGTGGTCGAGGCCACGTACGGCCAGACGCTCGATTGTCCCCGGCTCAACGGGGTCCGCCAGATTGAGGACGTGCTGGCCGGATACCGCGCCACCGGCGTATTCGACCCAGAGCGCTGGCTGATCGTGCGGCACGACGGCCGCGACGTGGGCTGCCTGTTGCTCGCCGATCATCCGAAAGATGGGAACTATGAGTTGGTCTACATGGGATTGGCAGCCTCGGTACGCGGGCGCGGATGGGGGATGGACATCGCCCGGCAGGCCCAATGGCGGACGCGTCAAGCGGGCCGCACGCGGTTGGTCCTGGCAGTGGACACGGCCAACCAGCCGGCACTGAGGATCTATACGGCCGTGGGATTTCGCGTGTGGGACCGGCGGAGTGCCTACGTGAAGGTCTTTCCGTCCAGTGGCTCGTGATACGCCCTTGGCAACCTGGCAGATTCTTCCTCGCCGCGCGAGATCGGTTTGACCCAGCCGGGGGACAACGTCCCCCGGGAAGCGTCCCCCGGGAGACTCCCTGCCGCGTGCCCACCAGCCGGCCGTTGACAGTCACGGTGTCACGTGTTGACACGTGGCCGGGCCGTTGTCCGCCGCGTAACCGGCAGCGGAGGATTCCGGCGCGCTATGCCGCAATAGCCGTTTTTCCCGGCGATTTCCGGCCTCTGGCCAGTGAAAGCGTGTCGCAGCTCGCGATCGGCACGGGCGCCCCTGAACAGTTTTTCCACGTGAGCTGCGCGGTCGGTCGAGGATTCGCCGACCGCCGGCCCGGCACGATCCTGCGGCGTTCTCCGCAGATTCCGGCTCCGGAGGACAACGCCGTGGAAATTTTTCCGCCGGGCCGCTCGACAGGTTTGACAGCACAGCTAGCGACGCTACAATCAACCGCGACCGACGGAGACAACCGAGGAACCAAGACGGCGGCAAGCCGTCGAAGTAAGTGCCCTTTTTCCGATATCGTTTCGTACCGGGCGGGTTGAACGAACTCCTGCCCAGCGGGTGGGATCCTGCGGAGGAAGGTGCGCGCCGGGGATGGATCGCAAGTGAGCACGGACGATATGGAGATCGTATCAGCCCTGCGGGCCGCGCTGGCCAGGGAAGTCGGCAGAGATCGCTTCGAGCTGTGGTTCGGCGCCAGCACGCGGCTGGAGTTCAACGGCCAGAGCCTGACCATTGGCGTGCCCAACACGTTCTTTCTGGAGTGGATTCGTGCGAACTTTCGCCGGGCGATCGAGGTGGCGTGTGTTGAAGCGCTGGGCCACGCGCCGGTGTTGAAGTTCCACGTCGACCCCAGTCTGCCCGATCCCCAGGCCGGGCCGAGCCTGCCCGCGGGCAACCAGGCGGTGATCAAGTATCCCGGCTTGGCAAGCGGGGGATCGGCAGGCGAAGCTGCGCCACTGAAGCCGGCGGCGACAAGCGACCCCGTCGCGGTGAACGGCCCTGTGGCGGCGAACCGCCGCAAGTTTGCCTCCTTAAGCACGTTCGTTTCGGGGCGGAGCGATGCGTTGGCCCTGGCCTCCGCCGAGGCGGTCGCCCGCCGCCCCGGCGAGATGACTCCGCTGCTGATCCACGGGCCGACCGGCGTGGGCAAGACGCATCTGCTGGAAGGGATCTGGACGGCCGCGCGAAAGGCCTGCCGCCAGCTCACGGCGGTCTATCTCTCGGCCGAAGAGTTCACCACCTACTTCCTCGAGGCCCTGCGGGGGAGCGGGCTGCCGAGCTTCCGCCGCAAGTATCGCGGCGTAGAGCTGCTGATCCTCGACGACCTGCAATTCCTGGCCGGGAAGCGGGCCACACAGGTCGAACTGCTGCACACGGTCGATACGCTGTTGCGGCAGGGGCGGCAGTTGGTCTTTGCGGCCGACCGATCGCCCGCCGAATTGGGCGAGTTGCTCCCCGAACTGACCACCCGGCTGGAAGGCGGCATGGTCTGCCGCATTGAACCACCCGACTACGCCACCCGCCTGGGAATCCTCGCCCAGATGGCCGCCCGGCGCCGGCTGGACGTCCCGCCGGAGGTGCAGCAGTTCATCGCCTCGCGGCTGACCAACCATGCCCGGGAGCTCTCCGGGGCACTCTGCCGCTTGCAGGCCACCAGCCAGGCGCTGGGCCGACCGATCACGCTGCCGCTGGCCGAGGAGGCGTTGGCCGAGATGATCTGCCAGAGCAGCCGGGTGGTGCGACTGCCGGACATCGAACGGGCGGTCTGCGACGTGTTCGGCGTCGAACCGGCCAGCCTGCACTCCGATCGCAAGGCCAAGCGAGTCAGTTATCCGCGGATGCTGGCCATGTGGCTGGCCCGAAAGCACACCCGGGCGGCGCTGAGCGAGATCGGTGAGTTCTTCGGCCGCCGCAGTCACAGCACGGTGATCTCGGCCCAGAAACGCGTCGACGGCTGGATGGCCGCCGGGGAGCCGCTGATCCTGGCCGAGCGGACCTGGGACGTCGACGAGGCCATCCGGCAGGTAGAGCGAAAACTGCAAGCGGGCTAGTGGTTAGGGATTGGCGATTGGCGTCCGGCGCCAGGCGTCAGTTCATCAATCAGCAATCATCAATCAGCCGGTCACAGGCCGCCATCCCTCAGACGAACTTGGTCACTCCCGGCAGGGCGACCTTGTAGCGGCCGTTTTTGTCGGGCAGCGTGGGCGGATCGGCGTTCCAGGCGTAGCTTGCCGGCGAGAGGTCCTGCTTGGAGTTGATCGCCTCCTCCCAGGTGATCGTCTGCCCGGTGTAGTTGACCATCCGGCCGAGGATGGCCAGCATGGTGCTGACGGCCATGTAGCGGCCGTTGTTGATCGTGTTACCGGAGCGGATGGCCTGAAACAGGGCCTCGTGCTCGCGGACGTACATGCTCGCCTCCTTCAGCGCGCGATCGGCGCGCCACGGGTTCTCGCCCGTGATCTGGTAGTCGTTCAGCACGTTGCAGACGCCCTTGGTGCCGAAGAAGTAGTCGGTCACCTCTCCGCTGCAACCGGCCTGTTGGCGGCAGTAGGAGTACATCCGCGCGCCGCTGGCGTATTCGTAGACCACGGCGTGGTGGTCGTAGATGTCGCCGTGCTTCGGGTCGGTGCGGACCTGCCGGCCGCCGAGTCCCCAGGCCTTTGCCGGCGGCTGGTCGCCCATCGCCCAGGAACCCTTGTCCAGGCTGTGGACGTGCTGCTCGACGTTGTGGTCGCCGCTAAGCCAGGTGAAGAAGTACCAGTTGCGCATCTGGAACTCCATTTCGGTCCACTCCGGCCTGCGGGGTTCCTCCGCCCCGGTGGCGCCGGTGTTGTAGGTCTCCTGGATGGCCAGGACGTCGCCGATGGCCCCGTCGAGCACCCGCTTCATGATCTCTTGGGTAGGCGGATAGTACCGCCAACAGAGACCGGAGACGAGGTTGAGGTTCTTCTTCTGGGCTTCCTCGGCGGTGGCCAGGACGCTGCGGACGCCGGGGGCGTCGACGGCGACCGGCTTTTCGCAAAAGACGTGCTTGCCGGCGTCAATGCAGGCCTTCAGTTGCAGCGGCCGGAAATGCGGCGACGTGGCCAGGATCACCACGTCGACGCCGCTGGCGATCAGCTTCTGGTATCCGTCGAAACCGGCAAAGCAGTGATCGTCGTCGACGGCCACCCGATCGCCCACTGCCGCCTTCAGGTTCTTCCGGCTCCGCTGCAGCCGGTCGTCGAAGGCGTCGCACATGGCGGTCACGATACAGTTCTTATCGGCCGTGAGCGCGTCGCGGGCCGCGCCGGTTCCGCGTCCGCCGCAACCGACCAGGCCCACTTTCAACGTATCGTCGCCGGCGGCATGCGCGCTGCGCTCAAGGGCCAGGCCGCCGGCCAACGCCCCGGCGGCCGCTGCGGTCGAGGTCTTCAGGAAGTCACGCCGGGAGGGCCGTGGGAATGTCTGTGTCGCGTCTGGTTTGGCCATGATTGGCTCCTTCAAGGCAGGAAGACAACAGGGTGGCGCTGGGAGGTAGGGGTGATCCTCGCCGGCCAGTACAGGAAACGATCCCGGCGGCCGGTGAAAGTCACCGCGTACAGGATAGTCGAGGGTGCCCGGGAATTCAAGGCTGTGGGGGGCGACTCTGTCGGCGACCGGAATCCCTGGCCGATCGTGTCGCCGTCGGAGACGCCTCCCACGAGCGGGTTTGCGCCGCGACGAGCCCAGGAATGTCGGGCAACCCAGATGAAGAGGGCCGTCCTTTCGGATGGCCCGACGCCGTCGATCACCTGCGGCATCTGGGATACGGGGTCTATCCCAACCGCTTCCGCCGTCGCCGCGCGAAGCCAACCAGGCACAGGCTACCCAGGCCCAGTAGAACCACTGCGGACGGCTCCGGCACGGGGGTGATCTTGTAGACGATCCCCCCGGTCCCGTTTGCCGGGGTGTTTGTGACCAGCGCGTACAGCTCCCCACTGGCGTCCTCGCCGAAGCCATGCACGGTCAGCCCATTCGGCAATCGGCCACCGGCAAACTGGGGAAGCAGAAACTCGTGCATTGTGCCGTCCTGCAGGTCGGCGTAGAGGAGGCGGCCGTCCGCCCGCACAGGAACCTTCAGCAGCGCCAGGTCGCCGAAAAGGTACTTGCCGAACAGCTCGGGGATTGCCGTGCCGCGGTAGACGAATCCACCGGTGATGGCGATGCCGTCGCCGGGGTGCTCGATGGTGCCGTCGCCGTGGTCGTACTCCAGGGTCCCCAGCGGGCCGGAGATGGGGTCGATCAGTCCCGCGGGACTCCCCGGACTACGAGCCCCGATCGTCCCGTCCGAGCGGTTGAAGAGGAAGTCCCCCTCTTTGACCGCCCAGCCGTAATTGCCGCCCTTCACGATGCGGTCGATCTCCTCGATGTTGTTCTGGCCGACGTCGCCCTGAATCAGATCGCCATTGGCGCGGTCGAAAGCAAAGCGGTAGGGGTTGCGCAGCCCATAGGCATAGATCTCGGGCACCTGGCCCGGTCCCTGGAAGGGGTTGCTGGCCGGTATGCGATACTGTCCGTTGCTGCTGATGGGGTCGGGGCTGCCGGTCGTCAGTGACGGATTCAGCGCGTCGATCCGGAGCATCTTGCCCAAGGGGGTCGTCAGGTTCTGGGCGTTGCCGCCGGGTTCAATGTGGCTCGGACCGACGTCGTTGGCATTGCCGCCGTCGCCTGTCCCGAGATACAGATAGCCGTCTGGTCCGAATGCAATGGTGCCGCCGTTGTGATTGCCGGCGGTCTTGCCGAACGAGATGATCTCGCGGCGAGAGGTGGGGTCGACAACGTTGGGGTCCGCAGCCGAGATCTTCCACTCGGAGATGACGTTTTTGTAGTTTTGAACGGCGTTGTTGGGCGCGACGTAGGTCGGGGTCGTCCCGACCGGGATTGGCTCGCTGTTGTAGGTGTAGAGCGTGTGGAAGCCGGGGCCGGCGGGGTCATTGAAGCCGGGATGAAACGCCAAGCCGAGGAACCCGCGCTCGTCGTTGGGGTTGGCCGGATTCAGCGGGGGCTGCACCCGGCTGCTGATGTCGAGGGCGGACCCGGACAACAAGGCGCCGTTCTGGATGATCCGAAGTAGACCATTCTGCTCGACAACGAACAGGCGGCTGGTGTCGCCCGGCGGGCTGATCGCATAATCCGGCGCAGCCATTCCGGTGGCGATGGGGTCCAGGTGCACGGCGATGTTTCCGGGCTCGATAGGCGGCAGGATGTGGTCCGCCGAGGCCCCTGAGCCGAAGGCCAAGACAACGAGGCTGGCCGCGGCGTAAATCTTTCTCCATGTCATGGTACGAGTCTCCCTGAAGAGCAAAGGATCAGAGAATGACGAGGGCATTCCCGCGCGTGATCCGGACATTGTCGGTGAGACGGTCCTGGTTCCGCGGGAGCGTCCAGTCCGCGAAGTTGGGTTTGGCGAAGCTCATCGTCTGGCCTATCCAGACGGTCGCCGCGCCGGCCGCACTGATGATGGATGCGAACACGCCCACCAGGGAGACGATTGTTCTTGCGTCTCTCATGTGGATCCCTCTCGGTTCGTCGAAAGGCGGAGGGACGGGGTCACTCTACCAGTTTTCGACGCCGCCAACCCCAGGCGAGCAGACCGACCGCTGCGGCGCCGGCCAAAAAGAAGCTGGAAGGCTCTGGGATGGGCTGCAAAAAGCCACGAATCTCGCCGCCCGGGTATTGGTTCGTGTGAATGTTGAAATAGGACTTGCCGGCTGCAAAGCTGGAAGCGAGAAACGCCTCGGCGCCGGCTATTGTCCCGCTGTGGGCGGTGATGAAGGCGGGATTGTAGCTTGAGGCCAGGGTCATATCCAGAGTATTGTCATAGGATCCGGACGTCACGCCCAGAGGAAAGCCGGCAAACGTCGGAGTTGTCGTGGCGACGCCGGCGTTTCCGGCCAGAGGTTCCGCCGTCGGGCTATGGATGTGGGATGCGGTCGTGTTCCCCAAGAGACCGCTGAAGGTTGCCCGCACCCGCATCGTATGTAACGTGCCGTCGTAATCAATCTGAGCGAGCCCGGTCCCCGGCGAAGTGGGCGGAGACTCGCCCAGCGCACTGAGAGCGGCGGTGTACGAGATCAAGTCGGCCCGCGACGCGGATCCGCCCAATGCAGCCACTGTAAGCACGGCGCAGGCGGTCACTACGAGGTAACGTGATTTGCACATCGGACACACCTCCTATCCTTGAACGGGGATTGCCTTGTCCACGACCGCAGGTCAGAAACAAAAGGGCTGTTGCCCTACAGGGTTGTCCGCCGTCGCAGCGCGTGGCCCAGTAGGCACAGCCCGCCGATCGCCAGCAGCAGCAGCGTGGCGGGCTCCGGCACGGCGGTGATGTTGTCCACGCCCAGTTGGGCGACGACGGGCGGTATAGAGGACGGAAACGGGCTCGCCGAGGGGTTATGGATGAGCCTCAGTCTCGTTACGTGGCCCAGCGTAGCGTCGTAATCGACGCCGCCCGTCAAGTCGCCCGCGCCCAGGAGAAAGCTCGCCGGCAGCCACCCGCTTGAAGCCGGCAAGGAAAAGCTGTTGCGGGAAACGAAAGCGCCGCCGCTGCCCTCCAACACCAGGCGAATCTGCAAGGCGGAGCTCCCCGGGTTCTCCAGGTCCATGGTGATCTCCGTCACGCCGGCTGCCTGATAGTCGCCGGTCCACTGGGCGGTGTTGGAGGCGACCAGTTTCGATCCGGCCCCGGACCCGCCGGTCGCGGTGATCTTCAAATAGTTGTCCCCGACCCCGGCGGGACCGCCGCTGGCGACGTTCACCGGCGGGTGCGGGTTGTTGTCGCCGCTGTCCCAGCCTTGCGTTGTACCGTTTTCAAAGTTGTCGAACTGAGCGACAATCACCTCCGCGGGCGCCGTCGCGGACCCCGCCGCAACGATCAAGAGACAGGCCGTCAGGCAGCTAATGGTCCTCATCGTCAGGTTCTCCTCGGCAGGGGGTGCTCTAAACAACTTGTTTTAGTCTAGCAAAACTGGCAAAAACGTCAAGCGTTCGCAAGCCCTTCAAACGAACAACACGGGAAAACCCCTATCAACAGAATGGAGACCCTGTCTCCCCATCTGTAGAGGGGCCAAGTCGCGCCGACCGCCTTGTCTACGCCGTCGGGCCGCGGCAGCCCTCCGGCCAAGGGCGGTCAGTCGGGTTGGGTCATGTACCGCAGCAGCCCGGCATCCAACTGCTTCAGGTCGCCGAAGGCCTGCTGGAACTCCTCCAACCTGGTCTTGGGACCGTCGTCCAGCAGCGGCTTCTTCTGGGAGAGCACCTTGAGATAGGCGACGTACTGCTTGGGGTGCTGCCGGATCAGGTAATAGGTCAGCGACCAGGCCTCGGCATAGGCGTCCAAGCTCTGCTTGGGATCATGGAAGCGCTTGTCGTCGGCGACCAGGGTTTGCAGTGAGTCGGGCGGTCGGCGTGGCGCGTATTCCCGAAACCGCGCCAGCCGCGGCAGGTTGACCGCCCCAATCCCGCTCCAGCCGTTGGTGCTCCGCAGATCGGGCGTCTCGAAGTACAGGGCGATCCCCTCGCTGAACCACACCGGACAGTCGCTGTAGCGGGCGTGCAGGCCGCAGTTGAACGCAATCTGGTGCGTCGCCTCGTGCACGATCGTGGCCACGGTCCGCAGGGCCTCGGGCCGGGCCAGAATCCGGTTGATCTGGGCGCTCGTGCCGCGGCGACCGCTAAACCGGCTCAGCGCCTCCATGCCCGTCAGGTCGTACATCGTCATCCAGTTCGTCCGCAGGCTGAAGTAACCGATGATCGACGGCGCCGCTTCGCCCAACTCCGCTTTCGCAAACTCCGTGTAGAAACGCTGGTCGGCGAAGATGATGGCCACCAGGGGGAACTCGGGCTGGGAGAGATCGGACCCCTTGTTCTGCCAGTAGTTCGTAAACGCCCGGTAGAGCCGCTCGAACAACGACCCGCACCACTGCGCGTAGGCCCGCGACGTGTTGTAGCAGATCAGGTAGTTCGTCGTCTGGTACACGTCGAACCCCTGGGGCAATTCGGCCAACAGGCGTTTCGACATCTCCTCGCGCGAGAGCGGCTGGAAGGGCACCTCGTCGCTGCTGTGCTTGAGCTGCTCCTCGGGCGGAACCGCCCAGAGCACCCCGTCGCGGGCCAGCAGCAGCAGGCCG
>Ga0315291_10002375_pt1 | contig 24703 bp, 24 predicted proteins | sample YL17G12_20_MG_FD_203070 | JGI IMG/M metagenome (GOLD analysis project Ga0315291, IMG submission 203070) | Sediment microbial communities from Yellowstone Lake, YNP, Wyoming, USA - YL17G12_20 | ecosystem: Environmental > Aquatic > Freshwater > Lake > Sediment | place: USA: Wyoming | collected...
AGCCATACGCGGCAGGTCGATAAGCGGCTTGAGAGGCGGCTCGTTGCCGATAAGCAATGCTATCTTGGCTATGCCTTCCGCATGATCGCCGATGCGTTCCAGCTCGGTGATGACGTTGAGCACTGAGATGATTATGCGCAGATCACTGGCCATCGGCTGCTGTGTGGCGATGATCTCTATGCATTTCTCCTCTATTTCAAATCTTTTTTTATTGATCTTCTGATCGTCATCTATTATTTGCTTTGCCAGTTCCAGATTACGCCCCTTAAGGGCTTCCATGGAACGAAGTATGGCCTTCTCCACCATGCTGCCCATGAAGAGGATGTCGTCCTGGATCTCTTTTAATTTCTTTTGATAAACTTCTCTCATAGTTGCTCCTCCCTGTTTTATCCGAACCTGCCCGTGATGTAGTCCTCGGTTCTTTTGTTCTTTGGCCGGCTGAACATTTCAGTGGTATTGTCGTATTCCAGCATCTCTCCGAGGAGGAAGAAGCCGGTGAAGTCCGAGACCCGTGCTGCCTGCTGCATGTTATGCGTGACTATTACTATTGTATAGTTCTTTTTCAATTCCTGCATCAGCTCCTCTATCTTTAGAGTAGCTAACGGGTCAAGTGCTGAGCACGGCTCGTCCATCAAAATAACTTCCGGTTGAACCGCCAGCACTCGTGCGATACACAGCCGTTGCTGCTGTCCGCCGGAAAGGGTCATCGCCGATTTCTTAAGATCGTCGGCAACTTCACCCCACAAGGCGGCTGCCCTGAGGCTCTTTTCCACGACTTCGTCCAGATTGACGAATCTTTTCATCCCGAGCATCTTGGGGCCGAAGGCCACGTTTTCGTATATCGATTTGGCGAACGGGTTGGGCTGCTGAAACACCATGCCTACGCGCTTCCGCAGGTCGACCACGTCGACTCCTTTATCATAGATGTTTTTGTTATCGAGGATAACCTCGCCGTCGATGCGTGCACCGGGAATGATGTCATTCATGCGGTTCAGGGTACGCAGAAAAGTCGACTTGCCGCAGCCCGAAGGGCCGATGAGGGCGGTAATATAACGTTCTTTGATATCAAGATTAATATTATTCAAGGCGCGGGTTTTACTATAGTAGAAGTTCAGGTTCTTTGTCTGCATCTTGGTATTCATGAGGGCTTTCCTTTCATCTTTGCCTGGAATCGATATGACAGCCAGTTGGTAACGGCATTGATCACTACGATTGCTATTATCAATACCACTGCGGTTGCCATCGCCTTCTGAGGCGCGTTGGAGTCCATTATCAGGTAGTATATGTGCAGAGACAGCGGCCTCCCCGGGTCCATGATCGATGTCGGCATGCCGGTGTAGTTGCCTATCGTTAAATACAGACAGGCGGTCTCGCCAAGCGCACGTCCTACGCAGAGTATGATACCTGTTATTATGCCGGGGAAGGCTGTAGGCAGGACCACGTGCCTTATCGTCTGCCACTTTGTAGCACCCAGCGCCAGCGACCCCTCGCGATGGCCGCGTGGCACCGCCTTGATAGCTTCTTCCGTGGTGCGTATCATCGTCGGCAGCAGCAAGCACACCAGTGTGAGCGCACCGGAAAGTATCGAGAAATTGAAGTGCAGCGCGGTCACCAGCAGTGCCAAACCGAACATGCCGAACACGATCGACGGGATGCCTGCCAGTGTATCGATGCCGTATCGTATGAAGCGTGTCAGTCGGTTGTCAGGCGCGTATTCGGCCAGATAGATACCGGCGCCGATGCCGGGTACCACGAGGATGCCTATCGTTATAGCTATCAGATAGAAGGTGCTCACTATTATCGTCGAGATGCCGCCATCGGCATTAATACCTCCGGCGGGTGCTGTGGTCAGGAACCCCCATCCCAGCGACGGGATGCCTTTGACGAAGACGTATGTGATGATGGTCAGCAGGAACAGGATGGTTATGGCGCCGGAGGCCCAGATGAAGACCATGGCCGCGCGCTGAGTATTCTTCGGTGAAGTTATTCTAGCCGGCATTGCGCAGATGTCCTCCCCTCTTTAAGGTGACCAGCGCTATGCTGTTGAGAAATAGTATGAGAAACAGCAGCACTACGGCGGTCGCGAACAGCGCGCTCATATGCTCGGGTGAGGCATATGTAGCCTCTACGGCGATATTGCCGGTGAGGGTACGGGCGGAATCGAGCGGTGATATGGGCATCTGCACCGAGTTGCCGATGACCATTATCATGGCCATCGTCTCGCCTATGGCGCGCCCCATTCCCAGTATGATCCCTGCAGCGATGCCGGAGCGTGCGGCCGGCAGCAGTACGTGCCATATGGTCTGCCAGTGGGTGGCTCCGATCGCTAGGGAGCCCTCTTTGTAGCCGCGTGGTACGGACCTGATGGCATCTTCGCTTATGCTGATGATGGTCGGCAGTATCATGGCCGCCAGCACTATCGAGGCCGCTGCTATGCTGAAGCCTGTACCGCCGATCTGTCGTATCAGTGGAACTATGAGCAGCAATCCTACCAGACCATAGACCACCGATGGGATGCCCACCAGAAGCTCAACGGCAGGCCTGAGAATAGTACGCACCTTGAACGGAGCTACCTCGGCTAAAAGTATGGCGCAGCCTATGCCCAGCGGTACCGCAATGATTAATGCCCCAAAGGTTACGTAAAGTGAGCCGACGATCATCGGCAGAATGCCATATTCACCCAGTGATGGGCGCCATTCCGTACCGAAGAGGAAATCAATTAAGCCCACCCGTTGAAACGCGGGCAGACCCTCCTTGAAGATAAAAACGATTATTGTAAGGAACACGACGATAGAGGCAAATGCACAGATGAAGACTATATGCTTAGAAGCTTTGTCTATGAAATATCGTGACATTCATACGCCTCTGATTTCAGATGGGCCGGAGGGCTTCGTACAACCCTCCAGCCTCACTATTTTGTTAATCTTACCCGGCTATTGAACCGAGATATATCCTTCGCTCTCAACTATGGCCTGGCCTTCAGTCCCGAGGCAGAAGTCGATGAAATCTTTGACCGTTCCTGTTGGTTGCGACTTGGTGAGGAAGTACAACGGTCGAATTATGGGATAGGTACCGTTCTTGGCATTCTCCACTGTGCCCGCCACTCCATCTATGTCCAGCGATTTTACCGCGCTGTCGATGTAGCCAAAGGAAAGATATCCGATAGAGTAAGGTGTGCTGGAGACGGTGGTCTTTATAGTGCCGTTGGATGGCTGCAGTATGGCTTCAGCGGTAATCAACTCTCCATCCATGACCAGTTCCTCGAAGGCTGTTCTGGTTCCTGATCCCTCTTCCCTGGATACAACGATGATTTGCTTATCGGGGCCACCTACCTGACTCCAATTCGTTATCGTTCCGGCATATATATCCCTGACCTGCTCCGTTGTCAGTCCGCTGATGCTGTTGCCGGTATTGGTGATTATGGCGATGCCATCGCGTGCCAGCAGGTGGGTCACAAGCTCCGGCTCATCAGCTTTAAGTTCTCTGGATGCCGCTCCTATATCAAATGTGCCGTCGGCGGTTTTGGAAACGCCGGTGCTGGATCCGCCGCCCTGGATGATGACGTTGACATCGGTATTGTCCTCCATGAATGCGCTCGCCAGTTTCTCCGCCACCGGCTGTACGGTAGTCGATCCGCCCTCGGTGATAGTAGTTGTTGTGCCTCCTCCGCATCCAACCAGCAGAGGAATTACAGCTATCAACATTACAGCGAGGATAACTGTAGCGATGATGGAAGTCGATTTTCTTATAAACATTTTTAGCCTCCTTTTTCTATTTGTTTTATTAAATGTTTAACCTTTGTCTCTATCTGGTCTCTGATTTCTCTGATCTCCCTAATCGATTTGCCCTCAGGGTCTTCTAGTTGCCAGTCCTCAGTCTGGACGAAGGCGGCAGGGCATGCTTTTTCGGCACCGCAGCCCATTGTGATTACTCTTGTTGCGTTATCCAGCATATCGAGAGTCAACAGTTTGGGTCGCTGCGAACTGATGTTAATGTCAGCTTCTTTCATGGCATTGACTACGGTCTGGTTCAACCTCTCGGCCGGCTGCGACCCGGCGGATATCGCCCGAATATGAGGAGGGGCATAGCTGTTGAAGAAGGCTTCGGCCATCTGGCTTCTGCCGGAGTTGTGTGTGCATACGAAGAGAACTTTCTTCGGGCTTCTCGTATTCTCGGTTGAAATCCTTTGCTTCATGATTCCAGAATAACAGCCAAGTTTTAAGGGTCAATTAAGGAAATGTTAAGGGAGTGTTAAGATTTTGGTCGGATAAGAAAGTCGATTATTTATAAGGCAGAGTGAAGGTGAAGGTCGCGCCCTTGCCCTCGACGCTCTGTGCCCATACCTTGCCGCCGTGGGCCTCGATGATGTGCTTCACTATCGCCAGTCCCAGCCCCGTGCCGCCGCCGCTGCGAGCCCTGTCGGCCTTGTAGAAGCGCTCGAAGATGCGCGGCAGGTCGTCCGCGGGTATGCCGACGCCGGTATCGGTAACTGAGACGCGGATGTTGTTATTTTCTGATGATGCAGAGACGGTGATGGTGCCGCCGGGTGGGGTGAATTTGATGGCGTTGTGCAGCAGGTTCACCAGCACATGCTCGATGCGGTCTCGGTCTGCGTCGATTGGTGGCAATATAGATTTAAGGTCGATATTTATCTGTAAGCTGGCGCGGTCGGCCTGTGCCTTGAGTCTCTGTCCTACCGAGGCTATAAGCTCTGCAATATAGACCGAGGCTTTCTTCAAAGGCGCGCTACCGCTTTCGAGTCGGGAGAGCTCGCTGAGCTCCTGCACAAGTTGGGTGAGATCATCGGCCTCTTCGTTGATCTTGGACAGGAAGTCTTTGGAGACGGCTGCGTCGTCGATGGCGCCCGCATGCAGCGTTTCGGCCAGAGCCTTGATTGAGGCTATCGGAATGCGCAGCTCATGCGATACATTGGAGATGAAATCCCTGCGCACCGTCTCCAATCGTTTCATCTCCGTCAGGTCCTGAAGCAGAAGTAGACAGATCAGTGGCTCTTCAAGCGGAGTTGCTATGGCCATAATTGTTTTCCTGGGGTGATTGGTTTCAACCATCCTGGTAAGCTGTGTTTTGGTTTTTAGACTGTGCTGCACGATATCGTCAAGCTCATAATCGCGTACCGCCTCGACGAAGGTACGCCCGACCGATTTTTCATCCGTTATCTTGAAGATGTTTTTGGCTGTATTGTTTATCATCGATATTCTACTCTCGGCGTCGATGAGGATGATGCCGTCGCTCATCTGAGACAGTATGGCAGACATGCGGTCGCGGTCGAGTCCAAGCAGCCATATAATCTCTTTGATTTTGGCTGCCATCAGATTGAAGGCGGTGGCCAGCTCACCGACCTCGCCGCGCGAAGCCTTTTCTATTTCTTGGTTCAAGTCGCCATCGGCTATCTTGCGCGCCATGTGTGTCAGTTTACGAACAGGATCGATTGTGAGTTTGGAGAGCTGCAGCGCCAGCCCGAAGGCAGCCAGCGCAGCGAGGAATGACACCCAGATAATAGTTATTAAGACATGGTGCATGTGACCATTGATTGTCGTCAGCGGTATGGCAATCCTGGAACAGCCGACGATTTCGCTGCCTGTGTGTATAGGCACTGCTGTGTAGAGCATGTCGTATCCTAGAGTGCTGCTGTAACGAATGATGGAGGTTGTCTTACCGGACAGCGCCGCCGTTACCTCTGGCCTGTTGGCGTGGTTTTCCATGACGGAAGGGTCTTCCACGGAGTCACCCAGCACCGTGCCGTCGGCTCCGATAATAGTAATCCTGTTATCAATCCCTTGGCCTATGGCTTTGACAAAGGTGTCTATTCCATCAGTGGTGTTACCGGCGAAGTATGGTTCGCTGGCGGAGGAAATCATTGCCGCCTGTTCCGCAGTCTGACTGTCGAGGCTTTGGATGTAGCTGTCGTTGAAGAAATGGTAGAAATAACTGCTGATGCCTATGATGCATACGAGTATCAGAACAGTGAAGCTTATGACGGTGCGCCATCTGATGCTATGTAACAATGCTACTCCTCGAATTTATAGCCGACGCCTCTGACGGTTATCAGGTGTCTGGGTTGCGCCGCGTCGTCCTCTATCTTGCCCCTTAGCCATCTGATATGGACGTCGACGGTCCTGCTGTCGCCGTCGAAGTCGTATCCCCAGACCTTTTCCATCAGGTGATCGCGGCTCATCACCCGTCCCTTGTTCCTCATCAAACATGCCAGCAGGTCGAATTCCTTGGGCGTCAATTCGATTGCTGTACCGCGACAGGAAACCGTGTGACGTTCCACATCGATCTCAAAGTCTCCGGCCCTTATTGCAGATAAATGGACGGTTGTCGAGGGATCTGACTGCTGCCCTGCCATCTCGGATCGGCGTAACAGCGCTTTGATTCGCGCCATAAGCTCCTTTACGCTGAAGGGCTTGGTCATGTAATCGTCGGCGCCTATTTCGAGACCGACTACCTTATCGATTTCTTCGCTCTTGGCGGTGAGCATGATGATCGGTATGTTTGATTCATGGCGCAGGATGCGGCAGACCTCCAACCCATCGATCTTGGGGAGCATGATATCGAGAATAATGAGGTCGGGATGCTCTTTCCTCGCGGCTTCGATTGCCTGTGCACCGTCGCTCGCAGTTATTGTGGTATAACCTTCCTTGACCAGGTTATATTTGATGACCCCGAGCAGGGTGCTGTCATCTTCAACTACCAACACTTTATGGCTCATGGCTGTCACCATACATAATATAGCACAGAGTTACAAAGAAACCTATCAAGGATGTAGAGTACTTGAACGTTCGAACCTTCACCACTTGGTGGCTCCCAAGGGCAATAGAAGAACCAGATTCGCCTATCTAGATAAACCGCTCGAATCGTTCCTTATTGGCCTTGCATATCGGGCAGACTTCAGGGGGAGATTCCCTGGCACACAGATACCCACAGACCGAGCACCTCCACACCGGATGAGAAAGCGATGAAATACCGCTAGCTGGCTTTTGAGCCTTCCTGCGCTTCTTTCTTTTATCGGAGGGCGGCCGCCGCTCCGGTATGGCACCCGCTTTCTTGCGCCCATTCACTACCGCATCCGAGACATACAGGCCGCAATAACATGTGTCGTAATCGCTCAAGTCGGCATCGCGGTAATCGCAGGGGCAGATGATATCGACGTCTTCCTGCTTTTCCCCAGAAGCCAATCGACAGGGACAAGCGCTATAACCATACCTTTTCTCATTTGTGAGCAGGCCCCTCGCAAGTTCCATTGCGAACTCTACATCGGGGTTAAGATGGTATCCCCCGACCTCAGCCTCCCGCTTCAGCCTGTCATAGAATCGATTAACGTCGTCTGCGCTTACGGATATCTTGTCGGTCATAGTTTCAATGCCTTCCGGATTTCATCCTCTTTAAATCCGACTATGCACTTTTTATCATCGATAACCATCGTGGGAAAAGAGCAACTGGGGTTCCATTTTTTGACAGTCTGCATAGCCTTTTCCTTCTCATCGTCTCCCATGAGATCGACATCTTCAAAATAGTACTCCACGCCGAGGTCGTCTAGCAGCTTTTTAGTCTTCTTGCACCACGGGCAGGTGCTCAGGGCATATATAACGATGTGCCCTGACTTCTTGCCATCAACGTGTGTTAAGCCCATTTTCAGCCTCCTGACAAGATTCTGTTCCGAGCATCTCTATGCTATTGGCTGCCTTTCACTTCTTCGTGGATTTTTTCGAGCACTTTGCACCAGTGGAGCTTTTGGAACTCTTGTCCATTAAGCCATACTTATTAGTACACACGATTGTGTCGCCACACATCGGACAGAACTTCCAGTCTGACCTGATCTCATACCCACACTTCTTGCACTTTACGATCGCTGCAATCACTGGCATATCACACCTCCAAAAATGTTATGTCCACTCTGATAGATTATTCCTTGCTCCGAGTATTAGTCAAGTATCCATATATTAATAAATCAGATATTATATTATCGACATTACTCTATTAGAAGAGCTATGAACCGAGCACTTAACGAACAACTGATTGCCCCTTGCGGGATGAACTGCGGGATTTGCAGCACTTACCTAGCGTACGCCCATGACCTGCGCGGCAAGGGGATCAAGGCCACATACTGCACCGGCTGCATAGCCCGAGACAAGAAGTGCGCCTTCGTTAAAAAGCGGTGCGACCTGCTGATGAACAACGAGGTTCGCTTCTGCTACGAGTGCGGCGGCTTCCCCTGCGATCGGCTGCAAAAGCTCGACAGAGGGTACCGCACGAGATACGGCATGAGCATGATCGAGAACCTGGAGTTCATAAGGAACAACGGAGTCGACGCCTTCATCGCGCAGCAGGAAGCTAAATACAAATGCCCGAAATGTGGCGGCGTCATCTGCGTTCACGACAAAAAGTGCTACAACTGCCAGCACATCGGAAACTGGAAAGGGTGAATGATTGTTCAAAGTTAACATCCGAACTCACTAGATAATCTAGTACAAGAGGTGCAGGATACTTCCTGCCGGGGACTCGGGGGTGTCCCCCGTTTTTTAACTCCCCCAAGATTGGGGGACCAAGGGGGTTGATCCCTATATCTCAACAGAAACCTATCGATGCAATTTCTGGATTGCCCGATCAAGTCGGGCAATGACAGGAACTACAGGCGGATTCACAGCTTCAATGTTGCCCCACCCCTGATATAGATGTTAAACTATACCACTAGCCCCCAGAATTCACAGGAGGAATGATGTCTCAACTTGTGGCCACTCTGGCTATAAGCGGCGCTCACAAAATCGTAACCAAAGCTGACGCAATGCTGAAAAGCGCTATAGCTAAATACAGCCACGATGCGCCCGTAACATTCATCGACCGCGACGGCGCTGGAACAACTTATTACCTTCCTGTGATCTATGCCTTTACCGGCCACAAGATAGAGAAGATTGGGGACATGCAGCGGACGCTGGAATACGCCAGGAGTCTGCTCCCAAACATCGATACCGGGACTCATACACCAAACCTTGAAGACACAGTTAATGCCGGCCTGGCCACGCTGTTCGCCGCGGAGTTGATTAAAGGTATCGAGTTCGTCGATGGGAAGCAGCCAGAGACAAGCAACGGCTATAAGTACAACGGCCCGATAAGCGATGTGCAGACCCGCGCCTGGGGAGTAAAAATGGTGGACGGCAGCATGCCCGGGTTCGCTGCTATCGTCGGCGCCGCCAAGAGCAACGAGGTGGCGGTCAAGATAGTGCGCGAGCTGCAATCGCGCGGCCAGCTCGTTTTCCTGTCATCAATGTCTAATGGAAGATCGATCGTCGATCAGCTCCTGGAGGAAGGCGTCGAGCTGGGGTACAACACGTATACAGTGCCTCTGGGCACCGATACCGAATCCACGATATATGCTGTGGGCTACGCCGCCAGGGCAGCGATGGGATTTGGGAACATAATGGCGGGAAATTCCCGCGATATACTGTCATACAACAAGAACCGCTGTTTGGCATACGTGCTTTGCCTGGGCCCTTTAGACGAAGTTAAGGTAGCGACAGGTGCCGGCGCCCTGGCCTTCGGATTCCCCATAATATGCGACACCGCCGTACGGCATGTCCTGCCGGCAGGCCTTACAACGCATGAACACCTCATCAGCATGCCGTTCGATGACATCCCGGGCAAGGACGATCTGGAACGCGCCGAGTGTCTCGTACAACGATGCATCGAGGCGCGCGGCATCAAGATCAAGATAGCTACAGTACCGATCCCCGTCTCCTTCGGGCCGGCGTTTGAGGGCGAGATAGTGCGCCGCGCCGCTATGCACTGCGAATGGGGCGGCAAGGGCGCAGCAGGGATGGAATGGCTCAGGATGAAGGCCCCCGACGAGGTGCAGGACGGCAAAGTCAGCGTCATCGGACCAGATATCAACGACTGTGCAGAGGGTTCAACTGTGCCGATAGCGATTATCGTTGATGTGGCCGGCCGCAAGATGCAGAAGGACTTTGAGCCAGTGCTGGAGCGCCAGATACATAATTTCATCAATTGCGCCGAGGGCGTGCAGCACATAGGACAGCGCGACATGGTCTGGATACGCGTCAGCAAAAATGCCTTCAAGCAGGGTTTCAAGCTGAAACACTTCGGCGACATCGTGCATGCCTGCCTGCATAATAACTTTGATACCATCGTAGACAAGGTGCAGGTAACGATTTACACCAGGAAGGATGAGATCGATAGACTGTTGCCGCAGGCACGCGAATCGTACAGGGAGAGAGACAAGCGTTTAGCCGGTCTGACCGACGAGGCCATCGATACGTATTACAGCTGTACGTTATGTCAATCTTTTGCACCCAACCATGTATGCATCATCCCACCTGAGCGCACCGGCCTGTGCGGCGCTTACTCCTGGCTCGACTGCCGCGCCGCATGCGAGATCAACCCCACCGGGCCCAACCAGCCCGTGCCCAAGGGTAGCACCATCGACCAGGCCAAGGGCGAATGGGAAGGCGTCAATAGTTTTGTATACGACCATTCCAATAGAATGGTAGATCGCTTCACGTTCTACTCACTGATGGACTCGCCAATGACCACCTGCGGCTGCTGCGAGGCTGTCACGATAATCATTCCAGAAGCTAACGGCGTGATGGTGGTATCACGCGACGATTTCAGCATGACGCCGAGTGGGATGACGTTCACTACGCTGATGGCCAACGTCGGCGGGGGTCAGCAGACTCCTGGGATGATGGGACACAGCAAACGCTGGGTTACCAGTCCCAAATACATCCCGTTCGAAGGCGGGCTCAAGCGGGTGGTGTGGCTATCAAAAAATATCAAAGAGGAATTCGCAGACGAACTAAAGGCTGCATACGAACGGCTAGGCGCGCCCGACCTGATGGATAAGATCGCTGACGGCGATACTGTCACCACACTAGAAGAGCTTCTGCCCTTCTTAGAGGAGAAGGAGCATCCCGCGCTAACGATGGAACCACTGATGTAAATGCGCCCTCGATATATTAAAATTGTTTTATCCTTCATCTCATAACCGTAAAGGAGAAGATACATGTCGGCAGTGCAGATACCAATCGAGAAATGGACCGGCAAAGTACACCAGCTGACGCTCGGCGGCGCAGGCGGACGCAAAGCCGTAACCGTCGGCGGCGAGAACACGTTACCATTCCTAAAGTTCGAAGGCAGCATGCCGAATAAACCGGCGGTAGCGATAGAGATTCTCGACTGTAAACCAGACGACTGGTCTCCACACCTTATATCTGCGTGGGGTAATGCGGTATCAGATACCGCGAAATGGGCTAAGAAGGCCGTGGAATTCGGCGCCGATATTGTCACACTGCGGTTGCGTAGCGCACATCCGGAAATCGCCGACACCGGCGCCGAGCAAGCAAAGAAAAGTGTTGATAAAGTGCTCTCCGCCGTTGACGTCCCGGTCATCGTCCTTGGTCCCGGCGTGGCGGAAAAAGACATCGAGGTGTTAAGAGCCGCATCCGAGATCGCCCGAGGACAACGGGTAGCACTGGGTAACTGCGAGGAGAAGAACTATCGCACCATAGCAGCCAGCTGCATCGCCGACGGGCATGTGGCCATCGGGCACTCGCCTCTGGATATCAATCTGGCAAAACAGCTCAACGTCCTGCTGCACGATGTGGGCCTTCCCCTCGATTCGATCCTGATGGACCCCGATGTCGGCGCCCTGGGCTACGGGCTGGAGTATTCTTACTCGGTCATGGAGCGTTTGAGACTTGCCGCGCTCGGCGGAGATAAAATGGCCGCCATGCCCATGATCTGCAATGTAGGCACCGAGTCCTGGCGACAGAAGGAAGCAAAGGCCGTAGAAGGCGTTCCCGATAGCTGGGGCGATAACGAGCAGCGTGCAATCATGTGGGAAGAAATCACAGCGATAGCGATGCTGAACGCAGGTGCTAATATTATCACGTTGCGACATCCGAGGACTGTCGAAGTTATAAAGACGACGATCGATAAGCTTATAAAAGTAAACTCTGATTAAGAGGTGCAGGAAACTTCCTGCCGGGGGTTTGGGGGTGTCCCCCGAACCCTCTCTTCCCCCAAGATTGGGGGCCAGGGGGTTGATCAGCATTTAATCAGAGACCCAGCGCCCGATAGAAGGAGCAGTAGATGGCACTCACAGGTATTCAGATATATAAATTTCTTCCGAAGACCAACTGCAAGGATTGCGGATTCCCCACCTGCCTGGCCTTCGCCATGAAGCTGGCCAGCAAGTCCGTCGAGCTATCGCTCTGCCCTCACATCTCAGACGAGAGCACGAAACAGTTAGCGACCGCGTCAAGGCCGCCGATAAGGCTGGTCTCGATCGGTTCAGGAGAACGCAAGGTCGAGGTCGGCAACGAGACGGTGATGTTCCGCCACGAGAAGACCTTCTTCCATCAGGCTGGTCTTTTTATACGAATAAAAGACACCGAGCCCGTCGACAAAGCTGCAAAGCTGGCCGGTGATATTTCAAGCTACAGCGTGGAGCGCGTTGGCAAGGTATTCAAGCTCGACGGCATCGCTATCGAGAATGCATCCGGCAATGCCGATACGTTCGTTAAATGCGTCGACACGGTAGCGGCAAAATCGAACCTGCCGGTGATTCTTATGTCAAATAACGCCTCCGCGCTAGATAAAGCGCTGGCGAAGACTGCCGGATCAAGACCGCTGATATACGCCGCGACAAAGGATAATTATAAAGAGTTGTCAGAGCTGGCTAAGAAGCACCTCTGCCCTATCGCCATATATGAACCCGGTGGGCTTGATGCGCTTGCCGAGCTTTCACAAAAGATAATGGATACAGGAGCCGAGGATATCGTGCTCGATCCGGGGGCAAGGGAATTCGGCGCATCACTGACAGCTTTGACACAGATCCGCAGGACAGCCATCAAGGCCAGCTACCAGCCGCTGGGATTTCCTGTCATAGCCTTCCCGGGTGAAGAAGTCCTGCTTGCGGCGCAGCAGATCGCAAAGTATGCTTCCATCGTAGTGCTCGACCGCTTCGATCCAGCAGTCATATATTCATTAATTACGCTGCGTCTGAACATCTATACCGATCCGCAGAAGCCGATACAGATGGCCCCCGGCATTTACCAGGTGGAGCAGCCGAGCCGCGAGAGCCCGCTGGGAGTCACCACGAACTTTTCTCTGACCTATTTCTCGGTCGCAGGAGAATTTGAGGCCGCCGGCTATCCATCGTGGCTCCTAGTATGCGATACCGAAGGGCTATCGGTGCTTACAGCCTGGGCTGCAGGTAAATTCGATGCTGTGCGAATCGGGCGCGCAGTCAAAGCATCCGGCATATGCGACAAGCTGGGACACAAGAAGCTGATTATTCCGGGCGGCGTCGCCATTATCAAAGGGGAACTCGAGGATGAACTGCCCGGCTGGACTATAATGGTGGGCCCGCGCGACGCCGCAGATATCGGCGGCTACCTGAAGCGCAACTGGAAATAGAGCTGATGACAACCACCATCGCCATAGCAGGGAAGGGCGGCACCGGAAAGACATCCATCGCTGCCCTGCTCATCAAGCTGCTGTCCGAGAAGGGGACGGTGCTGGCCATCGACGGCGATCCGAGCTCAAACCTGCACATGGCGCTGGGCCTGCCGCTGAATGAAACCATCGGCAGCATCCGCGAGGGCCTGCTCGACCGCAAGGCCATCGAGCGCACCGGCATACCGAAGCCGGAATATCTGGAGTTAAAGATCAGGGAGGCGCTGATTGAATCGAAAGGTATCGACCTGCTGGCGATGGGGCGCCCGGAGGGGCCGGGATGCTACTGCGCCGCCAACAACTGGCTGCGAAACAGCATCGACCGGCTGGCAAGCCACTACGACTATGTTGTAATCGATAATGAGGCCGGAATGGAGCATATCAGCCGCCAGACAACGCGCGATGTGGACATCCTACTGATAATCTCCGACCCTTCCATCAGAGGAATAACCGCCGCAGCAAGAATGAAAGACCTCATCGGCGAACTGCGAAGCCACGTGGACAAGATATGCCTCGTAGTAAACAGAGTTCGAAACGGAATACCGCCACAGATCAGGCAGGCGATCGATAACTCGGGACTCAATCTCATCGCCGCTATCTCCGAGGACCCTTACATATTTGATCTGGAAGTAAGCGGCAAGCCTTTAATCGAGCTACCCGATGATTCACCATTATGTAAAGGTGTTACAGATATGGCTGTTAAGCTCAATTTAATTTCGGCTAAGGGATAAAGTTATGTTTATACCTATCGGAGAGTGCATTCATATCATCAACAAGGATGTCAGAGCCGCAATCGAGGGGCGGGATAAGGCCTTCATTCAAAACCTGGCCAAGAACCAGGTGGATTGCGGGGCGAAGATGCTCGATCTCAACATAGGCCCCCAGAAAAAGGCCGGAGCCGAGGTTATGGACTGGATGGTTAACACCGTTCAGGAGGTGGTCAACATACCACTCTCGCTGGACACCACCAACGCAGAGGCCATCGAGGCTGGGCTTAAGGTTTGTAAACGCAAACCCATCATAAACAGCACGAATGCCGACCCCAAACGAATGAGCGTGCTGTTCCCTCTCGCTGCAAAATACGATGTCGGCATCATTGCGCTGACGCTTCGCGCCACAGGCTTGCCCGTCAGCGCGGACGCACGCGCCGGGATACTGGTTGAGGACCTGCTGCCCGCAGCCGAAGCCGCCGGTGTTAAGATGGAGAACCTGTACATTGACCCGCTCGTTATGACTGTTAATGGCACTCAAGAACATGCTCCCGAGATACTCCAGACAACGTTAGTCACAAAATCGATCTTGAACCCGCCGCTGCATATGACCTGCGGCCTCTCCAACGTATCCAACGGCGCCCCCGACAACGTCAGGAAGGTGCTGAACCGCATCTATCTGGTAATGCTCATGGGTGCCGGCATGGACACCGCCATACTTGACCCATGCGATAAAGATTTGATGGATACAATCGAACTTCTTGAGGGCCGCGACGACTCTACTCCAATAGGGAAAGCCTACTTAGCTCTGTATGATGCCTGCGGCGCAGGCGAGGAGTTCGACACGTCAAATCTTGATATGAGCGACACCAAGCAAGCTGAACTGGCCAAAACCGTCGCTATATTGAAGAACAAGACTATCTACGCACACAACTATTTACAGCTATAGCCGCTCACCCTCACCTTCACCTCTCCCCTCAAGGGAGAGGGAATCTGAATGGGCACGGCAAGCAGTGCCCCTACGCATCCCTACTGGATTCCGGCCTGCGCCGGAATGACGGGTACGAACTCCCCCTATCCCCCTCTTTGATAAAGAGGGGGAAGCGACAAAGCCGCAGGGGACGTTGAGAAAGAGGTGCAGGATTCCTCCTGACGGGGTTTTAGGGGTGTCCCCTAAATCTATTTATGTCCCCCAAAGTATGGGGGACTAACAAGGGGGTTGGATGATGATTCCCCCATGACTGGGGGATACCAGGGGGTTGATTCAAATTACACCCTGCAGCTATGATGAGCGGCCGAAGTCGCGTTCAAGTTGAGATGATGAAAAACGAATCATCGAAGGTCTGCCATGAGGACAGGTAAGCGGCGATTCGGCCTTCTCCAGATCGCGTACAAGCTGTGCCATCTCTTCCATAGTTAATACCTTGCCGGCCCTGACCGCGCCGTGGCATGCAATGGTAGCGGCGATTTCCTCATCACCCTTTGCCCTATCTGCTTCTTCAGAGAACATATCGATGATCTCGTGCACCGCCCGTATAATATCGCCCTCTCCAAGCAGAGCGGGTGCGGTACGCACCAGATAAGTCTTGCCCCCGAAAGGTTCGATGGCAAATCCATACGATTTCAGTGCTTCCTGAACCCTGTTTAACATGCTTTCCTGGCTCGGTGAAAGCTCAATCGTTACAGACTCAAGCATCCCCTGCACTTCCACAGCGCACCTGGCTCGCTGCGCCATAACTTTTTCAAACAAGATGCGCTCATGAGCAGCGTGCTGATCGATAAGATACATGCCGTCAGGGCCTTCAGCTACGATATAGGTAACTGCCAGTTGCCCGATGATACGCAAAATCGGCAAACGCGATTCGGGCAGGACTTTACGAGGTTGCTGGCCTTGCGCCAAAGGAGAATCCCTGAATAACCTCTCCTGCATAGCGGTCCGCTCTGATCCGGCCGCTGTAGCGGATAAACCGATAGGACGCGGTGTCCTTTTCGCATCGGGCACAGACGATTCTGCGACAAGAGCCGCACGCACCGCCCGCTGCACCAGGGTGAACACCTCCCCCTCACTGCGGAACCTGACCTCGGTCTTAGCGGGATGGACGTTGACATCTATATCGCTAAGCGGAATAGAAATATTTAAAACAGCGATGGGGTGTTTGCCGGTCATGAGCAATCCTGAGTACGCTTCTTCGGTAGCCCGTGTCAGAAGGCCGCTTTTGACCCACCTTCGGTTGACAAAGAAACTCAGGCTGTCGCGGCGGGAGCGCGTCAGGCTGGGAGGACTAACAAATCCATATACTTGCGAGCCGCTATCGCCGACCTCAATCATCGCCTCAGCCGTCTTTAATCCGTATACCTCAACAAGAACATCCTGCAAACTGCCGTTGCCCGGCGTCTGCAGAAAAACTTTACCATCAGCCACAAGTTCAAATTTTATCTCCGGATAAGCGAGGCTGTACTGGCTGACGAGGTCCGATATGTGCGCGCTTTCAGTAGAGATCGACTTGAGGAATTTTAGACGTGCAGGTACATTTTGAAAAAGGTTTTGTACAGTTACCGACGTCCCCTGAAGACTGGCCTTCTGTCCCTGTCCGGTTACCTTACCGCCCTGCAGATTGAGGTATGTACCAGTTGAATCTTTGCTGGTGCGTGTAGTTATGTTAACTTGCGATACGGCTGCTATGCTGGGGAGTGCCTCGCCCCTGAACCCCAGTGTGGAGATACTTTCAAGGTCGGCAGCATCGCGAACCTTGCTGGTGGCATGGCGCTGGAATGCAAGGGCAACTTCATCTGAGGAAATGCCTGAGCCGTTATCAACGACTCTGATCAGTTTGATCCCGCCATGCCTGGCTTCGATTTTAATCTGCTTTGAACCAGCATCGATGGCGTTCTCTATCAGTTCTTTAACCACCGATGCTGGACGTTCTACTACCTCACCGGCAGCTATCTTGGCGATAACTTCCGGAGTTAAGACTTCGATGGGCATCTATGGTCACTTTATCCACTTGGCCTTCTGGAAGAACAGCTCGGAATAACCGCATTCCCTGCAGATGTAACAATCGAATCTATAGTCAGGTCCCATAAAGCCGAGCTTTCCATACATCGTCATTTCCTGACGTTCTACTTGACTGGAAGAACACTTGCCGCACTCGGTCGGAACTGTACCTGCTTTCTTCGGTTCTGCCATGAAATAACCTCCCCAAAAACTACCCCAATTTGATTACCAGTCCTGTTTTCCCTTGGAAAACGCGGCTGTCAAGATAGCGAATATAAAGCCGACTATAGCTGCTGCAATGGCTATGTAAACACCATAACTTACTACATCGAATGCATCCGCTGCATCAACGAGGAACCAGACGGAACCGCCAATAGCTAACAGCGCGCCGACTAACGCAAGTATGCTTAGCGTGACAATAGCCGCCTTGCCACCTTTCGAGGCCAATGAAACTATAAAGGCGGGAATTGCAAACACCGTCATCAATATGCCGCCAATAAACACTAAGAGCAGATAGAACCAATCGCCTACTGACGAGTCTATAAGGGTCCACGCCGTAGCTGTTCCATACCCATAATAACTAGTTACATCAACCCAGGTTAAGAAAATAGACACTATCACCACAATGCCACAAATCGCCGTTATTATCGATCCTGCTATTCTCATTGCTCTGCTCCTTTCTACTCTTGCTTACTTCAACTTATAAGGATGCTCAACCCTTTGCGCAATTGTACTATTAAAATCGGACTTTGTGTAGTCCATACTTACAATAGCTTAGATTATCACTTTACCGAAGCCAGCGTGCCGAATATCAGCCCCAGTACTGCCCCACCGCCGCAGATATAAGCACCATATCCAACGTAATCGGTCCAGTTCTTAACACTGGACATATCGATGAAGAACCACACCAATCCGGCGATGGCAACTATAGCGCCGAGCGAAATCAACATGCCGAATGGGATGACTGCAGCTTTCCCACCTCCAGACGACGTCGACAAAAATAGTGCTGGTAGAGCACAAACGACCATAATTGCCGCTCCAATCAGTACCAGTATGGCATGCAAGTTATCGGATAATGCTATGTCGGAGATATCCCAACCAGAACTGCTGATGACATCAAATCCAGTAACCGAAAGCGATATGTGGACACCTAGTATGGAACCGGATGCCTCAGCCCAGGGTAGAAATATGCCCACAAGGACCGCTATGCCACAAAGAAGCGCGATAATAGCTGCTACTATTTTCATCTTCTCTCTCCGATACCTTTATTATTCTGTGCCTTTTTCTTCAATTCATATAATTTGTTTAACGCCTCAAGCGGCGTCATCGAATCCGGCTCCAGCTTTGACAATTCATCGGTAACCTCAGACGAAACCACGTCACCCACAAAAAGCGGAAGCTGAGGAGACGACACCGCTTTAATCTTACCACTGCTGTGGCGCTTATCCTCCAGGCTTGAAAGCACCTCCTCAGCACGATGGACAACCGCGCGCGGCAGGCCGGCCAGCTGAGCCACATGAATACCATAGCTCTTATCAGCACCACCCGGCAGCATGCGGCGCAGAAATATCACTTTACCCTTATCTTCAGCAACGGCGACGTTAAAATTCCTCACCCGCGGCAGGAAGCCGGCTAGTTCAACAAGCTCATGGTAATGCGTCGCAAATATCGTCTTGGCGCCCATTTTAGGATGGTTGTGGATATATTCCGCCACCGCCTGCGCTATGGATATGCCGTCGTAGGTGCTGGTGCCCCGGCCGATCTCATCCAATATCAATAACGACCGCGATGTGGCATGATTCAGGATGTTGGCCGTTTCCTCCATCTCCACCATAAACGTGGAGCGCCCTGTCGCCAGGTCATCCTGCGCCCCGACGCGGGTGAATATCCGGTCGACTATGCCGATCGTAGCAGAATCCGCCGGAACGAAGCTCCCGATTTGAGCCATGAGAACTATAAGCGCAACCTGTCTCAAATACGTCGACTTGCCCGCCATATTCGGTCCGGTAAGGATAATCATTTGTGCATCTTCGTTCGAAAGGTACGTATCATTGGGTATGAAAGACTCGCCGTCCAGCATACGCTCTACAACAGGATGCCGGCCGTTTGATATAGAAATAACATTGCCCTCATTCAGTTCAGGCCTCACATAGCCGGAACGCACCGCCACTTCCCCCAGCGAGGAAAACACGTCAAGCTGAGCTACGGCTGAAGCAGTCTCCAAGATGCGCTCGGCGGCAAGCCCCACCTGCCCCAACACCTGCCGGTATATCGTGCTTTCGAGTTCGGCGAGGCGTTCCTGCGCGTTCAGTATGAGCGATTCATATTCTTTCAGCTGCGGCGTGTAATAACGCTCGGCATTGGCAAGCGTCTGCTTGCGGATGTAATCGCCAGGCACCTGAGGCAGGTTCGAATTCGATATCTCGATGTAATATCCGAAGACCCTGTTATATCCTACTTTGAGGGACTTTATGCCCGTGCGCTCACGTTCGACTCGTTCCAGATTCGCAATATAGCTCTTTGCATCCTTAGCTGCAACCCTGATACTGTCCAACTCTGTGGAGAACCCTGCCTTGATAACCCCATCACCGAGGTTCTGAGGAGGCTCATCGGCAATTGCCTTTGATATTAAATCGATTGTTTCTCTGCAAGGATCGATGTCCTGAAATAACCAGTCGATACCACTCGATTGCTCCTTCTCCATGACGTCCCGAAGCTCGGACGACGCCTCAAGGCTGCGGCGCAGCGCCACTATCTCCCTGGGTGTGGCGATACCGCTCCTTACACGATTAATCAGCCTCTCTAGGTCAGCGATCTTGCTCAGTATCGTTATTACCTTAGTGCGACGACGGGTATCGGCATGGAACCATGCCACCGCGTCCAGCCTACGGTTGAGCTGCGCCACATCCAGCAAGGGCTGCCCCACCCACCGCCGCAGCAGCCTGGCCCCCATCGGCGTCCTGGTGAGGTCGATAACCGAGAGAAGGGAACCTTCCTTATCCTGGCGAAACGTCTGGAACAGCTCCAGATTGCGTCGGGTCTGCGGGTCCAGTGTCATGAACGATTCGGTGCTGTATGTAGAGAGGCTGGTTAGCTGCTTTAATGCCTGCTTCTGCGTCTCCCCCAGATAGTGCACGATAGCACCTGCGGAACGTATCGCTAGCGACAGTCCGGCGCACCCGTAGCCCTCAAGGCTGGTCACACCGAAGTGCTCGCGCAGGAGATGCCTCGTGGCCTCCAGCTCAAAATACTGCACATCGACAGGTGTGACCGGAGCAGCGCCGCCCTGCACTTCAGCGCCCTTAGGAGCCAGGATCTCCGACGGGCGCAGGCGCTCCAGCTCCGATTGCATACGTTCGATGGGAAGCTGTGTGGTTTGAAATTCGCTGGTAGTTATATCGGCATAAGCGATACCGGCCTGCTGGCCTTCAGTTACAATAGAAGCGAGATAATTGTTTACATTTCCTTTCAGGAGTCCCGGCTCGACCACGGTGCCCGGCGTTACGACACGAACGACATCGCGATCCACAAGCCCCCCGGCCTTCGGGTCGCTGAGCTGCTCGCAGATGGCGACCTTGTAGCCCTTGTTGATGAGCCGAGCGAGGTAGTTATCGAGAGCATGATATGGGATTCCCGCCAGCGGAACCTTGTTGCCCTTCCCCATCTCACGTGAGGTTAGAACAATCTCCAGCTCTTTAGACACGACCTTGGCGTCATCGTCAAAGGTCTCGTAGAAATCCCCCAGGCGGAAGAACACGATGGTATTAGGGTATTTCTTCTTGATACGGAGGTATTGCTGTCTCAGCGGGGTCATCTTCTCACTCATAAAATCTATGGAAGTATTCTACAGTAAAACGCAGCGGCGAACAACAAAGAAACCGCCATGTAGAGACGCAAGATTTTGCGTCTCTACGGGTTTAAAACCCGCCTTCTGGATTGCCGAATCAAGTCGAGTAATGACAGATTTGTGCAATTGCCGTTTGACTCGTATTTCTACCCATTATATAATGCTGTTACTTATAGGATCAGTATAAAAAAAGAGATATGGGTATGACAGAAATCCAAACATTTAAGGATAATCTGAATAGATTGCTTAGTAGTCAGAAATTTGAAGACATCTTCCTTCTTCCAACATTTAAGCATACCTCGTTTTCCAAATTATTCACGTTCCCCAAAACGGCAGATTACCACTATTGGATTCGCCAGAGAAAACTCCACAGAGATTACAAATTTATAGTGGGCAAATCCACCAAGGCTCTTTATAATCAAATCATTGAGCACGAAGATATCCCTATTGCTCAAAATGTCAAAAGTTTAAAAGTAAATGGAGTATATGCTATAGCGGACTTCGCCGGTAAAATTCTATACATTGGCAAATCTGGTGCTAACTTCAAAGAAGATTGCAACGACCTCGTAATAAACCGCGTCCTCGACCACCTCGTACCTGAATCTATTAATAAAAAAATGCAAAACACACCGCAACTTTGGGCACGAATTAAAAAGGGTGAGAAAATTCAGGTGTATTATTGCTCTGGATTGAACCGCCTAGTTCCATCATTACTGGAACTCTACTTACTTAATCAATACTATCTAAAATGGAAGACACTGCCTCCCCTTAATAAACGGAGAAGCAAGCAGAAATAGAGTAAATCGGCAGATTACTGATAACCACTGCTGGTTTCTTCGACCGTCGAACCTCAAAACAAAGCATCGCCAATATGATTAGAATGAAAAATCGTCGGTCTATCCGCCTGAAAGAATACGATTATTCGCAATCGGGTGCGTATTTCGTCACGATATGCACCCACAACAAGGAATGCTTATTCGGTGAAATTGTGGACGGGAAAATGATTTTGAATGACGCCGGTAAAATCGTTCAAACCGTATGGTATGAAATTTCGGAACATGTTGATCACGTGGAATTGGATCAATTCGTTATAATGCCAAATCACATACATGGCATCATTGTGTTACACGATGGTTGTAGGGACACAGCATGCTGTGCCCCTACGGTTGAACGATTCGGCAAACTCATTACCGGTTCATTGCCAACCATCATCAGATCGTTCAAATCCGCCATTACAAAACGCATCAATGAATTACACGAAACCCCGGGCTAAAAAATATGGCAACGCAATTATTATGAACGCGTCATCCGCAACGAAAATGAATTGAACCAGGTACGACAATACATTGTGGACAACCCAGCAAAATGGGACTCAGATGAGGAAAATCCGAACGCGAAACCGCCACAACCCCGGTAGGGGCACAGCATGCTGTGCCCTATTCGTTATCCCCACCCGCCAACCCTGCCACCACCCTCCCCAATCGCACGCTGTAGTTCATGCCCCTGTCCTCGGGATAGATCTGAATAGGAAACATCATCTTACTAGTGTATAATACAATCCTAGACTCATAAAAGTAGCTAACAAGCAAACAAATGAGCAGCAACAATATATCTATCAGCATCCCGGCTGACAATGAAGAGACCAGAATAGGGAACATACTGTGGAACTTCTACAGCAAGTTTCCGAGTGAGAAACTATCGGGATTGAACCAAACCGCAACCGTATTAAGACAAAAAGTACTTCCAAACAAATGGTTTCAAGCTGCCTGTATAGCTGCCCTAGTTTTTATCGTCTACTTTGTGACAAGTGACAGATCGACTCCCTATGACCATTACGTTCGTCTCTCAGATGCCTTTCTCCATGGCCGCCTTTATCTAGAAAATGCGCCTTCATGGTTAGAACTAGCCAGAAACGGAGACAAAGGGTTTGTCATGGAACCGCCTGGTCCCACCCTATTCACACTTCCCTGTGTCGCTATCTGGGGGCTCAATACAAATCAGGCCATCATATCAATGATTGTAGGGGCTGGCGCCATAGGTTTGTTCTGGGTAGCAGCTAAGCAACTCGGTTGGAGTCTCCGGCTTCGCGTAGCCATGACCGCGCTGGTAGCTCTGGGGACAAACTTCTGGTGGGTTTCCACTACTGGAAGTGTATGGATGTTCGCCCATGTATCAGCGGTGTTCTTCTTAATGGCTGCCATGATTGAAACCACTGGAAAGAACCGTCCTTGGCTTGTGGGTTTGCTCGTGGGGCTGGCTGGGCTGTCAAGATTACCCACTTTTCTCACCTTTCCCTTCTTTGCCTATACAATAAGCCGAGGGGTAAGTAATCGGGGAAATATAATTCGCCGTCTCGTGCTTTTCGGGGGCGCCTTAGCTGTTATGGGAGGACTGTATCTTCTCTATACCTACGGTGAGTATGGCACTCTCAATCTTGGGTATGAACACGGCCAGTTTGTTAACGAACCCCTGTTTTCCAAAGGTCTTTTCAGCATAAGCTACATACCCCGGCAGCTGAATGCTATTCTATTCCAAGGCCCTGTATTTAGTGATAAATTCCCCTTCTTCAAGCCTTCGTTCATGGGGCTGGGGCTGTTCTTCACCACACCGGCCCTGCTTTATATGTTCCGAGCTCGCTTGAAAGATAAGATGACGCTTGCGGCCCTGGGGGGTCTCTTGCTCACTTCAATCCCCATGCTGACCTACGGGGCGACCGGTTTCCTTCAGTTTGGATATCGCTTCAGCCTGGATATACTGCCTTTTATGATTCTATTGGTGGCATCCGGCATGCGCTATCGACTGGATGGGTTTAAGATAGCCGTCATTGTCTTGTGCTGTTGCATCAACCTCTGGGGCACGCTGTCCTTTAATAAGCTTGATTGGATGGTTTGATACTAATAGCATAGCCGTGCCGCTTGAGGGTTATTTCACATATCCGTAGCCTTTGGTCAGGATATACCCGTAGTACAGGGGCTGAATTAGATGATACAGGTAGCATATGCCGTAATCTGGTGGCTCATCCTGCTGGTTATAGGGCTGATAACTTTCCCTCTGGTGTCGAGGATCTGCGGCAGGCTGCCGGATAAGGGTTACTGCATCTCCAAAATATTGGGGTTACTCCTCGTGACATATTTCTCATGGCTGCTTGCCAGCGTACACATACTTCAATTCGGATATGTCAACATCTCCATCTCATTGTTATTGCTACTGGTGCTCTCCTTCTATCTAGGCAGAAAGAATTTAAGCCTGAAGAATCTGCCGCTGAGAAAGATGCTGATCAGCGAGGCGATTTTCACAGTCGCCTTTGCGCTATTTTTAGTCTACTTACGATATAAGCCGGATATCTTCTATGCATATACAGAAGATTTCATGGACTTTGCGTTTCTCCAATCGATTTTGCGCAGTGACTATTTCCCACCCGCCGACCCCTGGCTTGCCGGCACAAGCCTCCCCTACTACTACGGCGGACAGCTCGTTACTGCCATATTGACCATGATATCGAAAGTGCCGTCCTCTATATCTTATAACCTAGCAGTGGCGATGTTCTTTGGTCTTATCGCGAGTGCCTCATACGGGATCTTATATAATGTCACAAAAAGAAAACTCTATGGTTTTGTTGCTGTCGTTTTCGTTTGTTTTGCCGGGTTTAGTTCGGGT
>Ga0315291_10002376_pt1 | contig 24703 bp, 12 predicted proteins | sample YL17G12_20_MG_FD_203070 | JGI IMG/M metagenome (GOLD analysis project Ga0315291, IMG submission 203070) | Sediment microbial communities from Yellowstone Lake, YNP, Wyoming, USA - YL17G12_20 | ecosystem: Environmental > Aquatic > Freshwater > Lake > Sediment | place: USA: Wyoming | collected...
CGAGGCCGGGGGCTCCATTGGTGACGTCTACGTGACGGGAAGTATCGGTGAGGTGACCGCGAACGCCGACGGGGTGACCAACGGCACACTGTTCACCTTCCGTAGCAAAGTGCGCGAGGCACGGACGTGGGACGGCATCGCGGGCGTGGTCTATGCCGGCGTGGACCTGGGAGTCATTGACACTGGCGCCGGTCTCTACGGCGGCATGGGCGAGGTGCCGATAGGCGGTGTCTTCACCGGCGGCATTATTGAGAAGGTATCCCTGAGCGGCGCGCTGATCGAGGGCCCCATCTTTGCCTCTGGCGGCATCGTCAAGTTCAACGCGAATCAGACGGTGTTCCATAACGCCACCATCGGGGCCGGAGCCAGTTACTCCGACTGGGCTCTGTGGGACAACTGGCGTATGACAACACAGGGCGTCAGGCTCGAACAGTTCAGCCTCACGGGGACAGGCACGATCATTGACGAGTCCGTGATCCAGGTCGGCGTCCTCAACAAACTTACCATGTCAAGCGACACCAGCGGATTCGTGGACTCACACATATGGGCGGTCGGCGACCCAATTACAGAGGAGGGCATCAATCAGATCTCCATCCAGGGCGGCGGCATGGACGGCACGGGGTTGCCCCCCTGCTGCAACAGGCCCCACATCGAGAGCAACCAGATCATAAAGAGCATCGACGTCAAGAATTGCGATATGACCAACCTCTGGATATCTTCCCTGAAATCCATAGGCAAGATCTCCGTCAAGGGCGGCGACATCAGGGCAACTCCTACTACTAGGGCGTGGGATAGCAGGATCACTGCACCTCTCGGGATAGGCACTATTTCGACAGATAACATCACGGGTGCCGGGAGCATGTACATCGGCGCCGCTCAGGTGAAGAGCATAAAGGTCGCGGGCAACGTGACGCCGGACATCACCACGGACGGCGGCATCGTAAAGATGGACGTCAAGGGCTCGATGTCGGGAAACTGGGCTCAGATCGGCCCCAACGGGTACCTCGGCAAGCTCTCCGTCGGCATGGGGCTGTCCGGCGACGTGGACGTCGCCAACTACATCGGCTCCATTGACGTGAAAAGCGGCAACCTGTCGGGCGACGTCATTGCAGGCGGCAGTAACTCCAAAAACGTTGCCATTAGTTCAATCAAGGTGAAGGGCGGCTCCCTGACGGGCGACGTGATGACCGAAGTGAACGTTGCCACGGTGAGGCCCGGCGGCGGCATCGGCACGATTGACGTCGGAGGCGACCTCACGGGCGACATTATCACGACCAGCTACTACAACCCGGTGACAGGCTTGCCGGTCAGGGCGGACATCAAGTCAATCAAAGTGAAGACCGGCGACATGTCGGGTTCGGTGCGTGTCACTCAGAACGCACCTCTTGATGCACGGGATCCGGGCGGGAACATCGGCCAGGTGTCGGTCAAGGCCGGCACCCTGTCAAGCCTGATATGGACAGACAAGGGTAGCCTGGGCACGCTTGACGTCTTCACGGCTAATGGCGCCCTGGTCGATCTGACCGGAAACCTGAAGCAGGTCAAGGCCAAGGGTAGTATTCTCAACTCGTCCTTCACCGCAAGCGGGGCACTGTCTACAGTGCAGGTGTCGGGCAATTACACCGACACTTCAATCGTGGCGGAGACGATCGGCAAGGTCCAGGTCAAAGGCACTATCAGCGGCTCTGGCGCCGACGACTGTATTAACGCGACCAACGCGTTGAGTTCGTTCCAGGTGTCGGACGCCACCCACAGCCAGATCATATCGGCTTTGAACAACCACGTAGACTTCGCCGGCGTAGACGCCTGCGTCGGATAGGCGCCCTGGCGTTGGGCTTGCTCTGGCGGCCGCGCTCCGTTTTCGAGGGCGCGGCCGTGCTTGTTTTCGGGGTCCGGTGCTCAAACCTTGCCGGGGCGTCCCCGGGAGGGAGCACCTGTGATTGCGTGCAGGGGTTGCGGGGTGGTGCATCCCGCGTGGGTGAGGCAGCGGGGCCCGGCCTTTTGCAGGTTAAGCATAATGTGGCAAAAGTGGGGTATCCTGATGAACCGCTTGAGGGAAGGGCGAGAAATGCGAAACACTGCGATCTGCGTGGCAATTGCCTGCTTGCTGTTCGCGTCCACAGTGCACCGCCGGTGCCTGGGGGCCGAGGGCCCGGATCTATTCGAGAAGTCGTGGGCCGCTGCGAGCCTCCCCCACAGGCGCGTAACCCTGTGCTCCAAGGTCATGGAACTCGTTCAAGCCATCGAGGTGAAGGAAGGCCAGAGGGTCAGCCGGGGCGACGTGCTGATCAAGCTGGACGCTCTAAAGCTGGAGCGCCAGAAGGCAGTGGCCGAGAAGAACGCAGATTTCACGGCCAGGATACAGTCGGCCCAGGCGAAGTCCGAGCACCTGGCCCGCGAGTTCGAACGCAAGGACAAGCTGGGAGAGTTCCTCTCGGAGTCGAAGTTGGACGAGGCCCGCACTGACATGGAACTCGCCAAGCTGGAGGTGCAGGAACTGCAGCGTCAACAGGAGCTGGCAAAGGCCGGCGTGGACTACTACGAGGCCCTCTTGCGGGACTACGCCATCGTTTCCCCCATAGACGGCGTGGTGTCCAACCTGATGGTCGAGACGGGCGAGATGGTGAAAGAAGGGCAGGCGGTGGTGGAGGTCATTGACCCGGATACCATCGAGGTCAGGGTGCACCTGCCCGAAGGAACGCTGGCCAGGATCGGGAACGCTCAGGGGACATCGGTGACATTTGCTGCATTCCCTGGTGAGCCGGCTGTTCCGGGCGAGATTCACTTCATATCCCCAGACGTAGACAGCAGCAGCGGGACATTCCTGGTCAAGATATTGGTCGAAGCAAAGGGATCTCAACTCAGGCCCGGACTCGCCTGCCAGGTGCGGTTTGCCGAGGGTTCCGGCGCATCCGCCACACCGTCGTTAGAGCCAGCGCCGGCTGTACGAGACAGCACATGAGCAGCATTGCCGACAGGACCCCGCCCGTCAGGAAAGATCTCGAGATAACGCCGCAGTACTACCGGGGCGAACTGTGCTACGTTGTGAAGGATCCCGTCACCGGCAATTTCTACAGGCTGAGAGAACCTGAGTACGTCGCGCTGAAGTGCTTTGAGCGGGGCATGGGAGTGGAGGAGGCCCGGGACGAGATCAATCGGCTCACGGGCGCCGAGGTGGCTGAGACCGAGGTCTACAAGTTCGCCAACCAGCTCCAGAACTCGGACCTGCTCAAGAGCAAGGGCATGGGGGACGTCAGGCGCATTGTGCGCAACGCCGCACTCCAGAAGAAGGCGAAGTTCCGCTCCGTCATATCCAACTATCTGTGGGTGACAATCCCGCTCTGGGATCCCGACAGGACGCTGGACAGGCTGCTGCCGGTCTTCAGGTTCCTCACCAGGCCGCTGTTCGTCGCGGGCTGGCTGGCGGCGGCAGGGATCGGTCTCTGGATCATCCTGACCCACGCGAGGGCGTTGATGGCGGATGCCTTCTCCCTGCTGAGCGGCTGGAACTTGCTCATACTCAGCGGGGCGATCTTCGCCAAGACGTTCATCCACGAAATGGGCCACGCGCTCACCTGCAAGCACCTGGGCGGACACGTGCGGGCTATCGGCCCGGCGCTCCTGGTGTTCCAGCCCTGCATGTTCACGGACGTTACAGACGCGTGGACGTTCCCCTCCCGCTGGGATCGCATCAAGGTCAGCGGCGCAGGCGTCGTGTCAGAGATAATCCTTGGATCGGTGGCCGCTTTCGTATGGATCTCATCCGAGCCGGGGCTGGTCAAACAGATCTGCTATGCTCTCATGGTGACGTGCACGCTAAGCACCGTGCTGTTCAACGCCAACCCCCTGCTGCGCTTCGATGGCTATTACATCCTCAGCGATTTGCTCGAGATGCCTAACCTGCGCATCAGGGCCGATCAGCACCTGGGCTGCCTGTTCGACCGGTACGTGCTCGGCGTCGACACGCCGATTCCCGAGGCGACGCCGGCAGATGGGCGCATATACCTGGTGTACGGGATTGCCCGGTTCTTCTACACGTGGTTGATCATGCTGGCCATCGGCTTCCTGCTCTTGGGCATATTCGTGCCGCTCGGCGTGGTCATGATTGCCTCGTCATTCTACGGCATGATTCTGACACCCGTCTGGAAACGTGCCATGCAGCTCGGGAAGCAGTTCCAGGCGGGCAAGGTTCACCTCAGAGCGCTGCTGGTTCTCGCAGTAATCTTCCTGTTGACCGCAGGGGTCTTTCTGGTCCCCATCGACTACCGGATCCAGGCGCCGTGCGTCGTGGAGCCGGGGCATGTGACTATAGTACGGACCCCCGCGGAGGGCGATGTTGCAGAAATCCTTGTCCGTGAGGGTCAGTCCGTCCGAAAGGGGCAGAAAGTCGCGCAGATGGCAAACCCCGAGCTGGTCCACCGGGCGCAGGCGGTCAGAGAGAAGATAGCCGAGTCGGAGGCGAAGATCCGGGCTGCTCTGGCAACTGACGCTGCGGAGGTCGAGCTTGAGCAGGCTGAGAAGAACAAGCTGACGGCGGAACTCGAGCAGCTTGAGGATGAGATCGCGAGTCTGTGCCTGGTGGCGCCGCACGACGGAGTCGTGGTGAATCTGCATCGCAGTGAGGTCGCCACGCAGGCTCCCCAGCACATGCGTGTCCTTTTCCCCCCTGCAGATCCGGACGTAGACATGAAGCAGTTCGAGGGCATGCGCCTGAGCGAGGGGACCGGCTTGCTGGCAGTGGCGCGCATGGACGAGGCCGTGCTGCGCGCGTTTGTTTACGAACGGGACGTCTCGTCACTCAAGCTCGACCAGCCTTGCGAGTACGTGCTTGTTTCTCAGCCCTCGGAACTCCGGCGCTCACAGGTGCGCTCGCTTGCGCCGGTGGACGTCAAGACTATCGAGAACGTAGGAGTAACATTGGCCGACATCGGTTACATCCCCGTGGAGCCGGGCGCGGAGGGCAAGAAAAGGCCGTTGGTGACGCTCTACGTCGCTGAGGCGGCTGTGCCGCAGGGCGATGCTAACCTGAGTTGGGGCCTGACGGGCAAAGCCAGTATTACATACGGCCGCGGGCCGCTCGGCCCCCATTACGTAAAGAAGATCATCGCGGCGATAAAGCTAAGGCTCCAGCGGATCTGAGACGTGAGGCAGAAGCAACCTTGCCGAAGCTCAAGAGAATCGTCGAAACCATCATCGTGACTGCTTTGATCATCGGATTGTCGGCGGTCGCGCTGATACGGATAGCGCGCCTATGCTCGCGCTTTTTCGGGTCCTGAATCGCCGCCAAAGCGGGATTACTCCGCTGGGCGGCGGGCTCCTTCAGCGCTGTCGGACACCGCGGCGGGCGTCTCAGCGGAGAGCGGCTGCTGGGCAGGCGGGGGCACCTTCGTCGGCTCGCGCATTGCCCCGGGCTCGGGCTCGAGCATACCCATCGCCTGCTGCAGGCTGAGCCTGGCAAGACAGTGCTCGGCGACGGCCTCCCAGTACTGTCCCTCAGCGCGCACGAGCGCCGCCCGCGCGTCTGTGACCTCGACAAGCGTGGCGACATCAGGGTATCCCCGCATTGCCATGCGCAAGCCCTCCTGGGCGCGTTTGACGTTGAGCTCCTGCACCTTGATGAGCCGCTCGGCATCCTCAATGCCAAGCATCGCCTGCCTCAGCTCCAACTGGACCTGCTCCTCCAGGTTCTCGAGCCGGAGCCTTTTCTGCCGGAGGAGGGCCTTGCCTTCGGCTATCTCCCCCTCACGCCTCATCCCATCGAACACGTACCAAGTCAGCGATATGCCGCCGTACCACCTCCGGCCCCATTCAATCCGGGCGCCGTTGTGCGGATCGGGTTTGGACCACAGGTATGTGAAGACCGCGTCCAGGGTCGGCCAGGATCGGCTCCTGGCTCTACGCAACTCCTCCTGCTGCATCCGAAGGTCGAACTCCGCTTGGTACAGTTCAGCCCGTCGCCCGTAGGCGTCAGCCACCACCTCGTCGAAGTCAGGGTTGACCGGGAGGTGCTCGAGCGCACTCGTCAAGGTCACCTGGCTGTCCTGGGACAGCCCCATGGCCTTGAGCAGTGAGGAAACAGCCAGCGAGATCTTGCTTTCCTGTCTCACCACGTCGGCTTCGGTGTTCGAGACCTCCACCTGCGCCCTCAGCACGTCAAACTCCGTGGCCAGGCCAGCGCCCTTCATGCGCTGGACGCTGTCGAACTGCGCCTGCGCCGACAGGAGGGCGTTTCGGTACACCTCGTGAAGCTTCTGCGCAAACAGGACGTCCAGGTAATCGCGCGCCACCTCAAAGACCACCTCCCCCACCGCGCGGCGAACCGCCTCATCCGCCATCAGCTCGAAGATGTGAGCCGACCGTATGGAAGCAGATATGGCCCCGCCCTGGAACAACGGCTGCCGGAGGACGAAACCTTGCGAGTAGTTGTCCACGGCCCCCGAGGTCAACGTCGTGCCCGCAATCTGCACGGTGCCCGTCGGCTCGTCCAGCCTGTAGTATGACGTGGATGCGGTTAGGGACGGCAGCGCCGCGCTGCGTCCTTGCCATAACCTCCCCGCAGCCCTGGCCTGCTCCTGCAACGCTGCCTGGATGTCCTTGTTGTGAGCGCATGCCACCTCGACAGCCTGTTGCAGAGACAGCTCGCCGCTCAGAACAGCCTCAGCCTGCCCACCATCGTGCTTCGTCCTGGCCCACGTGCGGTAGGATCGGGCTCTGCTGGCACGCGCGTCAAGGTAGATCTCACGGCTCTGAACGCACCCGGCAAGCGCGACCAGACAACCCAGGGCAACCATACCTCCCGCCTTACCCACGGACGATCTGCAATGCCGAGCCGCAACCGCCCCGGGAACCTTACGCGCGCAGCGCATCAGTCTCCCGACACACCCTCCAATGATATCCATTGCTCCCCGCCTCCAGGATTGCCCGTCTGTTCACAGAAGGTATATCCCCCTGCTTTGGCGGCCCCCACACACCTCCCCTACGGCGAACCGCCCCAAACAGGCAAAGAGAATTCGAATATAACACGCTTCCGCCTATTGTCAAGCTATTGCCCCGGCTTGAGCGACGACTGTGGCCGCTCGTATAATGCCGCTGCGCTCGCAGGCGCTCCGATGCCGCGACGACTCCGCGGTGTGCAGCAGGAACCGGAACGAGTGTTCACCATACACAGCTTCAGGGTCGAGCAGATCGAGCTTCACCATGATGCGCTGAGGCCCGGCTCCCGCCCGCTGACCATCGTTCACCTCACTGACCTGCACCTCAGACGGTGGGGCCGCCAGCATGAGTTGTTGATCGAGACGCTGAACGAGCGCGAGGTTGACTTCGTATTCGTGACGGGCGACTTCGTCACGCGTCGCCGGGCCAGCATACCGTGCGCCGAGGACCTGGTGAAACAGATGAAATGCCGCTACGGAGTGTTTGCCTGCCGGGGCAACTGGGAGATTGCCTATGCTCCGCCTACCCGCCGGCTCAGGCCCATAATGGCCGACTGGGGGGCGACGTTGCTGGTCAACGAATCGCGCACCGTCGAAACCCACGCAGGCACCGTGCGCGTCAGCGGCCTAGACGACCTTGCCCACGGATGGCCTGACTTCGAGGCGGCGCTCGGCTCGCCCGCGGAAAGCGCGGATCTTACGGTCCTGCTCTCTCACGCCCCGCTCGCCGTCGCCCTGTTGCCCGAAGGTCACCACGTGGACCTGGTCCTGAGCGGCCACACCCATGGCGGGCAGATAAGGATTCCTTTCCTCTGGCGCGCCCTCCTGCCGCGGTGCGCCGGGGGGTTCAGCGACGGCCTCTACGAATTCGGCCCTGTGCGCCTCCATATCAGCAGGGGGTTCGGGAGCGCGGGAATAGTGCCGGTGCGCTTCAACTGCCCCGCGCAGGTGGCGATTCTGCGGATGCTCCCGCCCACCTGACGGCGCTCTTCCCGCCGGCGACGGCACTATTGGCTCAGCACCCTCTCGACCGACCGCGCGACGGCTCTGAGGTCACTGTGCTCGCTCAGGTAGCCGTCGGCCCCCAGCCGCCGCAGCCTCCGCTGCAAGACCTTGCTCGTGACGCCGTTGAATATGACGATCTTCGCTGACGGCGCCAGGTTCTTGAGGTTCCCGATCAACCCCCGCACGCCGCCAGTGGGAAGCGGCCCGCACTTGGCGTTAACAATGACCGCATCCATGTGCCTTTCGGAAAGGATTTCCTGTGCCGTCTCCAGCCCAAGGGCAACTTCGCACTCGAATCCCTTCTCCGAAAGCATGTCCCTGAGCTCGTCGATCGCATGCCGGTCATCTTCGACCAGCAGCAGTCTGCGACTGATCTGACCTACTCTGGATGCGGCCATGCCCCGACGCCCTGGCGTTTCCCTGAAGGCTATTTGAAGCTGCGAAGAACGATAGTAACAGCGCATATGACCATACAGCCGGTTACAGGACGCAGATAGCGTACCAAACCGGACGAAACGTGTCAAAGGTAGGCGGTTTCTTTGTGTAGACAAGGCGATTCCCGACGTTCAGGCTAACGCCGGGCCGGGGTGTTGCGGCTGTCACCAGCCACCGCCCCCGCCGCTCAACGGATTCTAACCTCGCGTCCCGTCCGGGCCGACTCGTAGACGGCGTCGAGTATCCCCATTACCACAACGCCGTGTTCGGCGGATGGGCCGGGTTGGCGGCCTTCCTGGATGCAGTTTACGAAGTGCTGCTGCGCGGATTCCTTGGCTTGCTGCTGTTCGAGGGCACTTACGGTAGGAACGCCATGTTCCGTTCTGCACAGCGTCAGTTTGCCTCCGCTCTCGAAAACGGCCCCTCGGTTCCCGCGGATGCTCATGGTCAGTTCGAACGGCTGCTGCTCATGCCCGTCCCAGCTTGCTACAACATACATGGTGCAGCCGTTCTCGAACCGTATCAGAGCCGCCGAGAAGTCCTCGCAGTCGAAGTCACCTCCCTTCTGTTTCTCGCGCGCCAGCAGGTCATACACGCTGCCCAACACCGTCGCCGGCGTCGGATAGCCGATGAGCCACAGCGCCAAGTCGATCCTGTGGACGCCCAGGTCGATGAGGGGCCCTCCGCCGCTCTGGCTCTTCACGCCGAACCAGCCGCTTTGCCTCGGGTAGCCGTCCCGCCGCGTGTAGCTCGTCGTCACGTGATACACCTCGCCAAGCACGCCCGCGTCAATGAGCGGCTTGAGCGTTGCCGCCGTGGCCATGTAGCGCATGTTGAAGTGCATCATCAGGATCTTGCCGAGCTTCTCGGCCGTCTGCTTCATCTGCCGAGCCTCGCCGGCGTTCATAGCCATCGGCTTCTCGCACAGCACGTGCTTGCCCGCGTTGAGGGCGTCCAGCGTGACCGGGGCGTGAAGGAAGTTCGGCAGGGCCACACTTACCGCCTCAAGCCCTTCCATCCGCAGCATCTCGCGGTAGTCAGTGAAGCCTTTGACGCCGGGCCGCTTCTCCAGATCTTTCGAGAGCTTCGCCTCATCAATGTCACAGAGGGCCACAACCTGCGCGTTGGGGCAGGCTTCGTAGCATTCCAGGTGAACTCGGCCCATGCCGAGACCGATGACACCGACCTTGACCTTGTTCATCCTCTTGGTTCCTTGAAGCAGCAGTAACCGCCCGCGGCAGCACTTGTTCAGCATCGAGCCGAACATCCCCGCGGCGGAGGCAATATGCCCAATACCGGCGGCCGTGTCAAATGCCGGGGTGACCGCGCCCGGCCAGCGAGTGGCTTGCGCGGGATCCTCTCCGATGGGGTACAATGGGTTCGCGATGAAGGCTATGATCAGACGCAGAATGGCTGCCGTGCTCTGCATCCTCTTGGGCGTGCTGTGGTGCATGGGCGGCTGCGCGTCGCCTGGGCTTGGGGGGCTCGTGGCCACGCGCATAGTCGTAAGGAGCGCCCGCCAATCGCTCAGGGACCAGGTGCTCGGTGCATATGACGAGCTGGGCGAGGAGGTCTTTGCGCTCGCGGGTGTGAGGTCCATTGACCCCGTCACGGGGAAGCCCGCGCCGGCGCCGGTGATGACCGAAAGCCAGCGGCTCGCGCTGGCGGCCAGGCGCAGCATGGAGTTCAACCGCGACGATGTGCTCCGGTTCAAGCGCCTGGGGTACGTGGGTGAGGGCGCGGACGGCTTCCTGGTCGTACTGGAGGACGAAACGAAGACGCTCCAAGAGGAGAACCCCTGGCTCTTCATGCTGGTGCGCGATGTGGTCGCCGAGGAGAACGAGGACCGAAGGCGCATCGCGAGCAGGATCGTCGAGACCACGCTCGAGCTTCAGGGCGAGAAGGGGCCGGAGATGACCCAGGCGATCCTGGCGGAGAAATACCGGCAGGAAGCCGAGCCGGGGATGAAGATCCAACTGCCGGATGGCACGTGGGTGGCCAAAGTCGGGAGTGCAGGCGGTGCGTGACAGATTCCTCAGGAGGTTGACGGCGGGCGCGCTGACGGTGATGGCGTGCGGTTGCGGGCTCGTCAAACCGGCCCCGCAAGGGACCCTGCGCCAGATGCTCGCGCCTCGGGAGGCGCAGTGGAACCCGCCGCTGCGCCTTACTGCGCGCGCTCAGGGGGCGCTGGAGGGCGATTACAGCGAGCAGCGGCGGCGGCTGGTCTTCGCCAGCAGGGAGACGGGTGCGCCGGAAGTCTGGCTGCAGGAGGATGCGCCTCTGGGTCTGGAGCCGCCTCGCGTGTTGGCGCCTCACAGCGCCCGCGATCGCTGGCCGCGCCTGAGCCCCGAGGGCCAAAGGATCGTGTTCACCTCAAGCCGGGAAGACCCGGGGGGCGACATCTGGCTCCTGGACCTCAGGAGCGGGATCACCCGGGGGCTACTGCGCACCTTCGCGCTCGGCAAGGACCTGCAGAAGCTCACCGGTCCGCAGACGGCCGACGACCAGCCGTGCTGGCATCCCGGGGGCAAGATGATATTCTTCGCCTCAGCGCCTTCACTTCAGGACCCATACGACGTGTGGCAGCTCAATCTCAAGGACGGCACCCGGAGCCGCCTGACGACAAGCGGGGGCCAGATGCCCGATTGCAGTCCTGACGGCCGATACCTGCTCTTCGCATCCAGAGGAGCCGGGAAAGGGGTGGGTATCACCGTCATGCGCCTGTCGGACAGGGCCGTCGTCCCCCTTACGGACGGCGCCTGCATTGACCTGATGCCGTGCTGGTCATCTGATGGCAGGCGCGTCATGTTTGCGCGCTACGCAATGGACACGGACGGAGACGTGGACCTCGACGACGCCGCCTCCGTGTTCTCGGTGACGTTCGACGAGGCCGTCTTTGGCAGCAAGGGATTACCGCCGGCTCGGCAGCTGACGTCCTGGGCATTCAGTGACACCTCGCCCCGGCCGGTGGGCGGAGGGTTTCTGTTCGCCAGCGACCGCGCTGCACTCGACGGTCGGCGGTCGCTGTCTCTCAACCTCTGGGCCCTTCCGATGAGCGGGGAGATGCCGGAGTTCGCCCGCGTGAGCGAGTTCGTGCAGTTCGCGCGCGGGCAGGAGGGCGAGGGCGAAGTGGACGTATGGAGGCGCCTTCTGGCGTGGCACAGCGTCCTGTGGGCGGCTCGTGAATCCGCCTACAGCGGCAAGGTGGAGTTCGACCTGCCCGCGCGGGGGGACGCTGCCGAAGCGCTGCTGCGCACGGCCGACCTGCTGACGCGGTTGGGACGGAGTGCGATGGCGCGGGAAGCGCTTGCACAGCTCCTGACCGAGTTCCCGGACAGCCGTGTGTCCGGCGGCCTGGCCCGCGTCCGGCTGCTGGAGCTGGACAGGGACGAGTTGGGGAGGCACCCCCCGCAGGAGCCCGGTTCCGAGTGGGAGCAGCACCTCGATGCGGCGCAGACACTGCTCAAGGAATACGTGGCTCTGGCGCAGTCTGCCGAGGACAGTGGCGCGAGGGAAGAGGCCGCCGCCCTCCGGGACGTGTGCGCCCTCGCCCAGCTCGAGACCGGGGTGACTCTGCAAGCCATGAAGCGGTACAACGAGGCGCTGGAAGCGCTCGGCAGAGTTGCCGACGGCTACCCCAAGAGCACCGAGGCGTGCGCGCGGGCGCTGCTTGCCACCGCCGGGGTGTTCGAACTTCTCGGTGAACCCGAGACGGTGCGCAAGACCTACCTGCGCCTCTTGCAGACCTACCCTGACGCCGAGCCGTATGCGAGCCGTGCCGCCGCACTGGTGGTGGACAGCATCGCAGGCGCTTCGAGTGGGCAAACGCTGCAGGACAAGCTGTCCGCGCTGCGCGCCCTCATAGAGGAGTACAAGGACGTCCGGGTGCTCCCTGCCCTGGCAGAGAACCGCATAGGAGACCTGTTCTACGAAGCCAAGGACTACCACAGCGCCCGCCAGGCCTATGCCCGCACGATAGAGGACTATGGCGGCGAGGTCCGACAGGTGGCAGCGGCGCACCTGGCTCTGGCTGCCATTCAGACGGACCAGGAGGACTACGCGCTCGCGCTGGAGACCTACAGCCGCCTGCGGGGGCGGCTCGATGAATTGGGGAGCGGTGAGCGCGAGACGCGGCGGCGCGCCCTCGACGGATACATCAACGCCACCCTCATGAAGGCCCAGAAGGAACTCGACGAAGGCGACGTTAAGCTGGCCCTGAGCACCTATTCGGGGCTCATCGAGTTCGACCCCTCCCTGCCGGCCGGCCACAGGGGGCTGGTTGACTGCCTGGCTAGGCTGGGCCGGACTGAGGAGGCCATCCTGCGCTACAGGCCGGCGGCGGAGCGCGACGCGCGGGACGACGTTGCCCGCTTCGCGCTGGCACGCGCCTACAGCTACTATGGTCCCGAGGACTGGGTCGGCGACCGGTCGGCCGCACGGCGCCGGGCGGCCATTGACCGCGAGGCGTTGAGGCTCGTGGGCCAGGCCATATTGCTGCGCTACGACGTCAGCTACTACCATCAGTTGCGCGGGTTCCTGTTCAATAGAGTCGCGCTCGCCACAAGCGACGACGCTGCAAAGGTGCAGGCGCTGGATGCTTACCTCACCGCCCTGGCGCTGAGCGACCCCGTGAGGGATCGCCTGAACCATGCCAACCTGCTCTTCAACGTGGCCGAAGGATACATGCTCACGGGGCAGGATGAGAACGCGTGCGACTACTACGAGCAGGCGCTGGCCGCCGGATTCTCCCTGAAGGGCAAGCGCGGCGATGCGGCGCTGGAGGACATCAGCCGCAGCGCCATCGCGCGCGGATCGTATCAGTTCGCGGCGCAGATGCTGCGTGAGGCGCTCGACCGGTTGTCCGGCCCGCTGCCCGACGATGAGCGCGAGCGCCGTGCCGTCCTGATGCGCAGGGCCAGGCTGCTCGACCAGATGGCGCTCACGCACTACCTGGACGGCGACTACGCGGGCGCTGCCGACTACTACCAGCGCGATATGGAGGCGCTCAGGGACCTGATGGCGGACCACCCGGCAGGGCGAGCGGGATACATGCGCAACCTCCTCCGCGCCCAGCGCAACCAGGCCGTCAACATCTACCAGGGAGTCCGCAGTGGAGCGCTGGAGCCGGCCGAGCTGGAGCACTCCTATGGGCTGCTGCTGGCGGCGGTGGAAGAGGTGGAGCGGGCTGGAGTGGTGGAATCGGATGAGGAGGCGCCGGGCATCGTCACGATTGATATCCAGGTGGCCATAGGCGAGGAAGGCGGCCTGGCGAAGTTCGACCTATCGGCCGAGCGGCGGCTCCTTTACACCTACCTGGGGCGCATCAGCGCCGACGCGGGCGACTACACGGCGGCGGCCGGGTTCCTCCGCAAGAAGCTTGCGCTTTACCCCGATCTCCCGCCCGACACGGAGCGGAGGGACGTGCTCAGCGAGCAGGCCGTCGTGCTGAGCCAGTTGGCCGACTGTCTGGTGCGCGGAGGCGACCTGCGCGGCGCCGCCGATGCGTTCGGCGAAGCGATGAATCTGGAGCAGCGGGCTGGCAATCTGCGGGGTGAGATGGCCGACTGCTTTTCGCTGGGGCGGATCGCACTCCGTATGGCAAATGTGACGCCTGACACGCGAGCCATGTCACAGCCAGAGTTCCACGATTGGTGCGCGAAAATCGCCGATCGACACGAAGCCCTGTTAGGGAAAAGCACGTCGGAAGGCGGGCCACAGTTGGTCCAACTTAGGGCCAGTCTTGGGTCAAACTTGGTCCAACTTAGGGCCATAACCGGGGCAGCGAGCGCACAGGAGGGCGAAGATGGGAAGAACAAGTAGCTCCGGCACGACTCGGACGCTCATCGCGCTCTGTCTGTTGGCTTCGGCGCTGGCCGCAGCCGGGTGCCGCGGGCTGGTCGGCGTGCAGGTTGAGATACTGGACGAGCCGACGTTGCTGGAGCGGCAGGTGTTGGGCCATCGGGCGATGCTGGACCGCGGGTCGGTGCTCCTGTCGCTCGGCGCCGGTGCGCGAGTGGATCGCGGTGAGCTGCTCGCGATGGATGCGGACTACCAGGCGGAGCTCGGCCAGCTCGCAGCCATCGAGCCGCATGACTTTTCGGCGCGGCTCTGGGAGGGGATCATCCTTCACAACCGCGGCGTGCTGCACTCGCGGCTCGGCCGCACCGACGAAGCCGACGCCCTATTCACCGCTTCGCTCGATCACTGCACCGCGTACGCTCTGGACACCCTGCGATGGCAAGTGTTGCAGGCACTCGGAGACCTGCGCGGCGGGGACGATGCGCTGGCGCTCTACGCGCAGGCTGCCGAGGCGCTCGAAAGCGCCCCGCTTCTGAGCGGGTTCGAATTCGAACTGGAAGACCCCGACCGCAGGGACGAGCTCTACGGCCGGCTCATTTCTGCTGCGCTAGATCGCGGGGATGACGAGGGCGCGCTTAACTGGGCGCTGCGGCGACGGGCGGTCGAACTTGCCAGGGCGTGCGCGCCCGGAAGCCTCGCCTTCCCGCCCGGCCCTGTGCGCGATCTCGCGCGCGAGCTGGCCGAGGCGCGGGACAGCATGGCGCAGGCGCGTGAGGAGCTGTGCAAACTCCCCCTGGAGCAACTTGCGCCCGGCACGGCGGGGCAGGATGTCGAGGGCGCCGCTCCGGCAGAGGTCCTGCGGCTTCAGGAAGAACGGGGGCGACTGGCAGAGATCACCGAGCGCGTGCGCGAAAACCCCGCCGTCGGTGGTCTCCTGGCGCCGATACCGGCCGACCCCTTCGCGGTCCAAAGCATTCTGTCGGATGACACGGCCCTTCTGATGTTCGAGTCTCTCGGCCCCTCGGAGTTGGCCGGGTTCCTGCTGAGTCCGGAGGGGCTCGTCGCGAAGCGGCTCCCGCTCCCGGAGGGGATTGCGGCGCCGGACGCGTTCTCGCAGGCCGTCCTCGCACCGTTCGCCGAACACCTGGCCGAGCCGGTGAGCCGCCTCTACCTGGTCTACCCGCGCCGCCTCGCCGACGTGCCCTGGCATTCCCTGCCGCTCCTCGGTCAGCCACTGGGCGAACGGTTCCAGCTTGCATTCCTCGGCGGGCCGTCCGACCTGGAGGTGGCCTTCGCCGCCAAGAGCTACGGCCGTCAATCCTTCGTGATCTGTCGCGGAGGCGGCAGTCCGCCTTCACCAGTTCTGAATGGCCTTGCCGATCACGGGGACGTTGAGTTCCTGGACGTTGACCGCGCCGACCGCAGCGCATTGCTGCGCGCCGCCGCCGACGCCGACTTCTTGTGGTTTGCCAATCCCCTCGTGCTCAACCCTGAGGAGCCGGCGGGGAGTTACCTGGCGGTTCCGTCGGCGCGGGCCAGGCTGGGCGGCATTGACGTCGGCGTGCTGGCCTCGATGCACAACCGGTCGAGTTGCGCCGGGTTTGCGAATGCGAGCGGGCAGCCATGGTCGCCCGCGTCGTATGCGGCGCTTCGCGTCCTTGTCCGGTCCCTGGCGGCGGGCGGCATGCCGACGGTGGTGTGGGCGACGGGCCAGGCGCCGGAGGAGGTGAGCCGCGGGTTCTGGGAGCGCTGCCTCAGCCAACTGCCGACGCTGCCCGTGGGCGATGCCTACCGGCTTGCGCTGGCGGATGTCCCGCCGGAGCATCGGGGCCAGTTCCGCCTGTTCGGTTTCCTTGGGATGAACCAGGACGAGCGCGCCCAGTACAGCAAGCTCGAGTTCAACGACCGGCTGCGGGTGGCGGATGCGCATCTGGGGGCGGGCGAGTTCGAACAGGCGGCGGTGGGGTTCAGGGACCTGTGGCACATGGCGGACGCGATGGAGTTCGCAACCCCCGACGCGAAGCTCGGCGTGCTCGCTGGCGTCCAGTCGCGCCTGGTGCGCTGCTGGTCGGAGTTGAGGGATTACGAGCGCGCGGCTGAGCACCAGCGGCTCCGCGTTGACAACCTCGCCGAGCATACTGCGTTCCCGCCCGCCGCACTGGCTCTGGAATACCAGTCGCTCGGCGCGCTCCTCACGAAGGCAGAGCGCTTCGATGATGCCGTGGCCGCGTATCGCCGCTCGATCGAGATCCTGAAGGAGCACGGCGAGGCGGAGGATCTTGCCAAAGTGCTCGGCGAACTCGGCAAGAGCTTCGACAGGGCCGCACAGTACGGCGAAGCCCTGAAGACGTTCGAGGAGGCCCTCGAAAGCTATCGCGCCATGGCGGACGAGACCGGGATAGGCCGGCAGCTCCAGCGCATCGGCGCTCTATACCTGCAACGACTGGGCTTGCCCGAACGCGCCGAGCAGTACTTCAGCGATGCGCTCGATGCATTCAAGGCGGCAGGAGACACCCCGTCCGTCGTTGACACGAAGATGGACCTGGGGCTGTGCCGGCGGTACCTCGGCGATTTCGATGGCGCGCTGAAGCTCTTCGAGGACGCGCTCAAGGAGTCCCGCCAGGCAGGCCTGGAACTGCAAGAGGCCCGAGCACTCGCCGAGATCGGCAACACGCAGTGGTTCATGGGCCGCTACCAGGAGGCCTTCCAATCCGTCAACGCCTCCACTCGGATCGCAAGCAGGCTCGACGCAGCGTTCCAGCTCAACGTCAACTATCAGCTCCTGGGACTCATCTGGTGGGAGCTGAGCGATTTCGAGAAGGCACACAAGGCGCTCGACGAGGCCGTGGTGTATGCCGAGCGCGCCGAGATGCCGCTGGAGGTCGCCAGCGCCTATAACAACCGGGGGATCATCCTGCGCCGCCAGGAGAGGTACGAAGAGGCGCTGGAGTTCTTCGGCAAGGCACTGGCGATTGACGAGCGGCTGCTCAGCCGCTGGGGCCAGGGCTACGACCACCGCAACATCGGCATGACGCTGCACAGGATGGAGCGCTACGACGAGGCCGTTGCGCATCTTGAGGAAGCGGTGCGGCTCTCAGAGGAGATAGGCGACGCCGTCAACCTCACCAGGGCGTTGTTCAACTTCGGCGACCTGCGGCTGAGCCAGGGCCGGCTGGATGAGGCCGAGGCCCTGCTCCGGCGCTCGCTCGAAAGCGCGCGGGCCGTTTCCCTCCCGGAGGTCGAGTGGCGGGCCTTGCGCGCCCTGGGTCTGCTGGAGCGCCGCAGGGGCGACCAATCGAAGGCGCTGGACCTCCTGAAGCAGGCCGTGGACGTCGTGGAGGAACTCAGGGGCCAGCTCAAGGTCGAGGAGTTCCGAAGCGGCTTCCTCACCGGAAAGATGGACCTCTACGAGGACACGGTCGCGCTCCTTCTGGAGATGGGCCGCTCCGAGGACGCCCTGGCGTATGCGGAAAGGTCGCGCGCGCGGAACTTCATTGACATCCTCGCGGGGCAGACGTTCGAGTTGAAGACCGAACACGAACGGGAGCTCTATGCGGCTCAGCAGAACCTGGCTCGTGAGATCCGATCGCTTATGTCGGCCGCCGGGCGCGAAGAGGACAGCCAGGCCCGTGAGGCGCTCATGGCCCAGATCGAGGGACTCCGGAAGGACTATGCCGAGCTGCTAATCGAGATCAGGGCGGCCAACCCGCAGCTCTCCAGCTTCGTCAGTGTGGAGGTCGTGCCCCTCGACAAACTCCAGGCTCTCCTCGCCCCCAAAGTGAGCCTGGTGGTCTACTACATGATGCAGGACGAACTGGCGATATGGGTCGTGCAGCGCGGGGAGTTCCACTTGCGGCGAGTCAAGGTTGACCGCGAGCGGCTCAGCGAGCTTGTCAAGGCATACCGCCTCATGGTGCAGAAACGGGAACTCCTGGCGGACGTGCGTGCCGCGTCCAAGGAGCTTTACGACCTGCTCATTGCGCCCGTCGAGGATCTGCTTGAGGGGAGCGAGGTGGTGGGGATCGTGCCGCACCGCGCCCTTCACTATCTGTCCTTTGCCAGCCTCTACGATGGCAAAGAGTTCCTGGTCGAACGCTTCCCGTTGTTCTACGTGCCGAGCGCCAGCGTGCTTCCTTACACGCTCGCGGAGGAGGTCGTCGAGCCACGTGCGAGGCAAGAACTGAAGGTCCTGGCCGTGGCCGATCCTGCCGTGGGCGACCCTGCGTATGAGCTGCCTTTCAGCGAGAAGGAGGTCCGGAGCCTCGCGCGCGACTTCGTGAACGTCACTTCCCTGGTGGGTGAGAAGGCGACGGAGAGCTGGCTGGCAGAGCACATCTCAGAGTTCGACGTGGTCCATTTCGCAGCACACGGCTACTTCGACAGCGTCAATCCTCTCTTCAGCGCGCTCGTGCTCGCCCCGGACGCGGAGCAGCATGACGACGGCATCCTTGAGATGCACGAGGTGAGCGGGCTAAAGATCAACGCTGGCCTCGTCACGCTCAGCGCGTGCCAGTCGGGGCTGGGGCGGCTGGAGGCCGCGGATGAGCTTGTCAGCCTGAGCCGTGCGTTCATGTACGCCGGCACGCGGGCCATCCTGAGCACGCTTTGGCGGGTGGACGACGTCTCCACCTCGCTGCTGGCGAAGCACTTCTACCGGTACTACGCGGGCAGGGCCGGCACGGCGCAGCAGGGGTTGCTGACGGGCAAGGCGGCCAGCCTGCGATACGCCCAGCTACAGGTGATGAACGACGGAGATCATTATCATCCCATGTATTGGGCGGGCATGACACTTACGGGGGACTACCGGTAGGAAAGAGGGTTCAGGGTCCACCATGTGGCACAGCCGCGGGTCGAAGAAGCCGTTCCGCCCCAATCTCATAGCCGCAGCACTCCAAGAGATCCCCTTGTTTGTGGTTTCTCGTCGTTCTCTGTGTGCTCTGTGTCTCTGTGGCTTCAGGCTTACCTGCGGAACTCAATGCCTTCTTCCCTGAGCACGATGCTCCCCGATCCGAGCGCTTGCAGCGGGGCGCGCGCCATGGCCATCAGGCGGGAAAAAGCCGACAGGTACCGCCCTGCCCTCTCGGATGCGAGCGCCTCGACGATGCTGAATCTCGGCACCGGGTAAGAGCTCACCAGGCCGCTGAGCAGACCCTGCAACTCGACCTGGCCGCTCACGAACCCGCGTCTCAGCTCGACCCGCCCACCGCGTGGATTGGCCAGGGGGAGCTTGCCGCGTATCTGGACGATCCTGGGGTTCTCGGCCTCCGGGTCGATAAACAGCAGCGCGCGATCGAGCGTCTCAGACCCAATGCGCGTCACGACCAGCTCTCCGGCGATCTCCTTAATGGGGTTCACGGGCTGCTGTTCGCCCTCCGCGGCGGGCGCGCGGATCCCGACCTCTGCGTGTACGTTGCCGCTCAGCGATGCGTCCCCCTTGATGTCTCTCAGGTGAGGCGGCAACATCCGCCGCATGTCCAGCCCGTCGAACTCGCCCTCCGCCCGGACCTCATAGACGTCGCCGGCGCGCCATGAGCCCATGCGCCCGACAACGCGGCCGCCGAGCGCCCCCACAGTGAGGCGCGGAACGCTGAGACTCTCTCCCTCGATGCTGAGGCTGACCGCCAGGTCCCTCAGGACCTCACGCCCAAGCAGCGACACAGAGCGCACCTTGAGGCTCTCGGCGGGCTCCAGCAGCCTGTCAACGGCCAGCGTGAGGCCGCGCTGCTCCCATCCGGCGCCCGACACCTGCGTCGCCCCCGGGGGCAGTCCCGCGGGGTCAGCCAGGACACGCTCGCTCAGGAGCGCGCCCTCCTCGGCCTGCTGTGGGGTGAGGAGACGCCAGCGCTTGGCAAGCGGCACGCGACAGGTCAGCCCCTCGACGCTCAGCAGACCGCTGCGCGCGACACTTAGCTCGTCGAGCCACCCGGCCCCGCCCACCTCGAGGCTCTGACCGGCCACGAGCCTCAACGACAGATCTGCGCCTGCGCCGCCTTCCGCGGTCCAGCCTGCCAGGGCTTTGATCGCTGTCGGGTCCACCCGCAGCCGCCCGCCGCCGGACGCGCTCAGGTCCTTGAGGAGTGAGGCCGGCGTAGGCACCGCACGAAGCCCCGACAGCCCGCTGACCTCGCCCGCCGCGGCGCACGTGACAACGCCGTTGAGAGCGGAGAACGCGACGTCCTGCACGCGCAACCGGTCGAACCCGTCAAGCCGACAGCGACCGGACAGCCGGAAATCCCGAAGGGGCCACGCAAGCGGCGATACGCGCAGCGCGGGCAGCGCAAATGCAAACTCGCCGTCGAGGGCGCCGTCACGCAGACTGAAGCTGGTCTGGCTCGACAGCCCCTCGAGGGCTACGCTGAGGTTGCCGGTTATGCGGTGGCGCACGGATACGTCCCGAAGCTCAAGTGCGCCCGAACCTGACAGTGGCACGGCGTTCTCGTAGAATCTGCTCAGAGGGAACAGGCGAAGCTCGGGCCACGGCTCGCCGCGCGCCAGGGACGAGAGGACGTTCTGCTTCAAGGTCTGCAATGGCGCGCCTTCGCGCAGGGCCGTCACGATGCGCGCGGCGGGAGGCACGCTGCCGTCGGCCTCGCCGCGGAGCGCCACTGCGCCCGACACCTCGGGGAGCACCTTGCGCAGTCTCTCCGGCAGCATTGCCATGATCGAACTCAGGTCGGGCACGTCCAGCGCAGCCCGGGCATTCACGTGCTTTACCCCGAAGCCCTCGACCCTCAGCAGCGCGTCGCTCAGGGTGGCGACGCCGGGGATGTGGACCTTCACGTCCTCCAGGGCGAGGTCGCCCTGCATCGTGTTCGCGCGGGCGGATGCGCTCGCCTCGACGTCGAGAGGGCCAAGCTGGTACAGCACGACTTCCTCGCCTGGCTGCGGCGGGGAGGAAACAACCCGGCAGGCCAACCCGTGAAGCCGGCATGAGGCATTATCCAGCGCGAACTCCCCGCTCCTGATGTCGGCGCGGGCGGATGCACCCGCCTCAACGTCGAAGGGACCGACCTCGAACGATGCCCCCTCCCCTCCCGCCGGCAGGCTGGCTGCGATCCCGTGAGAGGATGTCCGAAACTCGCACGAGACGTCTGTGAGGTCGCGGCCGGAGGCGGCGGAGATTGTGAAGCCGGCGTCTTCCACGCTCGCCGAGGCCTGGCCGGCGCTTGCCGCGGCTGAACTCGCCGTAATGGCCGTTTGGCCCCGCACGCCGACCGGCATGAAGCCGGGCCCGAGCCCAAGAGCGCACTCGAAGTTCGCATTGACCCCCCGTGCGGCCGCGCCGAACTCCTCTCGCCACAGGCCCACGCTGGGCAGTGAGGCGGCGGCCCTCAGCGCTACGTCAAGCCCCGCGTCGCCCCCTGCATGAGGCAGCGCCCCCGCGACCTCGAACCGGGCGATGCCCCAGCCCTCGGCCTCCGCGCCGCGTATCATCTCCTTCAAGTTGTCCGTCAAGCCGTCCGCCAGCGCGAGGGCTTCCTTAAGGCGCACGACGGCCCCGCCGCCCACGCGCAGCGACCCCGCGCCGTAGCCTTCCAGGACGCCTTCTATCCGGCAGTCGGGCAGCGCCGGGCCCAGCGAGCCGGAGATGCCTTCCAGGACCACCAGGCTCTCGGCAGGGTCGGCCAGGTTGCGACCTCTCACGTCAAGGGTCAGATCCACCGGCAGCTCTACCCGGCCGAGCATCGGCGACTCGACTGCGAGGCTGCCCGCTGAGAGGGCGGCCGAGACGGCGATGTTGACAGGGTCGGGAAGCAAGTCCGCCGCCGTGCCGCGCGCGAAGATGTCATTGCATTTGACCGTTGCGAGGTCTCCGGCGTGGAGCGCAACAGTCGAGATCGCCAGGTTGAAATCGTCCATCGTATATACTGCCAGTTTATCTTTCATGGCGACCTGTGCGGCGTGGTGCCACAGCACGTCGAGGCCGCTCATCTCGGCTGCCAGTTCAAAGCCGTCGTTCCCGGGACGCGGGAGGCCGAGCCGCACGGCGAAGCCGATGTTATTGCCCGTGATCCGGTTGCTCACGACGGCCCTCGCGCGCATCGGCGGCCCCGGCGAGATGCTGCCCTCGATCACGCTGCGGATCTCGGCCGCGCCATCCAGCGAGAGAGATCGCAGGTGCGCGGCCGGTGCCGCATCGGTGCTGGTTCGCGGCGTTGTCGGAGTATCATCAGCGAGTGGTCCAAGCGCCGAGAAATTGACGACCAGGGAGTTATCCGCCTGGAAATCCCAGCCCTCCGGCCGCGTGACCGAGAAGGCAAGGTGGTCCCCGAGAACGCCCGGCACCGTGAACGATGCATTCGCCCCGAGAACCGCAAAGCGCGCGAGGTCAAGCGTCGCGCTCAGGTCGCCCCGGGTGGCGATAGGCGTCCTCGACGCCGCGCCTCCCACACTCGCCCGGCCCCCACGCGTCCAGAGCGTGCCACTTAAAGTTGCCCTCTTTAAGTCCTCACAAGACAAGGACATAGATGCAGCAAACTCAGTCTCAAACCCCGCTGCAACGGGGTCGGACACGCTGGCGCTGACCTTCTCGGCGACGCACACCAGCCCTGCGGTGCCCCTCAGGCGCCGGTCAAGACGCGCAAACAAAGCGCCGCTCATCGGCCCCACCTCGGCGAGCTGGCCGTTCTCCCGCGCCACCCGGATCGTAACGTCTCTGGCGCAGATGCCGCCCATCTGGACGTCCAGCGGCAGCTTGACCCGGGAAAGGTCGGGGATTCGAAACGGCTCGCCAGCTGGTAGAACCGCCATGACATTCCACTTTCCCGCGCGCTCTTCGATCTGCACGGAAACACCGCTGACCTCCAAGTACGTCACCGCCAGCCTGCCGTCCAGCAGATCGAGCGGACTCCAGTCGCAGACGACCTTGTCAATGGACAGCACGGGCCGATCGGGATGCCCCTTCGGGGCGAGGCGCAGGCCCTCGATGACGAGCAGTCGGCTGTCAAGCGGCGCCAGCCGCAGCGTCTTAAGCTCCACCACCGCGTCGTTCAAGCCCCCCGAGATCGCCCTCCTGACAAGGTTCTTGACAGGCCGTGAGTTGGTGATGTGGGGCAGGGCGAACACGAGCACAACGACGAACACCACGAGCAGAAAGATGCACCGGCACACCCACCCCAGCAGCCTCCACCAGAGGGGCCGCCGGCGTTTCGGTCTGCTACCCTTTGCTGCGCCGCCCTCTTTCATAGCGGGACCTCTCGATCGAGCGTTCCTTCCAGCAGACGAGCGCCTTCCCGCAACATCATTCTATTGACCTTTGGAAAAGGAATCCAACACAGGATCAGGATGTACGGAGGCACGCCGCCCCTTTTCGGTGGACGCGTCCGCCTCCTCCGCCATAGAATAGCCTTCACGTGCGGCTCAGGAGCCGGGACTGTCAAAGCGGGACGTGACACCTATACGCGAGTGCGACATGAGCAAGCAGCCGAAGGTAGCGGTCATAATGGGAAGCGAATCGGACCTCCCCGTCATGCAGTCGGCGACGGAGGTGCTGAAGGCGTTCGGCGTGGCGTTCGAGATGCGCGCACTCAGCGCGCACCGCTCGCCCGATGCCACGCACGACTTCGCGAGGAATGCCGAGCGACAGGGTTTCAGCGTGGTGATTGCGGGGGCAGGCGGCGCCGCTCATCTGGCCGGCGTGGTGGCTTCGCTGACGACGCTTCCCGTCATCGGGGTGCCGATGCCGACCGAGCGGATGGGGGGGATGGACTCGCTGCTTTCGACGGTTCAGATGCCGAAGGGCGTGCCCGTTGCCACGATGGGGATTGGCAAGTCGGGTGCGGCGAATGCCGCCTTACTTGCGGTTCAGATACTCGCTCTGTCCGACGAGGAGCTAGGGAAGAAGTTCCGCGCCTATAAGTCCCGCATGGCGGCATCCGTAGGCGACGCTGACGCGCGGGTGAAGGAGACGCGCACCATAAGTGAGTGAGGAGGACCAAGATTGACGCATGCAGAGGAACTACTCGAGCAGGCAGTAAGCCGTCTCCGAGAGGCCGCCAGACCGGAGCGAATCGTCCTTTTCGGCAGCCGGGCCCGCACAGATAGCCGTCCGGGAAGCGATTTCGACCTCCTTGTGATAGCCGACTCGGCCGAACCCCGCTACCGGCGCGCGGCCCCCCTCTACCGCATCCTGGCGGATCTGCCGGCGGAGATCGAGGTCATGGTCTATACGCCCGAAGAGGTGCGTGAATGGAGCGCCGTGCCACAGGCGTTTGTGACCACGGCGATGCGCGAAGGGAAGGTGTTGTATGAAAAAGAAGACTGACCTCGTGCGGGGCTGGCTTCGCAAGGCGCAAAGCGACATGGTGGCAATGGACGCGTCTCTGAATGCTGGCGCGCTCGATGCGGCGTGTTTCCATGCCCAGCAGGCAGCAGAGAAATACCTGAAGGCGTACCTCATCCAGGCCGACGTGGAGTTCCCGCCCACGCACAACCTCGTGAAGCTGGCTGATCTTTGCCGTGAAGTGGAGAGCTCGTTTGAGTCTCTGCTGCCGGTTGTCGAGCCTCTCACGCCGTACGCGGTCGAACTCAGG
>Ga0315291_10002377_pt1 | contig 24703 bp, 23 predicted proteins | sample YL17G12_20_MG_FD_203070 | JGI IMG/M metagenome (GOLD analysis project Ga0315291, IMG submission 203070) | Sediment microbial communities from Yellowstone Lake, YNP, Wyoming, USA - YL17G12_20 | ecosystem: Environmental > Aquatic > Freshwater > Lake > Sediment | place: USA: Wyoming | collected...
AGGGCTGTCTGGGCCGCGCTCGCCGACTTCGCGCTGGCGACAGCCCTGACCCTGTGGCTTGACCCGGCGTCGAGCTTGCTCTTCGGCTTGGTCATCGTGGCGGACGGCATCCTGGCAGGTTGGAGAATCGCGCTGCTGCTCGGTCTGGGAGCCAGCGTCGTTGACGCACTCGTGGTATCTATGATCCCCGTTGGTCAGGGCTGGTTCAGCGATGCCGGCGTGCGCGTACTCTTTTGGCTCGCTCTGGCAGGCATCACCGCTGCGTTGGCCTGGCGGCACGAGCGCGAGTGCGGGACACGAGCTGAGTTGGAGAAAACCGTCCAAGTCAGGACAGACCGCCTCTCCATGCTGTCGCACGAGATACGCACTCCCCTGACGTTGATGCGCGCCTCGCTCGAACTGCTCTTCGACGAGTCAGCCGGGCCGCTGACGGAGCAACAGCGCACTTTTTTGGAGACCATCTTCCAGAATGAGAAGCGTATCGACACGCTGGCACAGAACCTGCTCACCCAGGCGCGGCTGGAGTCGGGTGTCTTCTCCCCCAAGACCCAGCCTGTGGACATGCGTCGCATCGTGCGCCTAGTGGTCAATGATTTGCGCATCCTGATTAAGCAGCGCAATCAACAGATCCGCACCTACTACCCGCAAGTCTTATCGCTGGTGCCGGCCGACCCAGCCCTTATACGCCAGGTGCTAATCAATCTGATACAGAATGCCAGCCGCCACACCTCGGAAGGCGGGCGCATCATTGTCTCCATCGCACGGAATGACCGCAACCTGCTAGTCTCCGTGACCGACGACGGAGCCGGGATGGGGCTCGAGCATCGCCGCCAACTCTTCAGGCGTTTTTCAACTTCGGGAGCCAACTCAGGAGAAGGCACCGGCCTGGGACTGGTCATCGTCAAACAGATTGTCGAGCGGCACGGCGGGCAGGTCTACGTGGACACGTCGCTGGGACGAGGCACCAGTTTCTACTTCACCTTGCCGTTCGAAAAGACAGGGATGTAACATGAAAGAGCAACCTGTGGTATTGATCGCCGACGACGAGCCGCAGATGGTGGGTGTCATCGCCTACGCGCTTCAGACGGCCGGGCTCCAGGTCATTATGGCTTACGATGGCCTCCAGGCGCTGCAACAGGTCGAGAAGCGCCACCCCAACCTGGTAATCCTGGACGTGACGATGCCTGGCATGGATGGCTTCGAGGTTTGCCGACGTGTGCGCAGCGAGACGACGATTCCGGTGTTGCTGCTGACGGTCAAAGACGAGCAGGAGGATGTGATCAAGGGGCTGGAGCTGGGCGCGGACGACTACATGACCAAGCCGTTCAGCACGCGCGAGTTGGTGCTACGTGTCCAGGCGATCCTGCGGCGCACACACATCCGGGAGGTGACGGTGGTCGAAAGCGGCCCGCTGCGGATAGACTTTGAGCGGCGCCGCGTCACGCTTCACGACCTGCCCGTCGAACTGACGCCGCTGGAGTACCGCCTGCTGGCCTGCCTGGCCTCCAACGCCGGCCGTGTGCTAACCTGGCAGGCTCTCCTAAAAGAGGTTTGGGAACTCGAATTCTGGCAAGGCGGCAGGGAGATGGTTAAAATAGAGATATACCGCCTGCGCCAGAAGTTGGAGCCGAACCCGAACCTGCCCTCGTTCATCCATACCGAGCGGGGCACGGGATACCGCTTTGACATCGGGGAATCAATCAACTCCCTGGCCGCCTTGTAACCAAACTGTGACCATCTGTAACAGGTGGGAAACCATAGAAGTCGAGATTTATGCTAGATTAATATCAACGGATTCTCTATGGCTTTCTCGCGAAAGCTCCAAGGTCAAGAAAAGAAGGAGATGAAACATGAGACGCTTTATTATTCTGTTTGCCGGGATGTTGATTCTATCCCTGTTGCTGGGCGCGTGCGGTCCACAGGCAACGCCAGAACCGACGCAACCCCCGGCCACGAACACTGCGATTCTATCCACCGCGGTGTCGCCCACTGTGGAACCGACAGCGACAGAAAAGCCGGTCACAGGTCCGTTGACGGTTCTTTGTGGCCCCCAGGAGGATTGGTGCCAAGCCGCGGTAGCGGCCTTTCAGAAGGCGACCGGCATCGAGACCTCGTACGTGCGGCTCGCTTCAGGCGAGGCAGTCGCTCGCCTGCAAGCGGAGGCCGGCGCCCCCACATTCGACGTGTGGTGGGGCGGCCCCAGCGATGGGCAGGTGGACGCCTATACCAAAGGGTTGATCGAACCCTACGTTCCGCCCAATGCGGCCCAGATTCCTGACGTTCTCAAAGATCCCAACGGTGCCTGGACCGGCATCTACGCCGGTGCGTTGGGCTTCTGCTCCAATAAGGGTGTACTCGACGAGTTGGGCGTTGCTGTGCCGACCTCGTGGGAGGACCTGCTGAACCCCAAGCTGAAGGGGAACATCGCTGTGGCTGACTCGCGCACCTCAGGCACGGCCTACACCTTCCTCTACACCCAGGTGTTGCTACATGGTGAGAATGGAGCTTTTGCGTACATGAAGCAGGTGGATAACAATATCTTCCAATACACCAAGAGTGGCTCCGCGCCGGGGACCATGGCGGCGGCCGGCGAGGTGGCTGTGGCCATCATCTTCTCGCATGACTGTGTCAAGTTCCGCGAGGAAACTGGCGCCAACCTGGTGGTTTCCTTCCCCATAGAAGGAACCGGCTTCGAAATCGGTGCCGAGGCGCTCATCAAGAACGCCCCGAACCCCGAGGCGGCCAAGGTGTGGATGGACTGGGCGCTGACCCCTGAAGCGCAGGCGATTGCCGCCACTGTCAAGTCTTACCAGGTGCCCAGCAACCCCAACACCCCTGTGCCTGCCCAGGCTATCAACCTGAGTCAGGTGAATCTGGTCAATTACGACAGCATCGCAGCCGGTAAGGCGAAAAGCGCTCTGTTAGACCGATACGCAGCAGAAGTGCGCGAGGGCGCAGCCGCACCCGAGAAATAGCGAATCTAACTGTCAGAGCCCTGAACTTTAGGGATTTGTAGAGGCGGCGCTCGGCTACCAGCCTGAAGCGGGTCGCCGCCTCTTCTGATGGAGTACTCCATGTCCGAATTCGTCGCTCTCCGCCTGCGTGAATACCGCCGCCTGACCCAGGACGGTGTATTGGCTGTCGGGGTGTTGATCTCGCTGGTCTTCCTCGGCTTTTTTGTCGTCTACCCCCTGGTCAAAATCCTCTCGATAAGCCTGAGCAGCGAGGCAGTAGCCGTATACCAGCGACTCCTTGCGGGGCGCGCCACGGGGCAGGTCATCCTCAACACGGTGTGGATGGGACTGGGGGTCGCTTCTGTAGGCACGCTGCTGGGCTTCCTGTTCGCCTTCGTCCAGGTCAAGCTGGACGCGCCTTTCAAGCGTTTTTTCCACCTAATCGGCATACTTCCCATTATCTCGCCGCCCTTTGCCGTGGCAATGTCCGTCATTAATCTCTTCGGCCGCAGCGGGCTGATCACCCATCGCTTGCTGGGCATCCGCTACGACATCTATGGCTTGGATGGGCTGATCCTGGTCCTGTCAATCTCGTTTTTCCCGGTCGCCTACCTGACGCTGCTGGGCATGATGCGCGCGCTGGACCCATCTATGGAGGAGGCCGCGACCAGCCTGGGGGCCGGGAAGTGGCGCGTTTTCCGCACAGTAATGCTGCCCATGCTCGTTCCGGGTCTGGCCAGTTCTTTCCTGCTGCTGTTCGTGGAAGCCCTGGCTGACCTGGCCAACCCGCTGCTCATTGGGGGGAACTATACCGTGCTGGCCTCGCGCATCTACATGGCGATCATCGGTGAGTACAACCTGCACGCCGGCGCCGTGCTCTCGGTCATCCTGCTATTACCTTCCCTGACCATCTTCTTCTTTCAGCACTACTGGGTGAGCCGGCGCTCCTACGTGTCTGTCACAGGTAAACCGACGGGGTACGGCCACCCGATTCGCTCGCCGTGGGTCAAGTGGCCGCTTTTCGCCCTCTGTGCGCTCATCTCGGGCCTGATCCTGTTGATATATGGCAATATCTTCGTGGGAGCTGTTGTCAAAGTATGGGGCATCAACTACGGCCTTACACTGGAGCACTTCCACTTCGTGCTGTTCGGCTATGGTTCCAAGGCTATGACCGACACCACCCTTCTCTCGGCGATCGCCACGCCAGTGGCCGGTCTGATGGGTATCCTGATCGCCTTCCTGGTCGTGCGACGAAAATTCATGGGCCGCAGCCTGGTGGACTTTACCTCGGTGTTGGGTCTAGCGGTGCCCGGGACGGTGGTGGGCATAGGCTTTATCCTGGCTTTCAACCAGCCGATGTGGGGCGGGCTGGTACCCAAACTAACTGGCACCGGGCTCATCATCATCCTGGCCTATGTAGTGCGCAGCATCCCGGCCAGCGTGCGCACAGGTGTGGCGGCGATGCAACAGGTTGACGAGGCGATGGATGAAGCTTCGACCAGCCTTGGAGCCAGTTCGGCCACGACTTTCCGCAGAATCACGATGCCGCTGGTTCGGCCGGCGTTCCTGACCGGGTTGATCTACAGCTTTGCCCGCTCGATGACCTCACTCTCGGCGATCATCTTCCTGGTCACGCCTCGCTGGCGCATCATGACGGCGCAGATCCTCAATGAGGCGGAGACGGGCCGCTTCGGCAACGCCGCTGCCTATTGCGTCGTGTTAATCGCTATTGTTCTGTCATCTATTGGTCTAATGTACGCCGTCGTTGGCTCCGCCACCGGAGCAGAACGGCTAATCGAAACGTGAGGCTAGGTTATGGAAACCTCTACACTCATTCTAGACAATCTGGTCAAAGCCTTCGGCCGCCGGAGTGAAGTACGAGCTGTCGATAGGTTGAGTCTTGAAGTTCGCCAGGGGGAGTTCGTCACATTGCTGGGCCCGTCGGGCTGCGGCAAGACGACGACGTTGCGAATCATCGCTGGTTTTGAGTTCCCCACAGAAGGAAGGATACTCCTCGACGGTAAGACGATCAACGACATGCCGCCCAACAAGCGGCCCATGGCCATGGTCTTTCAGAGCTACGCCCTCTTCCCCCACATGTCGGTGTACGAGAACATCTCTTATGGCCTCAAGGTCAAGAAGCAGCCGCAGGCCCTGATCCGTGAGAGTGTCGAGATTGTGATGCAGTTGATGAACCTGGTGGGGATGGGCGACAGGATGCCGCACCAACTATCGGGCGGCCAGCAACAGCGGGTGGCGCTGGCCCGGGCGTTGGTCATGCAGCCCAAGGTGCTGCTCTTCGACGAGCCGCTCTCTAACCTCGATGCCAAACTGCGGGTGCAGATGCGCATCGAAATTCGCCGCCTGCAGCAGAGACTGGGCATCACCACCATCTACGTTACTCACGACCAGGCAGAGGCGATGAGTATGTCCGATCGCATTGCGGTCATGCACGATGGTCGGATCGAGCAGGTTGGCACACCCTCCGAGATCTACGAGCAACCGGCCTCTCTCTTCGTCGCTGATTTCATCGGCAAGGCGAACTTCATCGAGAGTACAGTGCAGGATCAGGTAGATGGGCAGATGACGTTCGATTTGTTCGGGCGCCCGCTGGTTATCCCTGCCCCCCAGAGGAAGTTCGCTACTGGTGAGCAGATCTACCTGATCATCCGGCCGGAGGCGGTGCAGGTGAACCAGCAAAAGGGCAGTTACCCGGGTGAGGTCAAACAGGCAGTTTACCTGGGCTCAACCGTGGAGTACGAGGTCGAGATCCACGATCAAGTTATCTCAGTGGTAGTATATGAGCCGCAAGAGGGAGACATCTTCGAGGAAGGGAGCCGGGCGTTCGTAGAACTCCCCAGCCATGCGTTCCACGTGTTGCCGCGAAATAAACAGTGAAGTTCGAACGCTTAGTCATATTGCTGAGTGCTCACAGGTAGCCCGTTCACATATGAAAAACCAGACCCCCACCGATGAGAACGATTTTATCTCGGAAAGACCAGAAAGCTCAGCAGATTCCCGAAAGCTTGACAGGCCTAGCCTCACTGGACTTCGCCCGACCCCCTGTGATAACCCATCCGCCACACCAACTGCGCGCCGGAATGGGCGCATTGCTTCCCCCCAACCACCTTCACGATGTCTATAGAGCGGCCTGATTGGGAGATGCCGATGCCAACTCGCCACCTATCTTCGAAACCGGGCAATGTAGTTGTTGCTTTTGTAGGTCCCTACCATGCTGGAATCCAGGGGATATTGGCCATACTCTCTCGCTGCTGTTACCATGGCTCTGTAATTCTCCGGCTTCACCGCCGGATGGATGCTATTGCTTGAGGAGAGAATATGGCCTCCACCCACAGATGCCTTGGCAATGGTCTCCTTCACCGCTTCGACTACCTCTCCCTCGGTGCCAAAAGGTAGCAGCATGCCACAGTCTACATTGCCCAGGACAGCGATCCTGTGACCATACTTCGCCTTGGCCTCGCCGATGTCCATCCCGGCCATCGGTTCGTTAGGATGCAGACCATCAATACCGGTGTCCACGATCATGTCCAGGATCTTCCATAAGTTGCCGTCAGTGTGCTTGATGAACGGCAGGCCGTGCTTATGGGCAATGTCCACTGCTCTCTGTAGATAGGGCAGGATAAACTCCCGGAAGTGTCGTGGCGAAACGAGCGGCCCTGTTCTTCCGGCGTAATCATCACCGGTGAGCAGGATGTCCACACCTGCCTGAGCCATGTTTTCCAGGAGACGGCCCTGGTATGCCCAGGCCACCTCCGACAGTCTTTTTACAAATTCTGGATTCTTGATATAGTTCATAAACAGCTTGTCCATCCCTCCCAGGAGATACCAGGAATACTCGAAGGCTTCGTGCCCCAGAAAGATAATTGCTTTCTCGCCTTTGAATCGTTTGACTGCTTCCCTCGCATACTCAAATAGATACCCATCATCCGGGTTAGGGATTTGGTAGGCGTCCAGGTCTTTTTCCGATTTGATGGGTCCCTCAAGAATATAGGAGAGACTATCTGCCCCAACTCGCCAGATCATGCCCCACTCATTTTCGTAGGTGTCGCTGTAGAGCCATTTCTTTTTCGAATTTGTAAAGATTGTGATCCCGTCCAGTCCCATGCTATCTACAAACTGCTCATAGGAAACATCACCGCATAGCGCCTCAATCACCGGGCGGTCAATGAGCAGCTCCCACAGGGGAACTTGATCCGGCTGCTCCCGCCGCAACGCGGTCAACATTCGTTCCAAACCGGTCATGAGAATTCTCCTACTTCACCGTACTGCCAGTCTACCCCATAATGACGAACCCTTGGGCAGCGATGTTGGTGATCAAAAATTTCCCTATTTATCAAAGTTTCGAGCTATTAAGATGTCTGGTGCCCTGGTGGCGCTTTAACCTGCAGCGTAACTCCTCGAGGGTAAAAGTATTCAACACATCCGCCTCCTCAAGCCACGCTCGTCGGGCGGTGGCAAGGCCGAACTGCATCCAGCCCAACTGCTGCACGCTATGGGCGTCTGAGCCAATAACTAGGTCCACGCCATACTCCCTTGCGCGCCTCGCCCACTCGGCGCTTAGGTCCAGACGATCTGGGCCAGAGTTGATTTCCAGAACCGTGCCTGTTCTTATCGCCGCCCTCAGGAGCTCTTCCACGTCTGCTTCGTATAGGTTCGGTTCCTTGAGTAACCTGCCTGCAGGGTGGGCGAGGATATCCACCAGTGGGTGCTGCATCGCAGCGATCAACCTCTCGGTTATCATTTTCGAATCCTGCTCGTAGGGGATGTGGATCGAAGCGATGGCCAGATCTAGCTCTCGCAGTGCATCATCCGGCATGTCCAGTTCCCCGTTGGTCCTGATGTCCACCTCCATGCCGCTGAGGATGGAAAAGTCCGAGTATTGGCGGTTCAGCCCCGCTATTTCCTCGGATTGAGCGACAAGCCTGACCTGGTCAAGCCCGCCTGCTTCCTCAATGAGGGGCGAGTGATCGCAGATGGCAATGTAACGATACCCCCTAGCCCGGGCCGCCTCGGCCATAGCCTCAATGGGTTGCAGGCCATCAGCCCAATTGGTGTGCATGTGGAGGTCGCCCTGTATCTTTTCGGCGGTGATCGGCTGTGGCAGTCTGCCGGCGCGAGCTGCTTCGATCTCTCCCTGACCCTCCCGCAACTCGGGGGGAATGAACGGCAGGTCAAGCTGCCGGTAGATTTCCTCCTCGTCAGAACCCGCCTTCGCCAGAATGGTGTCAAGGCTCAGGCCTTGCCGGTTCGCCATTTCCCTCAAACGAAGCAGATGGGCCTGCGAGCCAGTCATGTTCAGCAGGGCCGCTCCGAATCTGTCTGGCTCCACAACATGCAAGGTGACAGGCAAACCTAGAGAAGAGGCCACTTCGATCCGAGTTTTTCCTTTCTCCTTTAACATCCCCACCAATGGGGAGCAGGTAAAAGCTTGAATCAGTCCAGCGGGGTCTGAAGTCGCAGCGAGCACCTCGACTGCTGTAACCAGCCCCATGCCGCGTCGCAGCTCACCTACTATCTCGGCTTGCTCGACTCCTTTGATTTCAGCTAACCATCTCTTCACCTCAGCAGCCTGGAAGTGGGCCACATCCATCAAGATGCCCCGATTGGCGCTGCGTAACTCCTTAATGCAGCGCAGGATGTGATACTCCAGGGAAATGTTCAATCCCGGCAGGTCTCGCAGCCGGTGGGCCCGGGCAGCTTGGGCCAGCTCATCTACAGTACGGATAGATGTTTCTCCGGTCAGAACGGTTACCGACGAAGCCGATACTCCTGCCAGTGCTAACACCTTGTCCAAAGGAATCATCTGTCGGGTCTCTCCTCACAGGAGGATTTCCTCGCTCTGGGCATCAAAGAGATGCAGTTTCTCACGGTCAAACGTGACCCACAGCCTTTCTTCCGCAGCAGCGATCCTAAAGGCCTCGTCAACCAACCAGCCGGAGAAGGCTTGCGCTGTAAATGCCTTCTCCCCCACCTTCAGCGTGATGATCACCTCTGAGCCCATGGGCTGGAGCAGTTGCACCTCTGCTATCACCGCCCCGGGGATCGGCTCGCGGTGCACTAGCACGTGCTTCGGCCTGATACCCAGGATCATCCGCTCGGGGACCGATTTTCCCTTAAGCCGGCCTGCCAGTTCGGCCGGGAGTTCGAGGCTAAATTCCTCTACGTCAAGCAGAGGACGCCCGCCTGCCTCCTGATAGCGGCAAGGGAGTAAGTTCATGGGGGGGCTGCCAATGAAGCCAGCCACGAAGATGTTTGCTGGGTGAGCGTAGATCTCCTCCGGGGAGCCAAGTTGTTGCAGCTTGCCTACGCTCATCACAGCCACGCGGTCGCCCATGGTCATCGCCTCCACCTGATCGTGGGTCACGTAGAGGGTAGTGATACCCAATTTCCGCTGTAGCCGCTTCAATTCCTCCCGTGTCTGCACTCGAAGCTTGGCATCAAGATTGCTTAGCGGCTCGTCCATCAAGAAGACCTTGGGCTGGCGCACGATGGCTCGGCTCAAAGCCACCCGCTGCATCTGCCCCCCACTCAACTGCTTCGGCTTGCGATCCAGCAACTCGCTCAAACCCAGCAGTTGGGCCGTCTCCTTTACCGCCTTGACGATCTCATCCCTGGGGCACCGCCTGAGTTTGAGTGGGAAGGCCATGTTGTCGTAGATGGTCATGTGAGGGTAGAGAGCATAGCTCTGGAAAACCATGGCCACATCCCGATCTTTGGGGGGTACCTTGTCCACCAGATGATCGCCAATGTAGATGTGCCCCACACTCTGCTTCTGCAAGCCGGCCACGATCTCCAAGGTAGTCGTCTTCCCGCAGCCCGATGGACCCAACAATACCAGGAATTCGCCATCCTGCACCTCGATGGTCACGTCATCCACTGCTTTGACGGCGTCAAAATATTTGCTCATTTTTTCGATCAACACTCCAGCCATAACTACACCTATCCTTTCAGGCCGGTCTGCGCCATCCCGGCTACAATATACTTTTGTAACCAGACGAACAGAAGCACCACGGGTAATGAGATTATGGTAGCCATTGCCATAAGGGCGTTCCATTCCGTACCGTGTACCCCTTTCAGCGTGGCCAAGGTAAGCGGTAATGTTCGCATCGTCTGGTCCTGCAGAACGATCAAGGGCCAGAGGAAGAGATTCCAGGTCTGGATAAAGGTCAGGATACCTACTGTTATTAATACGGGTTTGGAAAGGGGCCAGATGATGCGGAAGAGGATGCCTAGCTCCGAGCAGCCGTCAATACGGGCTGCCTTACTCAGTTCCTGGGGAATCGTTTTAAAGTACTGTACGAAGAGGAAAATATTGAAAGCATTCATGGCATATGGGAGGATTACCCCCCAATAAGTGTTCACCCAATGCAACCGAACAACAATGATGAATAATGGGATTAAAATCAAATTAAAGGGTATCATCATCGTCGCCAGGATTATCCAGAAGACGAGGTTCCGCCCAGGGAAACGATGCCGAGCCAATGGGTAGGCGACGATAGAGTTAAGTACCAGGTTGAGGATAACCACGGCTGCGGTTATGATAATGCTATTTAGGGCAGTACGTAGGAGAGGAAATTGTTCAGCGATGAAGCGGTAACCCTCAAGGGTCGGAGCATGGGGAACCCAAATTGGCGGGAAAGTGAAAGCCTCCAGGCGGGTTTTGAACGATGAAAGGATCATCCACAGGAAGGGGGCAAACTCGATCACCGTCACTACGATCAGGATGGCGTAGATCACTGTCTTTGATATCCATTGTTTTCCTGTCTTAATCATTTGCTCCTCCTAGTATGAAATCTCTCGCTCTACCCATTTCTTCTCTACGATGTTGATAATCAAGATAAAGAGCCCCAGTACTACGCCAACCGTGGCTGCATAGCCCATGCGCAGGTATCTAAAGGCTTCGAAATACAGGTACAATGTCGGTGTAGTGGTGGCATACAGCGGTCCTCCTTCTGTCATCACGAAAGGCTCAGTGAAAACTAGAAAGCCCCAGATGGTGGAAACCATAAGGACAAGCAAAATGGTAGGATTGAGAAGGGGGAAAGTAATATGCCAGAATTGTTGCCAGGTGTTGGCCCCATCCACTGACGACGCCTTGTAGAGCACGGGCGGAATGGCTTGCAGACCAGCCAGGTAGATGACGGCAAAGTAACCCACCTGTCGCCAACTGGACATAATGGCGATGGAGGGCATTGCCTGGTCAATGCTGGTGATCCAGCGCTGTGGGGGGATGCCGATCATGCCCAGGTAGTAATTGAGCAGGCCAAATTGCGGTGAGTACAGCCACAGGAAGACCGTCGAAACCACCACGCCAGAGACCACAGTGGGCATGAAGAAGACCGAGCGGAAAAAACCCCGGAAGCGGATTTGTTGATTGACCAGCAACGCCAGCGCCAGGGAAAGGATCATCTGGGCAGGTAGATTGATAGACAGGTAAACTAGGACATTTTTCATACTTGCCCAAAAAACCTCATCGTGTAGAAGCTTGATGTAATTGTCGAGGCCCACGAAGGGCTTCTCCGGCGTGATGATGACCCACTCGTGGAAAGTCAGGTAGAATGCAAATAGCAACGGGTAGGCCAGGAAGACTAGGAAATAGACGACATAAGGAAGCAGGAGAACATAGCTGATCTTGCTTTCTCTTACTTCCTCAAATAGATTTTTCAATCTAGTACCCATCTCTCCTCTCCTCAACACGTTGAATGAATGATGGTTACAACCCGCTTGCCAGCCATGTGCAGCTCGTTGAAGCGGCGGATGACCTGCGGTATAGGCAAGAGTTCCACGACCGGGCTGGTCCCTCGGATCAGGATGCCCCCTTCCACCTGCACCTGCCCCTCGTAGCCTGTGCCGATGATGACCATCTCGGGCAGGCATCCGCCCGAGGACCAATAAATTGGTCGAACTCCTCGGCAGACATCCTTTACACCTTGCTACCCCGGATACCGGGGAGTCCGTTGGCTTGCACCACCACGAACACAGCGATGGCACCGATGATGGTCGCCTTGATCGCCGACCAAAAGTCAATTCTTGACTTCCGTTGTTCTTCCATATAATATCCTCGTTTGTAGTAACTTCCAGGCCGCGCCCACTGCCAAGACGGTCATCACCAATAGAGGGGCAAGGCCAACAACGGCTTTTAACAAGAATGAGAGCGTTTCAAGAACCGTGAGCGGCCCTGGGGAAGGTTCCAGGACATTACGCAGGACGCCGTAGAAGAGGCCTGCCAGCGTCACCAGGCTGGCCAAAGCGATAATCAGAGCGATGCTGCCAAATACCCTCCCTATCTGGCGACTTACTTTGGAAGGCCAAAGGAGAAAGCCTCCCAGAAGAAGGGCCAGACCCAGCGGCAGCTCCCACACAAAGAAGGCCCACTCGTGAATGCCGTAGGCAGTCCAACGCCCTTCCGTCTGTACCGACCAGTGGGGCAGTGAGAGCCGGTTCCAGACAAGAGCAGCGATGGCGGCGACGAGGGCGATAATTCCCAATACCATTAACACCATGGCAATGATCTTGTGCATATTTTTCCTAAACATATGTAGCCTGGTACACAAACAAGATAAGATGACCCTGCCCCCCTATGATAGCAGGAGCAGGGTCACCAAATCTCACTTCACACCCAGAATCGCATTGATATTAGCCTCTGCATCTGCCAAAGCCTGCGCAGGTGTCTTCGAACCCACCACCAGAGCAGCGGAAAGCTCGTTGGCGAAAGCAGCGGAGATCTCTAGATTTTTGGGATTCGCAACTGGTAACCGGATGTAGTTCATCTCCTGTGCACCAGCCATTAGGAAAGGATCCTGATTGAGATACGCAGTCACGTCAGCATAACTGGTCATATCCTTGAGCACCATGTACATGCCAGTAGTCTCCATCAAGGTGACCGCCTGCTCCGGGCTGCTGATGAACTTCACAAACTCCCAGGCCGCCTCCTTCTGCTTGCTCAGAGAGAAGATCACCAGGTCTCGCTCGTCAGAGTGGGTGATAGCGTGATTGACGGGGCCACCATCTGGGATAGGAACAGGTGCCATGCCAAAGTTCATAGTCGGAACTGCTGTCCGAATGCGGGGCACCATGTACGTACCAGACATTAGCATTGCTCCCTGGCCCTGGTAGAAGGCGTCCGTGTAGCTGGTAATGTCCAGAGGGGCATATTTGCTGTAGATAGTCTGCAGAAACTCCATCGTCTGCAGCCCTTCGGCGCTGTTGACAATGGCCATTGAGCTGTCTTCAGCGATGATGTCCTTTCCTCCCGAGGCTGAGTAATAAAGTGGGTTCCACAGGAAGAAGGGGCGATACCACTTGTGGATATCTGGATAGGCGACGAAGGCCCATTTATCTATCTTGCCATCCCCGTCAGAGTCTCGTGTTAATGCCTCCGCATCCGTAAGGAATTCACTCCATGTGGCCGGTGGCTTCTCTGGGTCAAGCCCGGCATCTTTGAAAAGATCCTTGTTGTAGAAGAGCATTACCGGGTTCGTCCGCCAGGGCATGGCGTAAACGTGATCGTAGTAGGTCTGGATCGCACCCTCGGGGATGCGCGCTTTCAAAGTGTTCCAATCAGCGAATTGATCTAAAGCCACTGTCGCTCCCCATTGGGCGTACTTGGCCACTTCGGTGGCATTCATCTGGCACACATCAGGGGGCACACCCGCGGCTAACGCCGCCAGGATGCCCTCCTCGGCCGTCTCGGTCGAGATGGGGACAACCTCAACGTGGATATTAGGGTAGGCAGCTTCGAATGCAGCTACCTGCTTCGCTGCGAGGTCCACATCCATCACGTCGGGCAAATGCCAATAGGTGATGGTGACCTTTTCTGGCAGCGCGGTGGGCTGAGGAGTAGCCGTCACCACTACGGTCTCTTTTATCGTGATCGTTTCCGGCGTGGGAGCCGGTGTGGGGGTTGGCCCGCAGGCTGACAGGATCAGTGAAAGCGTCATCACCAGTACCAAAGGTAGGCATACATTTCTTTTCATTTTATCCTCCGAAATCAAATTTGTTGTTTGTTCTTGAATTTACAGACAGGTTCCGTTTGGTTTTGATTAATTGCTTTGTCAACTCATTTGGCACTCTCCTTTCAGATCTATGTCCTCGTTGAGGCGGTTCTTCTATAAGTGTGTCTCTTTCCTTTGATCGCAGTGGCAAAAGCCAGGATGTTTTCTGGGATGGCCATACCACCATACCCCCCATCTCCAATCTGATAGATGTCTGCTCCGGTCAACCGGCTGTCCATTGCTAGACGGCGCACCGTTTCTTCATCCGCGCTCTCCTGCGAGGTACCAATGGTGATTTCAGCCAAGGCACCTAAATAGTGAGCAGCAGCAACAGCCTGTGTGATGGCTTCAAAGGTAGCGCCTGGCATGGTTCCGGGGGCAGGTATCATCACCATGTCTGCACCGGCAGTCACCTGCTTTTCGACCTCGGCAGCATCCAAGAATTCTGGGACACCTTCCCGTGAACCACCCCAGGGCATGCGGCCGGCGACCAATACAACATCCGGATCCAGCCCGGCACGCAGAGTACGAAGATTGGCGGCCAGCGTGTCTGGAGAATGAGCAGGCGTGGCAACCAGTGTGATGTAGGCGGTTCCTTGCTGGATCGCCCGGGCAGCTGTCTCTGGAATAGCTTGGCGGCCGGGGGGAGCAGTGGTTTGATCGAAAACAACTTCCAGGCTTACACCGACCACACGCCCAATAGCAGCTCGCAACTCGTGGATCGTCACGCCTAAGCCCATGGTTCCGAGAAAACCGCATACGGCATCCTCAATCTCGCCAGTGGGTTCAACCATAAATCCTATTTTCCCCCAGGCTTTTATCCCTTCCGGGTGAGAAGGAAAGCCAGCAATCTGTGGATTATTCACATCGTAATGGTTCAGGTGAACAATATCCACACCCAAAGCGGCTGCCAAACCAGCGTTGCTGACACCATCAATGAGTGGTGGGCGGAAGGCTACGATCTCTGCGGCTACAGCACGCCCACTGGCAGACCGGATGCTCTCTAAAAGCGCTCGACCCTGCAGAGTGGCCAATTCATCAGGGCCGATTTCAATTATCCTCTTTGTCATTGCTTAGCCTCTCTCGAACTGGGGCAGGTAGGCCCGGTTCGCTTCCAGGATTCGAGCCAACAACTGCTCCGCCACGTCGGCTGTAGGCACCAGCGGGTGAGCGACCAATGCCAGCAGTGCAGTCTGGCGGGAACCTGTAACCGCCGCATCGACCGTCAGTTCCTCGTAGGCTTTCACCGCCTGCACTAGCCCTCTCACCGCCAGAGGCATCTCACCGATGACCAGAGGATGGGCGCCTGAGCGGTTCACCAGTGCGGGTATCTCCACCACTGCCTCGTCGGCCAGCCCTTTGAGCGCACCGCAGTTGGGCACATTGACAATGTGTACTTCGTTCTTGTCATTGACGATGGCACTGATCAGAGCCACGGCGGCGTCGGAGTACCAGGCTCCCCCGCGCTGCTCTAGCACTTTGGGCTTCTCCTTGAGCTCTGGGGCGCTGTACAAGTTCATCAGTTCCTGGTCAATCTCCATCACCACTTCTGCTCTTGTTCTCCCCGCTTGCTGCATTTGCTTGAGAACACGGTCGGTGTGGAAATAGTAACGTAAGTAGCCGGAGGGAATCATACCCAAGGCGGCGATCAATTTTTTGTCAAAGTCAAAGTCAAGCAAAGCCGTCTGGCCCGGCGTCTCCACGATCTTGGCTAACAAGTCGTCAGTGATATCCTGTCCGTCCAGGAGGACCCGCTGTATCCAGGCGAGGTGATTTAGCCCGAAGTAGTCCAGCCAGATGCGTTCTCCGTCTACGCCAAGGTCATCAGCGATGCGGTTGCGCATTGTAATGGGCCCATTGCACAACCCGATACTCCGCACCGAAGAATACCTATTTAGCGCCTCGGTGATCAGACCTGAGGGGTTGGTGAAGTTGATCAGCCAACCATTCGGGGAGAGGGTATCCATCTCGCCAGCCAGGTTGAGCATGACCGGAATGGTACGCAAGGCCATGGCAAAACCGCCCGGACCAGTCGTTTCTTGGCCGATGATTCCGAATTCCAGGGGGATCTTCTCATCCCTGGCTCGCCCTTCCAGTCCGCCGACCCGCAGCTGGGTGATTACGAAATCGGCTCCCTCCAGGGCTGCGCGTTGTTCAGTGGTCAGGACGACCTCCGTTACGACCCCGGCTCGCTTTACCATCCGTTGCGCCAGGCCACCAACGATGTCGAGCCTCCCCTGATCAATGTCCATCAGGGTGATGCGGGAGACGGACAACTCATCGCGCCTCTTGATGAACCCCTCGATCAGTTCTGGTGTATAGCTGCTACCCCCGCCGATCACGCCGACCTTTAATTCAGGCATGAATGCACCTCCAAGATAGCTCACCCTTTCAGACCGCTCAGGGCGATGGATTCAACGAAGTAACGTTGGAAGAAAAGATAAACGACTACAACCGGCACGGTGAAAAGAGTAGCCATAGCCATAGAAGCGCCCCAGTAAGTGACGTAGGACTGCGAGAAGAAGGCCAGGCCGACCGGCATAGTCATCAGCTCCGGGTGCCCCATCGTGACCACCATCGGCCATAGAAAATCATTCCAGGTATCCATGAAGACGAAAACCCCCGCCGTGACGAAGACCGATTTCGAGAGGGGCAGCATGACCAGGAACAACACTCCAAGCTCGGAGCAGCCGTCCATGATGGCCGCGTCCCGCAGGTCGCCGGGGATCAGGGCAAAGAACTGGCGGAACAGAAAAATGCTCAATCCACTCACAGCGAAGGGCAAGATCAGGCCGGGATAGGTGCCCACCAGTCCCATCTGCTTGATCAGGATGAAGCGTGGAATCAGGAACAGGATGGCCGGGAACATCATGGTGAACAGGGCCAGGGCGAACAGGATCTCTCGCCCGACGAACTTGAGCCGGGCAAAAGCGTAGCCAGCTAGGGAGCCGAAAAAGAGCGCCAGCCCGGACACGCTGAGGGAGACGAAGGCGCTGTTGAAAGCAATGCGTGCCAGCGGCAAGCGGCTCATCACCTGGCTGTAATTTGCCAGGATTGGCAAATGGGGGATCAGCGTGGGAGGAAAAGCAAAGATCTCCACCTGATCCTTGAAAGAAGAGCTGATCATCCACAGGTAGGGTGTGGCAGCGATCAGCACTCCCAGGCCCAGGAGCAAATAAAGCCCTCCCCGTTTGGCTGCTTTCAATACTCGAACCTCCTCTCCATCGTTTTCCGTTCCACCAATATCATGACGAGCATCAAGATGAAAAGAACTATACCGGCTGCGGCCGCGTAGCCCATACGGTGGTAGCGAAAGCCCTGTTGGTAAATGAAATAGACGACGGAGAGGGTGCGGAAGTTGGGTCCGCCGCCAGTCATCAAGTACGGTTCGGTGAATAGTTGCAGGCCGTTGATCGTGGCCACCACAACCGCCAGCATGATGACCGGGTTGAGCAGGGGCAAGGTGATTTTGAAGAATGCCTGCACGGGCGCGGCCCCGTCAATCATCGCCGCCTCGTACACGGTGCGGGGGATGGTCTGCAAACCGGCCAGGAAGATAAGGGTAAAGTAGCCGATCCAACGCCAGACGGTAGTCACAGTGATGGCGGGCATGGCCAATCTCTCGCTGGACAACCAGCGCACGGGGGGCAACCCGACCAAACTCAGGCTGTAGTTCAACAGGCCGCCCTGATCAGCGAACATCCACGCCCACACTAGAGCCACAACCACATCGAAGGTGACAATGGGCAGAAAATAAGCCGCCCGGAAGAAAGCCTGGAAGCGGAGACGTTGATTCAACATCACCGCGATACTGAGAGGCACGATCACCACACTCGGCAGAAAGAGGATCAGGAAATAGAGCGTATTGACAACGCTGCGCTGGAAGGTTGTATCAGTCAAAAGGTAAGCATAGTTCTGCGTGCCTATGTAAGGTTTGTCTGGAGAGATCACCTTCCATTCGTGGAAGGAGAGGTAACCTGCGAACAGGGCAGGATAGGCGTAGAAGACGATGAAGTAGACCACGAAGGGGAGCACCAGTAGATAGGCGATCTTGTTGCTGCTCCGCCACGCCTGGCTGATTGCTTGCCCTAAAGATCGAACGCGCCGAAACATCGCTGCACTCTCAGTTCCCGACCGGGGAGCGGAGGGGGATCGCCCGGTGTCTATCTCCCCTCCGTCCTACCTTAGTCCTACGGACCCAGGATGTCGTTCACCTGGGCAGCTGCCTCGTCCAGCGCCTGTTGAGCGGTGGCATCGCCCAGGCAAGCCTTCTGGAAGGCCGCCGAGAAGAAGCCCAGCACCTCCCAGATGTGCTCACTCATGTCCATCGGGATGGTGTAGGCGATAGAATCAGCAAAGATCGTCATCTCTGGATGTTCGTCAAAGTATGCCTTGAAGGTGGCATTGCTGGTCAGATCGTCCCGCACGGGCAACTGCCCGGTGGTCTCCATTAGAGCCAGTGAGGACTTGTCCTCGAGCATAAACGTGATGAACTCCCAGGCCTCGTTCGGGTGCTTCGACTGGCTGAAGATGGCCAGGTCTCGCGGGTCGCCGAAGGTGTAAGACGGGGTCGTCCCATCGGGCGTGGGGATGAGCACCACGCCGACATCCTCCGGCTTCAATATTCCCACATCGGCCATGACGGAATATTTCCACGAGCCGGCGAAGGTCATGGCCGCCTTGCCCGCTGAGAAGAGGTCCTCGCTTACCGCCGAGGTGGGGGCCGCACCGGCCTGATGGATGTCCGCAAAAACCTGCAGCGTCTTCACACCCTCAGCGTTGTTGAATATGGCCTTCGTCCCGTCCTGATTGAGGAACTGTCCCTTGTTGGGAGTGTTGTCATACAGCTCCAGGTAATCGAACATGCGGTGCCAACCCTCCGGCTGCAGGCCGCCGCCTTCAGTACCCAGCGCAAAAGCCCCGGTCTTTTCTTTGATTGCTTTGGAGACGGCGACAAAGTCGTCCCGGGACTTTGGCGGCTCAACGCCCGCTTGCTCGAAAAGGGCCTTGTTGTAGAACAGCAGGATCGGACTGCCGCGCCAGGGAATCAGGTAGTTGTGGCTTTCGACCTGATACGCCTGTACGAGATCGGCCGGCTTGTGAGCAGCTTGCATTGCCGCCTTGAAATCCGAGAAACTATCCAACGCAACCAATGCCCCTTCCTTGGAGTAAGCTAGGGCGTCCAACGGGCTCATCTGGACAACGTCGGGGGCTGTGCCGGCGGCAACGGCCGCGGCGATGGTCTCCTCGGCGTTCTCCCCCATGCGGCTCACTTTGACTGTGATGTTGGGATGGTCGGCCATAAAGTCGACTGCGTACTGATTGGCCAGTTTCTCGTCCGGGTCATTGTTGATGACCCAGTACTCGATGGTCACTGGAGCTGCCTTCGGCCCGCAGGCTGACAGGATCAGCGAGAGCCCCATCACCAGGACCACAATTAGGTTCATGTTTCTTTTCATTTTTTCCTCCGTATTCAAATTTGTTGCTTGTTCTTGAATTACCCGGGCAGGTTGCGTTTGGTTTCAATTTATTGCTGCTGTCAGTTCTTTTAACACTCTCCTTTCAGATTCACGTCCTCGTTGAGTTTTAGCTTTATGATTTCATGAAACCAGAATTTCTCGGTAAATGGCTAAGAAAACAACAAGTATAATGCTCACCTATCTCCAGTCTTATATCCCCTCCCTTCTAGCAAAGCCAGCGTCTCCACCTTCGAAGGCAGTGCTGTCCCTTTCTCCCGGCTGATACACAGCGCGGCAAAAGCGTTGGCAAAGTCACTCACTTTTTGCAGGCTCCACCTTTGGAGCAGGCTATAGGCAAATGCAGCGCCGAAATAGTCGCCCGCCCCTATAGAGTCATAGGCATCCACAGCGAAAGCATCACTTGATAGGCTTTCCCCTTTACTCCAGGCCAGACAGCCTTCGTTTCCCATCTTGACGACCACCAACTGCGGCCCTAATGCAGCCAGGTGTTCAGCCGCTTCGACAGGTCGTGCGTGGCCTGTCAAGGCCATGGCTTCCTTCCGGTTCACAAAGAGAACATCAACGTCCCTCATCGTCGCCGGCGCGAGAGCCCTATCTTTGAAAAGGTCAGGGTGGATGGGTAGAAACTGGGTATCCAGAGCAACCAGGGTATGTTTCCCCTTCGCTGCCTCAAACAACCTGGCTAGGGGGCCATCCCATAGCTCAGGAAACAGCAGATAGCCGCCGAAGTAGAGAAGGGCGATTCCTTCCAAGGGACAATCGAGGGATTCAGGGTCATGGCGTAGAAAGGGGGAGCAGGCCACAAAGTGTTTCCGCCCACCTTCGCATATACCAATACATTTAGGCGTTGGCTGCCCGGCCTGTCTTCGAACCCTTTCGACGTTGATACCTTCCTTTCCCAACTTGGCTAGCCAATGATTGGTAATGGTGTCCTCGCCAACCACGCCACACAGGGAGACTTCAGCGCCCAAGGCACGGAGGGCTTGAGCGACATAGGTAGCGGAGCCTCCCAGCCGTAAGGTGATGTCCTCGGCCCAGATCGGCTTGCCCAGGATAGTCACGCTCTGCGGGTTGTAGACGATAACATCCAAGCACAATTCGCCGAGCACGAGAGCTTCTGGCATCTCTACGTCTCCTGCGCTTGTACTTTGGTGATGATCACCTCGACACCATGTTCTTCGAACTCCCGTAAGTGTGCCTCAGCAATTCCCATGTCTGTGATTATCTTCGTCACCTCTTCTATCCCTGCGATCGGAGCCAGGGTCACTTTTCCAAACTTGCTGTTATCGGCAACGATGAAGACCTCCCTCGCGGTTTTTATCATGGCCTTATACATTGAAGCCTCTAGCAAGTCCAGTGTGGTGACTCCGTGCAAGATATCGATGCCGGTGGCTCCCAGGAAGAGCTTATTGATGTGGATCTGGCTTAATATCGCTTCCCCAAAAGGGCCTACCATGGCGAAAGATCGTTCTCTCAGACTTCCCCCGGTTATAAGCAACTTGATGTTCGGGCAGTTCGCCAGTTCCATGGCAACATTAAGTGCATTTGTCACAACGGTGAGATTCTCGACATCGCAGATGTGCTTTGCTACTTGAAATGCGGTTGTCCCTGCACCGATCCCGATTATCTCTCCATCTTTGATCAGTTGGGCAGCAGTTTTTCCGATCCCTTTCTTCTGCTCCTCATGCACAGTCTCCTTTTCAGCAAAGGAGAGCTGAAGGGCAAAGAAATTTGGCGCAACTACAGCACCGCCGAAGGACCTTTTCAACAGCCCTGCCTGTTCCAGCTTCAGTAGGTCCCGTCTGATAGTCATCTCTGAAACGTCGAGGGTATTACCCAACTCCGAGACTTTGACCGCTTTGTCCTTTCTAAGGATTTCCAAAATGTAGTTTTGCCTTTCCAAAGCAAGCATAGCACTCTCCTTTCTGATAGAAGTATGCTGATGTATAGTTATAGTCTAATGTGAGTAAATGTAAATATTATGTGCGAAATTGTTAAGTATTAACATATTAGCACATTCCGATAGTTTTGTCAATCACTCGGACTTGACGTGTCTATAACAGATACTGTTGGTAAATTTACTGACTGCGTAGTTACCCTGCAGTCAGTCGCCTTCGTGCGTATGCTGGTGGCGGTGATTGAAAACGATGACCAGGAGCTCTTCCACCTGCATCCCAAGGGTGGCCGCGCTTCGTTCCATATCACCAACGAAGGCCAGGAGTTCCTTCTGGACTCCGCCCTGACGGGCGAAGGCTTCCCGGAGAGCGGGGTCGAAGACATGCTTTCCAAAGCACTGGCGAGTACTGGCGCGGAACTTGCGCTCGAACCCGCCGATCTCGAGCAGATCATCCACCAGATGGCTGCCATGGGACGAAGTAAATGTTCCACAAGGTCACAAACGGCCAGATCGTCTATCACGGCCAGAAGGTGCAGCTTCGCGGCCGCTAGCATCTTGACCAGCGCAATGTCATGCTTTGAAATGATTTTGCTTTGGAAGGTGTCTTGGAGATGGCGAGCGTCACTCGCCAGCCGGTGCATCGTCAAAAAGCACTAAACCATCGGTAAAGATGCTGCAGTTCTTGACGCTACATAACGCATAAACTAATAAGCCACATATACCATCTACTTACAGAGTAGAATGCAAACATTTTCAAGAAAGAACAAGAAGATCCGTTTGGATTCAACGAAGCCAAGCAATTATTCTGTCAATTGCGAGCTGAGTCTCCAGAAACCTTCGATTGGGAAGCGAATCTGTAGGATAGTGTATGGGCGGCGCGAACTGGCGAGCAAGACAGCCTCTTTCACATTCTTTCGCGCCGGGCGTTACCAACAGTAGGCGCTACTTTAGGCGGAAGGCAGTACCATTTCACGCGATTTGAGCGAGGTTCTGCGAACCATACTGTGCGCCCCCGATGAACCTTCATTGCCCATACCCCATTGTTACAATGCAACCCTCATGAAGGCCAAACGCTGCTTTGAAGAAGAAGTGCACCTGGGCCAGTCACGACAATGGCACGCGGCCTCTCTCAGTCTAGCTCAGTAGTATATTCTGCGCGACCTACGTTTGTTGTACGATGCGCTGAACGATGAGGATGAAGAGCAAGACTTACTTACGCTCGAAGATGCCATTAAACCTCCAATTCAACAAGTTTCACTCATCACATAGTGGATCGAAAGGGTGGACTAATAAGAGGTTGATTCAAAGATAGTGAGCCGGTCATATGCCTAGGTGTCAAAAGCCTTATGAATGATACAATTTTCCATTAATCAGTTTCTATGGTGGAATGTTTCAAATCAAGGCCCAATTGGTATTGCACAGCAGGTTTTGAACCAAGTCAAAGGTTTTTTCCATTATCAGATTATGGTAACTTAATAATTGGCTCATTTAATTTTGAGCATAGTTCTGGATCTAAACAAACAAACGACATTTTGTTCATAAAATATAGCAATATTGCTATCAATACTGAAAGAACAATAGCCACAATGCTTCCTTTTTGGATGTATACTCTTACCTTCATAATGAAATCCTCCATACTTGTCTGAAAATATCATGTGGAAATGGAAAAATCAAATCCCTGCGAGGACATCAATGTTCTCTGAAGAATCCACTACAACTTGATCCAAGTATGTTATTGGACTTTGACTTGACAATCCCCTAAGAATCCTTCACTATGAAGTATGTACGTGAAGTACTTTGGCCTGTCTGAGCTCCCGTTCAAGATCACCCCTGATCCCCGCTTCCTGTGGTATTCAAACCAACATAAAGAAGCGAAAGCGAAAATCGAATACCACCTATCACAGAAGGATGGTCCGATCTACCTAAGCGCTGAGGTCGGGCTGGGCAAGACCTCGATTGCCCAAAGACTCCGGGAAGAATTTGCCACAGATAAGTCAAAAAAAGTTGTCCTGGCATTTGCCCCCAATCTTAAGACTGCCAACCAATTCATGAGATTTATCGCTGAGGAATTTGAGGTCAAAACTGCCAGGTCTTATGCCGATACTCTTAAGAACTTTGAGAGGTACTTGCTTGACCAATACAAAGCAGGAATTACCCCCATCCTCTTAGTTGATGAAGCACAGAACCTTCCCCACGATACCCTCAAAACCATACACCACCTTTTCAACTTTTCGACCAGAAATGAGTTTCTCATCCAGATCGCTCTTTTCGGTCAACCGGACTTGCATAAACGCATAAGACGCTTCAAGTCACTTGCCAGCCGCATGTATATGGCCAGGCTGCAGCCGTTTGACCTTAAACAAACCGAAGAGATGATGAAGTTCAGATGGAGGGTGGCGCGGTAGCGGTAGGCGCTGATGCCGCCCTGCGGGGCGAACTGCAAGGCTTCACCCGTCAGCCCCTTCTCCGAGCCTTTGCGGGCGGCGCGCCATTCGAACTCGTCCTCTGGGAAGGTGCCCAGGCAATCCACACACAGGGTCAGCAGACTGTTGGTCTGGACTGCGCCGCGTCTGGCAATCTCGGTCAAAGCGCGCATTTCGCACGGGCGCAACAGCACACCGGCGCGGCCATCCTTGTGTTCCTTGAGTACATCTGGAATCACCTTGGCCATGTTCATCAGCATCAATGGCTGAAAGGGGTTGACCTCCTCCAATCCGGCTGGATCGGTCAGGATGTGTTTCTGGCCTTTGGCATTGGGGGGGATGACCAGCGCGTCGAGACCGGCAGCCTGCCAAACGTCTCGGACGAAGCGATGGACCGTCCCCAGCGGGTCGCCTTTGGTTTTCAGCATCCAGTGTGTACTCATAGGGCACCTCCGAAAAACCCGTCAGACACCCTGCGTCTCCGAGACGCCGGGTGTCTGAGTCTCACGAACGCTAAACCTCCATCTGCGCGGCCAGCAGCTCGGCAATATCCATCACCTTGATCTGCTCGCCGATGCCCTTCGAGCGGATGGCGTCGTCGAACATCAGCAGGCAATATGGACAGGCGGTCGCCACGACCTCGGCCTTGACGTCCAGCGCGTCCTTGAGACGGCGGTGGTTGATGCGCGTGTTGGCATTCGTCTCCAGCTACATCCCGCCGCCACCGCCGCCGCAGCAGAAGGAGTTTTCGCCCTTGCGGGCCATCTCCACACGGTTAACACCGGCCTTGTCCAGCAGGGCGCGCGGCTCAGCGTAGATGTTGTTGTAGCGGCCCAGGTAGCAGGAGTCGTGGAAGGTTACCTTCTCCCCTCTCCCCTCGGGAGAGGGGCTGGGGGTGAGGTCCAACTTGGCAAGAAATTCGCTATAATGCTGG
>Ga0315291_10002378_pt1 | contig 24694 bp, 30 predicted proteins | sample YL17G12_20_MG_FD_203070 | JGI IMG/M metagenome (GOLD analysis project Ga0315291, IMG submission 203070) | Sediment microbial communities from Yellowstone Lake, YNP, Wyoming, USA - YL17G12_20 | ecosystem: Environmental > Aquatic > Freshwater > Lake > Sediment | place: USA: Wyoming | collected...
AAGGTACGCGCCTCACCATCATAACCGCGTGAGACCATGGCCATATAGATACGGTCACTGCGTTCGAATGCCCGCAGGAACAGATTGCCAGCCATGCCACCAGCCACCCCTGCCCGCCACGCGATGCTTCCACCAGTTTTGACACCCGGTTTCTCGCTTTGCCCGCTGCGAGCTGTTCTAGCCCGCAGCAAACGTGTGGCCTCGTCTACCAGCACGAATAAATAGCGCCACATCAACCCAAAGATGGATACCAACAGACGTGGCACGCGCAATGCCCGCATGGCAACTAACAATTCTGGGAAGGAGGTGCTGGCAGCCAGCACGATGGCGGCTTGCATGGATAGCCAAGATTTGATGGCGATGCTGATAAAGCGTTCCAACCCGGGGTATGAAGCGTGAACAGTCCAGGGTCCAACCGGTAGGATAAACAGGGTCTTACCAGGAATGGTCAGGATGATAGGCAGGGCAGCCAACACGAAAGGAATTGCTAGAGAAGACCGTTTCAGCACAAAGCTTAGGCCCAATTCAGAAATCAATTCCACGGAAAGGATCAGGGCAAAAAGCAGGATGTAAACTGGCCAGGCACCAGTTGGAATCAGGGTATTGGTCAGGATGAAGACCACGGTGAGCACCAGCTTGATGCGCGGGTCAAGCCGCTGGATCGGACTGTTTCGTGGGCGGTAGGGGTCAAGAAAATGGACGTGCATAAGTTACCCTCAAAATATCTTCGGTTAAACCTGTGGGTCATCACCCGATCTTGTTTTATGATGCCGGATGTATGCCACCCCCAAGGCGACGCCGAAGACGATCACGGCGCCCAACATCGCAGCCAGGATGGTTGCCAGGGTTTTATTCTGCACGCCGGGGAATAGATAATGCGGGATGAGCTTAAATACCGGGTTTTGCGCATTATACAGGAACCCATATCGAGAAGCCACCCACATCAGCCCATCCGGGTGCCTGGAAACCAATGGAGAAGCGACTGCCAGCAGCAATACCAGTATCAGTCCGACTATCCACACCAGTCTGCCACGGATTGAGGCGGTTTCGCTCGATTTGAGCAGATCACGCCGGCTGGCACGTAAAAATGCCAGAGCGCCAACGGTGATCAAACCTTCACCGATACCGATCAAGGCATGGATGCCTCCCATGGCAGGAATGGCAATATTAGCTGGAGAAGTACCGGAAAGCGCGAGCTCCAAAGCCGTCCCCAGTGCTGCCACTTCCACGGACACCCAGGCGGCCAAAAACCCACCAACGAAGATACTCCATGAGCGCCCACCTGCCAGTCTGTCCACAGTGTGATAGACCATGTACGCCACCGTCACACCGACAATGGCCATGTTGAAGATATTGGCACCCAACACCAACAGCCCACCATCCTGGAAGATGAGCGCCTGGATGGAAATGACGCAGGTGAGCACCAGTATGGCTGCCCAAGGACCCAATAATATCGTGGCTAGGGCTGCACCGATCAAGTGACCGGAGGTGCCTCCAGCGACAGCGAAGTTGAGCATCTGCCCAGCAAAGATGGCAGCCGCCAGCACACCCATGATCGGTACCTGCCTCTCACCGAGGTCTGCACCAACCCGCTTGAGGGCATATCCAACCACCAGGATGGTGATCAGCCAAAGGAAAATGGACACCTGGATGGATAGGAAGCCATCGGGTATGTGCATCGCGATCGGAGCCGGCAGCATATTTGCCTCCCTTGCGTTATCCTACTTCACCTGACAATCACTGCACAAACCGACCACAGAAATATGCTGCAGGTCGGCCGCGAACTGGTACTTAGATTGGAGCTGGTGATTTAAAACAGATAGCATATTCTGGTTGGCATCCATCACCTGGCCACATTGCCTGCAAACCAGATGGATGTGAGGTCCATGTTGGTAGGTGGCATAGATCACCCGCTCCTCGCCCAAGTCAATCCGACTGGCGAGCCCCTGTTCCACCAACAGCTCCAGGGTGCGATACACCGTGGCGACGTTCACGGAACGGGTCCGTTTCTGCACTTGAGCGAACACTTCCTCAGCGTTGATATGGTGACCACTATGGGCGATGGCTTCGACAATCATTTCGCGTTGGGGGGTGATGCGGTAACCGTGTGAACGTAAAGTGTCTATAAAGGTTTGACAAGGAGACATAATAATTATCCAGTATGATGGGTCACTCTATATTTTTATTGTGCTTATTTGTTATTGCAACTAATCGCAATAAAATATAATCGAAGATTATAATCCAATTTCTATTGAAGCAAGGGGGTTAAAAAATCAAGGCAGACCTCAGGCCTGCCTTGTTGGAAATTGATGGGTGGGAATGGATTAAATATAAGAGCTAAATTTTGAGAGGATGCGATCCTTGGGTTGGTAGCCGCTTAATCTCTGCACTGGATTGCCATTGACAAACAAGATCAAGGTCGGTACACCCATGACCCCATACTGCACGGCGAGGTTGCTGTTGTCATCCACGTCCAGCTTGACGATTTTTACCTTGCCATCCCATTCTTGAGATAACTGCATGACTACCGGCTCCAGCATCTTGCATGGACCGCACCAGATGGCGGTAAAGTCGACGATGACGGGTAGTGTGGATTTAAGCACTTCTGTTTCGAAGACTGCTTCAGTTAGTTTGGGGATATCGGTCATTAAGTACTCCTCATTATTCATTGGTGTTCCTGCCTGGATAGTAACAAGGGGGGTGAAAAAAGTCAAGGCTTGTATAAGGCGACCGCGCGTGATAGAATGTTTTTCGCAAAACCGGGCGTGTAGCTCAAAGGTAGAGCAGTGGCCTTTTAAGCCATTGGTTGAGCGTTCGAGCCGCTCCACGCTCACTGATTTTTTAATCGCAATTTACCCGCCAATACTCTCCAACTGAATATTTAATTTAATATAATCCCTTGTTTCTAATTGGGTTATTTCTTAGAAACTTCTTTACGGGATTTTTCTTTAGCTAATCGTCCAGCTACCATTTTTGCATGGAAGGCAGCCTTTTGTTCTGGTGTCCATTCACTTTTAGCACGGGGTTTTCTAACCTTTTTATTCTCTTGATTGCCAATCAATCTAGCAGCCAGGGTTTCAAAAGTAACGGTATTATTCATTATGGTTGAAAGTGTGGTCTCCAGTTGGGTGATCCGAGTTTCCAGTTGTTCAATACGTTCATTGACCGCATTACCAACAATCGGTTCCTTGGTTGCTTTTGGGGTTTTACCTTTTGTGCTTTCCATTTTGCTCTCCTTTTTTGTTTAGTTGGAATAGTTTGAACCGAGAGCAGCATATATAATAAATAAGGTTGAGACAAGCGGTTTTACAGGTTCTAATCCAACTGTAATATTTCCACCCTGACAACGAGATTAAGTTACACCTACCACGGTGAGATTTCTCCTGCATCTAAGTACAAACACATATATTTCTTAGGATAAACATGTCAGGGGGTTGTTTTTTCCACGAGGCTTTCATTCTCATATTGAAAGAAATAATCGCCTGGTGAACGCTGATCTGGCCAGGCGCTCGGTGGAATGGTAATTACAGAGATGGGGTTGGGATAAAATTCCGGTACACCCCATTGTAAGTCGCGATAATTTGCATCCGGGACTCCGATATAGATATGGCTGCCGGTTGGAAGTTCGGGGTGAAGCGCTCGGATATTTTCGATGATGGTTCGTCTTACCTGGCCCTTCGCGACTTCTTGAGCCTGGAAGATAGTTATTGGGATGATGGAATACAGGATCCAAATGCCAACGAAAGCAACCAACCCCAAGCGCCCCCACTCAAGCTTCCGCTTTGACAGCCAACTGGCCACCCGGTCGATGAATAACGCCAGAAGAATAGAAAAAGATATCATTGGCAGGTATAGATATCGATAGGAGTGTGCTGTATCAGGGTTGACCCATAATGTCATTGGAGCGAAGACCAGGTAGATCCACAGGATCAACATCCGCGTACGTCGGGATCCCTTGATGAGAATAAAGATCGTTATCGAAATCCATAGGACGATTGCAGCCGGGCTCAGGACTTGGATGATTGGCAACCCAGGTGGGAAATAGGCGGTCAGAAAATTAACCAGACGGGGAAAATGAAGGTCCGGAACCAATAAGTGGGACAAATTCAAGAATGCCGGAATCATATGGAATCCAAGACGGTAACCACCTCCAATAACACCTTCCGAAGTTCCCTGGCTTAATAATTGGTATTGGTACCAACCATAAGGGATCATGATCAAAAAATACGGGGCTAATAGGATGGCCAGGCGAGTATAGCTGGTGTGATATTTATTCACCAGGCTAAGGGCAATCAAAATTAGCATGGGTAAAAGCGTGATGGCATATTCGTTTGTAAATAAAGCCAATGCGAAGCTAATCAATGCGGCGATATACCAACCGGTGCGGCGTGTAGCTAAGAATTGAATAAACAGGATTACCGTACCCAGGTAGAAACAAGCCACCAACGATACGGTCGACCCTGTGATCCAGGATACTACCTGGATGGATGGGAAAGCCACCGTGAAGATCAGTGCGGCGATAAAAGAAATTTTCTTTTGGTGGAACAACTGCTGAGAAAATATAAAAACCAGGATCCCGACGATAAAATTCTGGAGGATACTGATGGCAAAATAGGGCATCGGATTCCAACCGAAAAGCCTGAAACGCGTCCAAAGAATGAAATCCATGAAGAAACGCAGGGCATACCCCTGCCGGAATTCTATAAGGATTGCGTTGTAAAAGGAAGGCGTATCCTGGAATGCTCCAAAAAATTGGAAATCGTCATAATAAAAATATCCCTTTAACATAGGGAAATACAAAATCAAGTTGACCGCACCGAGGATCAACCATAAGGCAATGATCTTCACGCTTTCTTTTCTAAACATTTCGCATTTTTATCAGTTCTTTTGGATTACTTTTTAAATATTGGGGATAACGCAGGCCTATTATAATCTTATTCATTACCTTCTTCTACTCAAACAGAAAACAGGATCAACAGCACAATGAGCTTGCCCCAATTTTCTGGACAGGATTAAGGGGAGAATTGTTGATCAAAACGAGCTCCTGTGAATAAAAATTAAACGGATCGATAACCAATTTAACAGGATTGCCAGGATATCTAAGTACAACCACGGAAATCATTTAGGAATGGCTCCAATGATTGACAAGGTTTTACCGGGAGCCTGATTGAAACGTTTGAAAAAATCATTGGAAGCGTCAATCAATTCTTGGACAGTGGTGAAGAGTTCATGATGGGTTACCTCGCGACGGAAATGACGCCAAAGCATTTCAATGGGATTGAGCCAGGGGCTATAAGTAGGCAAGTATAACAGGATCAACCGACCGGCTGCCCCTCGGACCAACGCCTCGAACCATTTGAAGTTGAAGATATATTGTGCATATTCAAGGATAAATGGGGAATGTTATAGCGTTTCAATGTTTACGGATTTAAACTTAAGCTCAAGGACGATAATAATAGATTTATAAATACTCTCCAGAATTTCTTAAAGCAGTTATCGCAAGCTTTCCCAAATAATCAGTCAGTTCATTCTCAAATTCTCTTGAAACATCCGGAAATGGAGTTTTTGAATGAATAAATTCATGAATAATAGTACCTGCAAATTCATCAGGATGTTTTAGAGAACGCCTTAATATTATTATTACATTTAGCTGTGTGTCCCAGATACCGTTTATATTATTAGAAGTCAGTCTCATTGTTTCTGATATACGAATCTTAGGTATTGATACATCATGCAATCCTATTAAATTGAATATTTTAGGGGCAAGATTATATACTCGCTTTTCGTAATCTTCTAAGTCTTCTATAGAGATAAACTTATACTGAAAACTTCTGTTATATTCTTTAATATATGTTTGGAGAGTTCTTAGTGATGGACCTCCAGTTTCTGCTTCCCGAATCATTTTTATTTTTTGAATTTCGTTAATTACAATTGGTTTTATTCCGTCTCTACGAAGATTATCAATAATCTCGGGCCTTTGTGATAGTTCGTTTTCTGTAATGTATGCTACTTGCTGGCCTTCAGATAAATAAGTAAATGCAAGTTGGCTTATTTCCAGCCATTGCATTTCCTCACATTGGATCCCTACAGTCCTATAATTAACCTGTAAAGCTAATTTATCTTTTATATACTTCGATGTTGCAGCGCGTAATATTGATTTTATTCGGTCAGTATAAGTTGCTCGTCCAACATTTAGTTTTTCACGATTCAACCGCTTTCTCATGAAATCCGTAAGGTTATTAATATTATATGAAAATAGAAAGTTTGGCTCATCATTTGCGAGAACACCATTTATATATATATGAGCAGTTTCCTTTTCTCTTTCTATAACTTGCCCATATTGAGTTGTCTCGATAATTTTTTTGGGAGAGAATGTTAAAAATAATGACTTAGCTTTTTCAATATCTTCGTCCTTTACCCCAAACAAAGCAACATCAGTCCCTATTACATCCAAGGGTACATCGTCATATTCTATATGTAATGTAGTTATATTCTCGAATCCATGCTTCTTTGCTTCTATCAACCTAAACTTACCATAAGGCGAAGATAGACATACTTTTACATTATTCCTACTAAAAGTTGCAAGAGCATCTTTCAGGCCAACCCCAAATGTACCAATTATTCCTGGTGGTCCATTTAATTTTTCAGTATTTTCATTCATTGTAAAATCTTCAATCTTGATCCCCCGTCCATGATCTTGAATTCGCCAATAACCTTGATCATCTTTATATATATCTATCTTCGATGTACTGGTTAATAGTTGCTCGTCAAGTGCATTAGAGATGATCTCTCGTATTGCATGATAAACTTCCCAATTTTCGAGTATATCTTCAATATTTAAATCAAATAATCTCTTTGGCATTGATTTACCCCATTTAAAAAGTGCTATTCAAGTACCGATTTATGTTATTGGCTTGGATTTTTGGATCATCCAGTATTTTAATATGTAATTCTTTATGGGTTGTATGTTATTCTCAATATAAGATCATTCGGTATTTCTTGAATCTTGTACTCATTCGTTGCATTATTAATCAGATAAAAAATAGAAGTACGTGTTGTTCTGTCTATCAAATATATGGTCGTATTTGGTTCTGAGAATACGTCATTCACATCAGTATTTGATATTTGTGTGTCAACCCTTATAATTTGTCCCCCACCGATTTGTTGAGGTATGTTGGGATAAACTCCAAGTGTATATGTAGGTATGACTAATATTATTACTACCGTTGTAATATATATTAATCCATGTATCCATGCAATTGGATTGTCATCTGCTGTAGCATTCTTGTTTTTTGAGGCTGATAAAAATACAGAAGTTATCCATAATGCAAAAAGTACATAAATGATGACAATCATTAGGAAAAAGCGTAACCAACCAATATCTGATGGTGAGATTATGGCCTGTGACATTGTATTAGCCTGTAGATCACTAATCTTATTAGTAGCAAGAAATTCAAGTGCATTGATCATGAAGTACCAAAGGTATAAACCGATAAATATAACGCAAAATACCCCGATAGTTTTAAGCTTATTGTTCCATACATCTGCGAAAATCTCACGTAACCACTGTTTTCTACTTCTTCTGACATTATCTTTAGGATTTATCGCAATAACAATACCCATGACGAAAATTATGCTTCCGATCACGATGCCATATAACAAAGCAGTTTGAGGTAATAAATCCCTAGGTACAGTTTTAAACCATTCACTCCATGGTGTAATTGGCGACAATTGAGGTAATCCAATAGGGGGATTTTTTACCGATCCAGCTAAAATTGCAAATACTGGTATCACGAAAAGGAGCATGCAAATATTACCTATTGAATGCCATATAACGCGAATAAGAATACTGGAAGCTGATTTTGCTTGATATTTTTGTAATGTTTTAATAAGGCCATATAGTAGATAAACAATTGCTCCGAGAAAGACAAGAAACAATAATCCGGATAATATATATCGCGATCTTAAAATCTCTAAATTTACAATTCCTAGTGATCCAAGATAGAGATTTGTGATTATAAAGCCAGAGATATAGCAAATTACACTAATGCCTAGCAAGTAATTTCCTATTTTAGGGAGATACTGTAGTATCAAAGGTTTACCTTGTTTGGGGTTTGTGGCCATTTGTCTACTTTTCCAATTTCTTTATTTTCTACAAGAAATGCCCTCAAGCTTCTACGTCTGATATTTTCTCAGTTATTGGTTGTTTCACTTACTCAGTCATGATAAGTAACAGTAATCATATATTCTCTGGATAATATATTTGCAAAACTCTTCAATAATCCAAAAAACTTGAATTGCCGATCCTACTTTTACGGAATGTATAAGGCCAGGAGACAATCTCTCTAAGACATATACCGTTCGACCGTGATAGCACTGATTATGATTGCTGGTGTTTTCACATGTTTATAAATCTGATATTCTTCAAATTCTGCGACTATCTCGATAGAAGTTAGGTTTTTAGATGAGTTATTAATTGGGACAGTGAGAAGGTCGAATCTCTTTGTACTATCATGAGAAAGCCAAGCTGGCTTAGAACATGATAGATCTAACTCAGTAACGAGATTTGTACTATTACCAAACGCCCACTCCCTTAAGTGCTTCCCTAACACAAGATCATATTTTTGTTCAAGGCCGTCTTTAAACGAAAATGCTAAATAGCCTATGCGTCTAAAAAGGAATTGAATACCTTCATGCATTCTCCACCCATGCCCTGCGGAAATCAAAAAATGGACACATTTAGCATTATCAATAGATGCATCGAGTTTCTTCCTTCCTGGTTCGTTATAATTACCAGGTTGAAGATCGATAACAGAATGTCCGACTAGGGAGTTGCGAGAGTCGGTAACTGGTAAAAGGAAAAATGGAATCTGATAAATAATAAGCATACCAGTCGGTGCAAAAGGGTAATCGAAGTATATAGGTGGATTCTGGTCTGGAAAGCGAACAATTGTAAATTGAGTGGGGGCAAGAGGTGGAATAAAACGAACAAGTTTTGAATCTATAAGCTCGGGTTTGACAGATGATTCTTGTGCGAGCTGTTGAATTTTAGCATCTTGTTCAGATTTTACCTGTCCCGATAAAGGAGGAATAGATGCAGGGCGTAAACCTTTAAGAGCTTCAGGACGGAAGATTGCAAGTATCATAACGGAGATGATTAGAAGAAATAACAAGAAAATAATTGCAGCAATAAACCAAGTTCTTTGAGAAGGTTCAGCACGATAAGCCAAGGGTATAAGAATTAGGTTCAAAACAAGAACGATTAATACAAAAAAGCCCAAGGGAGTTTGTACGGATTGAATTATTGCAGGCCAGAACCGGTACTGGGACGATGACTTTTCTTGTGACATTGTCTCCTCCTATTAGAATATTATCTTCCGAATGCCCCGATTTTCCACATATTTGACATAAGACCGGGGGCAAGGGCCTATTCCATTTCTCAGGATATTTCATCCTAAAGTAAATACTCCCGAGGGGAGCATAAACATAACGGTAGAATTGGTAAGCAAGTAGGTAAAATAGATTACATAACATTTGTTGAGTTATAGATTTATCAAGCCTAATACCGTAAAAAGAAAATCAATTATCTCTATCCAAATATTATCTAGATCGGTTGCTGAAGCTCCTTCTCTATCATGTATAACATCAGATAATCGCTTATTTAGAGACGATTTTACTCTTTTTTGATTGTCTAAAGTAACGTGCTCTTGACCTCTATCACCATTTATCGCTAATCTGGAAGCCATTTTGCTCCAAGTCATATTCTCGTCTGGCCAATGTCGAGCACGTTCCCATAGTTCACCCTTAACTCCATCTATCAAGAGTCGCATATTGGTGGCGGCAGCTATTTTCTCTCCAGGATCGCTTTTGTATTCTTTGTATGTAAGAAGCGCATTATCAAATCTTTCTAGAGTGTTGGGTGAATTTATTTTTTCCAATAGCGTTCTTACCCTTTTCGGACGCTCTTGAGCTTCTTGAAGTTGGTTATATTCTTGAATATAGGTATTTCCGAAATCAATAGCCTCAGGTGTTCCAAGATCCCTTATTCTATTTATATAATCGTATGTAGGCGGTGAACCAGATACAGTGATTGAATCTGAAGATGAATAAAGAGTGGGGCTTATCCGAAGAGCTAGTACTGGAAAAGAATTTTTTAAGAATTGGTTTTCTGCTTCTATTTCATCGCTCCTATTTTTATATGGAACTTCAATCGACTCCGGGGGGCGGTTTTTTAATGCTCGAAGTTGCCAATCTGTTATGTCCTCCTCTTGTTGAATATGAGGAATATCGTTCTGAGCTCGGAGACGACTTTCTAATGCAGCGTGTAAGTGATCTTTTCTTTCTTCATACTTTTTTATGTCTTTTGCGACTTCATCTTCTGGATTTTCTGACATAGAAATCTCCTTTATCATTAACAGTTCAACGTGATATTTTCAACCAGTTTTTATAAGTATTTATCATGTCTTATTGGCCACTTGGGCTTGATACTCCAGGATTAGGTTTACCGAGTAAAAAGTCATATATAGTCAAATTCCCATCGGCCTTTGTTTGCTTGATAGGGAAAAATAAATAACCTCCAGCTTTTTGAAGTTCGGGAAACTTATCTTCAATATCCGGTATCGACTTTTTCACTATCCATTCGAAGACTAGCCTGGAATAGCGGAAAGGAAGTCTTATTTCATATTTGAGAAAATTTACCTGTAAGTAAACTTTTTGATTATTCTCTAGAGGACAGACGAAAAATAGCACGGGATCAGGGAAGTATTCTGACTCATTTTCCCGTATAGAAAAATCAACATCGTTCGGGAGCACCATATTCTTTTCTGCATCAGGTTCAAAAGATTTAAGAATATAGTCTCGTACAGGGTCCAGACTCGAATGTAGGATATACCTATATCCAAGATAGTAAAATGCCATAAGATAAACCGAGGTTATCCAACCAGCAGGTACAAATTTAGATTTGAGTTCTGGGTATGGATTGACTATGACCGTTACCTGTTCGTGCTTTTCATATACCTCGCGAAATCGTGCCTGGTCTTCAGGACTACCTTCAAGCCAATTCAAATCTTTATCGATCCTGCCAGTGATTGTAACGGAATTGTCGTCAAGATGACGAGTAACTTGGACATTCATATCAATAGGCTTTTCACCAGGATTTTTGATTATTTGAACCTTCCGTCTCCCGTATAAATCTCCTGTTTCTTCGCCTTTTTTAAATAACTCAAACACCTGCATTTGCTTGTCGCCACGACTGCCTGCAGTATGGTTACATTCATTACAAAGGAGCACGTGCATTGAATTGGCTAATTTACTTACCTTTCGTATGCCTTTCGGCCATACGTGCCCATCAGTTAATTGTTTTTTGGAAATAGCTTCTCTCGGAATTATATTGAGACAGATAGGACATACGACGACTTCGCCCATACCTGGATGAAACTCATTCAAGTCTTTTGTGTGAGCATCAAAGAGCTGGTTAAGAAATTGCTCTGTAGTCATCAGATTAATCCATATTTCTTTGGTGTTTTGTGGGTCAGGACAGAAGCAACAGAAGGAATTGCCTATCCTCCGGCACTTATAGAATATAGCCAATTGTCCCTAAAGTCAACTAAAAAAGGATAAAAAGTCGGATTATAAATCGGATTAAGGGAACATTAATTTAACATTAGTTTTATTAAAATTCCTGAAATTTCGTTTGTTGATACAAGGGTATTTGATTCTGACATTAATTGATTTTATCCATTATTTATATGATACTCAAAATAATTCAGTGAAAGGAGTAAATCATGAAGGTCAAGATGAAAAGGTGTATGCGATGTGAGAATTTATTTCCAGCTACCGTGGAATATTTTCGCAGAAACAGTAGTTTAGAAGATGGGTTAGACGGTTACTGTAAAACATGCGCTAGTTCAATACTAAAGGCTCACTTTGTACATTTCACACGTAAAGATGTAAGGGTGAAAGGAACTCAAGGAGTTATGTGTATCTTATGGGCGGAACGATGTGATGTGTGTACTGATTTAGCTGCTTGTTGGCGTATTGCTAATTTGAGCCCGGGTAGCTCCAAATATCCTGCGAAACTGAATGAACTTAATGCAGAGTAATTCATGTTTACCAGGAAAAGGGAAAGCCCCGATGGGACGAACACCGGGGCAGGAGACAGGAAAGGAAACGATTATGAAGGAACGTAATAGTGAGCCTACCCTAAACCCGATAGAAGGTCAAGCCGATCGTAGCGAAGGTAAGGGTGATGATATATTAGGATTTGCAAATATGAGCGACATATACAATTTTTTCGGAAGTATAAAATGGTCATGGAAAAATTACATCCCTATTGGCCATTTGACCATGATTGCGGGTGTACAAGGTCAAGGTAAGTCGTATCCCGCCGATATAATATTCAATCAGGCCTAGACCGGGAGTCATAAGCAGCCAGGAAATAATGCAGGCGGTAAAAGACCAGGGCCACAGATTTGCAAGGAAACGCCGGGCAACAGGGAAGAGATGAGTGCGCCACCAAATCAATGGCGAATGCGGCTGGTTGGTCTCAAATGCATCGCATCTTCTTGCCAAACACCATGTGGCTGGCGCTGATCTTTTGGGTGGTGCCGGCTTTGCCTGGATTGGGATTAGGTGTGATGGTGCTGGTATCGGCACGCGCACAGGGATTTCAAGATGCCTACCAGCTCGGCAGCTTGGTGGTGTTGCCGGTAATGCTATTGATCTTTGGGCAGGTGTCAGGAGTGATGGTCTTCAGCGTTCTCATGGTGTTCCTGATGGGTCTGGTAATCTGGCTATTGGACGGATTGCTTATCTATCTCGGCAGCCGCAGTTTCCATCGCAACCGGTTATTAGCCGCATGATTCGTCATATGAGTGCTAACTAATGATCTGGGTATACCAATGTACTTGCTTTACCGCTGTCCTGTGGACTGGGGCATATTAAGCAGGCCATTGGATGGGAGAAGCGTTTTTGAGGCGCTACCTATTAATCCATTGGTTGAGCGTTCGAGCTGCTCCACGATCACACGGTATCAATCCCACATAAACCTACCAGAAGGCGGGTTTATGTCTTTACCCCCCACTTGAACGTAGTAAGAGGATCTCACCCATTGAAATTATCCCGACAAATATCCATTGGTTCGCTCATCTATAATTGCGTTACCATGCTCATTAAAAGCGCCCACCACTAAGTAATGCGGGTAACAATTGCTTTAGTTTGAACAACAACTATATCGTACCGTGTGGTGATTTTGGTGCTTAACTCCTTTATACTGGCAAGTCGCTTTGCGAGTATCTTGAATGTACGGCAAGTAATACCAATGTAGCTTGTCAATAGCATGCTATGATTAAGCATCGTGGTTTCCTGCTAATCATTTGGGTTGATTGATGCACCAAACTTTGCTTTCCACAAAGCTGTACTTTCCTCCCACCCGACTCTCCCTCGTATCGCGACCGCATCTAGTGGAACATTTGCAGAATGGACTTCAAGGTTCATTAACTTTAGTTTCCGCACCTGCTGGATATGGGAAGACGACGCTAATGAGCGAGTGGCGTGCCGGGATTGGGAGAGATGTCCCGGTTGCCTGGTTGTCTCTTGATGATGATGACAACGATCCCATACGTTTTCTTACTTATATCATCGCCGCCCTATCACCACTAAAGCCTGGTTTTGGAGAGACCACATTAGCCTTACTGCAATCTTCACCCCCACTCCCTACTCAAGTAGTTTTGATAAGCCTGATCAATGAATTGGAGGAAGGTGATAGAACATTCTCTCTTATTCTTGATGATTATCATGTGATCACAAATCCTCCCATCCATGAAGCGGTGGCGTACTTGCTTGACCATCTGCCACCCCAAATGCACCTGGTCATTCTCACTCGCGCGGATCCTCCTTTACCACTTTCACGGCTGCGCGCACGCAATCAATTGGTCGAAATTCGTTCCGCTGAATTACGTTTCACCGATGAAGAGGCAAGCACATTCCTCAACCAAGTCATGGGTCTGGTGCTCTCAAAAGATCAAGTCAGAGCACTCGAAACACGCACCGAAGGCTGGGTAGCAGGCCTTCAACTGGCAGCTCTTTCGATGCAGGGTCGCGATGACATTCAGAGCTTTATCTTGGCGTTTACCGGCAGCCACCACTATATTGTAGATTATCTGGCTGATGAGGTACTGAACAGCCAGCCTGAAGTGGTGCAGGAGTTCCTATTGCGAACATCGGTCCTTGATCGGTTGACCGCTCCCCTATGCGATGCTCTTACAGATCGCTCCGACGGGCAGACCACATTAGAACAACTGGAACATACGAACCTGTTTCTGATCCCATTGGATAATATGCGGTGCTGGTATCGTTACCACCCTCTGTTCGCAGAAATGTTACGGAATCGCTTGCAACAACTATACCCAGATGTGCTTTCAAAATTGCACCACAAAGCAGCAGAATGGTATGAGCACAACATATTTGTACCAGAGGCACTAAGACATGCTTTAGCAGCGGGAGAAAAGGATTATGCCGCCAACCTAGTAGAACAGAACGCCTTGTCTATGTTGCTGAATGGTGAGTTATCCATGTTGCTTAATTGGCTCCAGAGTGTTGAAACCCAAGCTCCTAGCCGACCTTGGATATCCATTTATTTGGGCTGGGTGTTTTTCCAAACAGGCCAGCATGAAAAAGCCGCGGTGATATTGGACCAATTTGAACAGAGTAATTTTTCAACGACTGTTCCTCGAGATTTGCTAGATATGCAAGGACATATTGCGTCCATCCGGGCGCACATCGCCGCATATCAGTGGGATGCCCCGAGTACAATTGCCTATGCTCATCAAGCCTTGGAGTTTTTACCCGAAACTAATTTGCCTATTCGCAGCTTTGCCATCTTGGTCTTAGGAAGTGCATACCTTTTGAATGGTGACATGGAGAACGCTGGGCATTATCTGGCAGAAGCGCGGCGTCTTGGAAGGGATTCTGGAAATCTCCATGTGGCTGTGCTTTCTACTTTTTTATTAGCCAATTTTCTGGTCGATCAAGGTCAGCTCCACCGAGCAGTTGAAACTTACCAGGAAGCCTTACAGTTAGCGACTACTCCTACAAGGCAATTACTGCCAGTAGCAGCCCGCGCCTATAACGGTCTGAGCAGGGTGTATTATGAATGGAACGATCTGGAAGCCGTCAAACAATTTACACAACATTGCATTGACCTTGCCAAAGAATGGGGAAATAATAACGCACTGGTATCAGCTTACATTACTCTGGGGCGCGTGAGGAAAGCAGAAGGTGATTTGATTGGCGCTCAGACTATCCTGAATGAGGCGCTACACTTGACGCATGACTATAGGCTGGCGCCAGGGGTGGCTGAATCGGTGGAAACGTTCCAGGTTTGGCTATGGTTAGCCGAGGGCAATCTGGCAGCTGCGGCGCGTTGGGTAGAGAAGAACGGCTATAAGATACATGATGCTGTATCTCCCCCGCGGGAAGCAGAGTATCATACTTTCGCGCGAGTGCTCCTGGCCCAGAATGAAATTTATTCCGCATTGACTTTGTTGAACCTTCTTCTTACGACAGCCATGTCGGCAGGAAAAACAGGGGCAGTGATTGAATTATTGAATTTGCAAGCCCTTGCATACCAAGCAAAAAATGATGTCTCCCAAGCACTCAAGTCACTCGAAAGCGCAATTTCCTTAGCCCAATCAGAAGACTATACAAGGATATTCTTGGACGAGGGTGAGCCGATGGAGGAGTTGCTGCGTCAGGCCAGGTCGCACGGAATTGCGCCTAAGTATGTCGCCAAACTTATATCTGAGTTTGATACGTTGAGTGTTCTAGACGCTGCATTCCCTAAGAACCAACACATTGTCGAGCCGCTCAGCGAGCGTGAACTGGAAGTCTTGCGGCTGGTGGCGGTGGGGAAATCAAACCAGCAAATTGCAGGTGCACTCTTCATCACCAGGGGGACCGTTAAAAAACATCTCAACAATATCTTTGGTAAATTGGGGGTTCAAAGCCGCACACAGTGTGTGGTCCGGGGGCACGAGTTGAAATTGCTGTAACAAGAACGCTTCGTAAATAAAAGCCAGCCAGCAGAACCATTCTGTAGGCTGGCTTTTTCCGCTTTAAATCAACCACCGAATACGTCTTTGGTTGAATGACACCAGCTCTGGTTTATTGCTAGACTGTATGCATGAATGAAAACAACTTCACGGTTGAATCCAGCAGAAGCAAAGAACCAACTTCGTCCCAGCCAGGCCAGTATGCAATACGTGTTAAAGGCCTGCTTGACCCGCGCTGGGATTGGCTCGAGGGTCTGACCGTGACTTACATCGAGTCGGGTGACACCATACTCTCTGGTCAGATTATTGATCAAGCTGCACTGCATGGAATACTGGCTCGAATCCGCGATTTGAACCTGATGTTGCTCTCTTTAGAACAAATCGCTTCAAATAATTTAGGAAAGGAAATATCAAATGGATAACGTAAAAATTGACATTCCTGAAGATGTGGCTCTGAACCTTTGCGCCGAGATCCGCCAGCAATATAAGGGTAAGTGGTGGACCTTCGCAGGGTTGCAGTGCATGGGCTGCACCACATCCACTAAAGGTGACGTGACCAAGATGTGCGTCAGCAACGCACCCGGCTATCGCGGCTGCGGCTTAGTCAACACCCGCTACGATCGCCAGGCGAAGAAGGCTGCATGAGTGAAAGGAGTTCCTGATGAAAACGTTCTTTGGATATTTCTGGGGAGTAATCGTCCACCCGCAGGCTACATTTGACGAACTAGCTCGCCAGAGCTCCATCCGTCCGGCGGTCATCCTGACGGTCTTTGGCTTGTTACTCTTCTTGCTGAACTGTCTACTGACTTTGGCCTTCAACAGCGATTGGCTGGGTACGCGCCGTGAACTGCCCGACCCGACCTATGTAGGCTTCTTCGGACGCCTGCCGGTGGGGCTCGTGAATTGGGTCCCGATCTTCTTCATCTTGGTCAGCCCTCTCTTGAGCTTGCTTGGGGTGGTGGTCGTTCCGGGGCTGGCGCACATACTAAGCAAACTATGGCACGGTATGGGTACATTTGAGGGGAGCATCAACACACTGGGTTTCGCCCTCGGTGTGCCAGCGATCATAATCCGTAACGTAAATGATCTGCTGTTCACCGTGCCAGCCAATCTGATCAGCGGGCATCCCTACTGGTTTATGGCGGCGATGAACGGCGAGTTCGGCCCAGTGGTAGCAGCGATCTGGAATTTCTATGTCATCGGCATTTACACCATTGCCTGCGACTTGTGGATCATTGTTCTGGGAGCCCTCGCCATTCGCCGCCTTCAGGGAATCCCCCGGTCGGCCGCAGTGCTGATTTCATTGTCCGGTTACGTCTTATGGATGTATGGCATCGAGGCTACATTCGTCCGTTGACAACTCACCTGCTTAGAAATGGAGTCTGTTATGAATACAACACAATTTGCTTCACCCCGTCGAAAGTTCTGGAAGACCGCTCTTCTGTTTGGGGCTATGTATTTCTTAGTTATGTCCTATGGCGCCTTCGTGATTGAGCCTGGTGATTGCCAGTGGGTCGTCCCAGCCTACCTAATGGTCCTGCCGGTCATGCTTTCGATCCTGACCCTCCAGCGTTTTGGGGCTGGTACTGTGGTATTCCTGCCTTATGCCTTGATCGGTTTCTTTATGGTGTACTACATGGATTACGTCACACTTAAGACTATGCTGAGTGTATGGGGTGCGGTAGCTTGGTGCCTGGGCGGTCTGCTCACAGGTCTGGCTGCTGACCTTGCCTTTCGCTTCTTCCCCCCTCGCATCCCTGAAAAGTGGCGCTCGATCCTCGTCGGCACAGTGGTCGGGCTGGGCATCTACCTGACTCCCCTGGTCGCAATGACATTTTTCTATATTCCCCAGCCGCCGGAGAGTCATTACTATCTAATTACAACCCGGATTGTTTATAGTCTTTCGTGGCTCATCGTTAATGGCGGCTTTGCCGGATACACGGCGTATGCCATCCGAAAGAGGGTTTGAACGATTTATCGTGTAATGGAGACGAGAACAATGCCTGGTGAAAGGGAAGTGATCATTTGGTATCCTTCAGTATCGTTGGAGTACCGAGATGAATCTATCAATCCAGAATGTGAGCATACAATATCGCCGGGATATCTGGGGGCTGCGTGATTTCACACTCGAAATCGGAGCGGGTGTACTCGGCCTGCTTGGATCTAACGGGTCGGGCAAATCCACGCTCATGCGCATCCTCGTCACAATCACAGACCAGACCGATGGTGTGATCACTTGGAATGGAGTGGATATTGGTAAGCGTCCTGACGACCTGAGGCAAGTGCTCGGCTACCTGCCTCAGGATTTCGGCGTCTATCCCAACCTGAATGCGTTCGAATTCCTCGAATACATGGCGGCTATCAAAGGTTTTGATGGTCGGACATCTCGGCGCGGGATCGATGAGCTGCTGCAAGTGGTGAACCTGGTGGATGCAGTCCGACGACAATCCCCATCCCCGGTTTCATGAAGGTTGCCCAGTTGTTGGGAAACGCATTCGCAGCGAAATTCGGACAGCTCACCTGGAAAGAGATGCTTGAAATTGGCTACATTTTGGGAAGACGCAAAGAGTAAAAGTCAATTGAGTGGCACGGAGTTAAATTAAAAAATGGAGCAACCCATGAGTACTTTCTATTTAGTGCGTCATGCGCATACTGATTGGACACCGGATGAGAATAGGTCGCTTTCGGCTCAAGGGAGTGAGGATGCTAATCGCGTAGCAAACACATTATCCGAGTATCCCATTAGCGCCATTTACTCGAGTCCAGAGCGGCGCGCGTATCAGACTATCTCACCTCTTACAAGACGGCTGCATCTGTCGATACACATGGAACTGGATCTGCAAGAAAGGAGATTAGGTGACGGAGTGTTCGAAGACTTTGTCAAGGCCGTAGAAGAAACCTGGCGGAATCCGACATTTGCGCATCCCGGCGGCGAATCGAATGTCATAGCTCAAAAACGAGGAATCGCTGTGGTACAACAGTTATTGGTGAAACACCCGGCGCAGCATATTGTAATTTCCACACATGGGAACTTGATGGCGTTGGTTTTGCAGATATTTGATCCATCGGTAGACTTTATGTTTTGGAAGTCGTTGACTTTGCCCGATATTTACAAACTCAATATCAGCCAATCCGGCAAGGGATTGATGCAAAGATTGTGGCAAGACGTAGAAGCATAATGATTATCGATAGAAATATGGGCTGATCTTTTAAGGAAGATTACAGAGCTACCACAGTGAATCTACAAAATCCTGACCACGAAGGTATGGAAGGCTGTGGTGTAGAGGCGCACCGTCCTGGCCGCAGCCTCGATGGGGCGCGTCCACCGTATGTGGGCCAAACGAGGTTCAGGCTGGTCGAAGAATCACCACTCGTCGAGCCGGCGGATACCGTCGTTCCAGCCGCTCCATCGACAGGCCGTTGATCGGCGCCACCTCGGGGCTTCATTTTCTTCGTCGGGCTACAGCTCGACATAAAAGCTGCATTCCTGGTCCATCGTTGGGCAGGCGGCGGCGATCGCCGGGCGTGAGGCCGCTGGTCTCTACATCAATCGATGTAAAGAGTTGCTCAGGGGAAAATCGCGACATTGGTCTTGGGGCTACATCAACGCAGGTCTGTGGTGTCGAGCGAGGCGAGGGTCGCTTGCAGGTCCGGGCGCGAAAGCCCGGCTGCGGCCAGAAAATCATCCCCGGATGCGAGCAGGCGGTCGAAATAATCCAGCAGAGCCAGGCGGGTTTCCACCGGCAGGTCCGGTGCTGGTAGCCTGGAGCGCTGTGCTTCGATCTTCTGGACGAGCTCGAGGGTCGGGTTGGCCTCGGTTGCCAGGGCGGCTTCGAGGTACAGGCGCAGGCTACGCTGGGCGGCAAACTGGCTTTGCTCGGGCTGCCCCAGCAGGGTATGCACCTCGCCCTCCTCGCGGTAAATATCGGCCAGTATCAGCAGGCGGTCGACATCCAGCTTGTCCTGGAAAGTGAGCAGGGTAAGCAGCTGGCGGTCTTCGAGCTGTTTCGCCAGGCTGGCCCGCAGGCCGAGCAGGCTTTCCACTGCCTGGTCGAAGGCCTGCAGCGCCTGGCTGAACTGCCCGGCTTTTTTGAGGCCCAAGGCTTGCAGGAACACTGCCAGCACCTGGTTGATCATGCGCATGATGTAGTCTTCGGTCAGCATTGTCAGCTTTCTGCCTGGTTGGCCCAAGCTCTATCGGCAAGCTTATTGTAGTGAGCGAATTGTACAGCAGGTATCATTTTAGTGGCGTGGCATAAACAAAAAGAAAATTCCCGTTCTTACAGCGAGCGCTGAGGGGGTCTGGCAGCCTACGATCGCCGGTGCCTCGTGAACAAGTTCGTCATTCTCAATGGCTGCCACCATGAAGACGGCAAAGTCCATCCGGCGCATCGTGTTGCTCTCTAGGATGGAATCGCCTACATGCCTGCTTCACACAGGTAATCCCTGGCTCCCACTCTCTTCGAGGCCGCTTACCCTCACTACCATCCACCATCGGGATCTGGCTGACCTGGGCAGTGTGGTAGCTCATCTGCGCGACCAACGCCACGTCCTTCTCGTTTTTGATCAGTGCGTCTGGGCGCTGCGATTCCATCGCCCGGAGGTAGAGCACGACGAGCGACGTTTCAGGCACACCACTCAGTGTTTGAAGTTTTGTCTCAGACATGGTCAATCTCTTCCAGAGCTCCTTTATGATTATTTCTCCAGCTTTTTATTCATAGGCTGGTACTTCAATCCTTGACCATCAAAACTCCAACAATTGCGAATATCGGTCGATTTTCTGTATCCAACAGCCTCATAGAACGGGACCGCATAAAGGGTAGCCGCAAGGTGAATAACTCGCGAGCCTCGACCAGCACATTCCTGTTCGCAGCGTTCCACCAACTTTCGACCGATGCCCTGACGTTGGTGATCCTGGCGTACAAAAAGACTTTGCAGGCGAGCTGGTCTGCACCTGAGCACGCCGACGATTTCGCCATCATCTTCGGCGACAAAAACCATTTCAGCCCTTAATACACGAGTTATCGCATCACGATGAGCTGGCTCGGCTGACAAGGCATTTCGAAACGGTCCCAAGAGCTTTTCCTGTTCTTCGGGTGAGGCAAAGTCAAGATTGAACTTGCGATAGGTCTCGGCGACGAGCTTGCCAACCGATTGAGCATCTGTTTTCTCATCTTGTAAGTATGGAATACTTCTCAACGATGGTAGCACACTACCAGACATGCCTTATACAGAATCAATAATCGCCGATAGACTTTCATACTATGTTCTTAGCATAACATAAATCTGATTTCAAGAAACCTGTCTTCGGTATGGTTTGTTGTCTAACTTTGGATAGGTATTCAATCGGGGCTTATCTAGCGTTTGTTTTTCGAAAGACGTGCCAAGCGATCGTGCCCGAATTAATTTTCGATGGGATGCAAACCATGGTCAGCTCGATCAAAAAGAGTGGTAAAGCTATTTTACTTAGCTCGACTTTTCTAGGTGACTGTTAAGCTAATCCATTGAACGGGTCCGCGTTGGCTCCACCTTCTTAGGAGCATCCGATGTGCTTGATTAGTTATCAGACCAGTGGTCTCAGCAAATCTATAAGGTGATTGGATGGGAGATGAGTTTTTCGGACTTTGTCCTTTTAAGCCATTGGTTGAGCATTCGAACCGCACTCATAAAAGAAGCTATCCGCAATTAGAGAAAAACCTGCCGGATGGCAGGTTTAAATTTAATTTCCAAGGTATGGCTGAAATTGGTAACTCATAAGTCAAGCATTACTTTCATATACTTTCCCATGGAAGATTCTATGGCCTTATAAGCCTCTAAATACTCTTTAAATGCAAATCGGTGAGTGATCAATTGATCCAGCTGAAGTTTTCCATTTGATACAAGTTCAATCGCACTCTCGTAATCTTTCCTTCGATACATGAGAGTGCCGATCAAGTTCAGCTCGCGATCCTGGACCAGACCCAGATCGACCAATGGTTTACTACTAAAAACACCCACGACGATGATCGTGCTGCCCTTGCGTGCGTTATCAATGGCTTCGGTAATGGTATCTTGCACGCCCACACATTCCAGGATCAGATCGGCTTTATCTGGACCGAAGGCTTTTAGGATTGCCTTGTCTAGGTGCTCATGGATGGGATTCACCACATCCATCAAACCACATTGTCGAGCCTTATCCAGCTTATATTCGCTGACATCTGTGATCATCACCCTCTTAGCACCATATGCAACAGCGACCTGGGCTACCAGATTACCTATCGTGCCTGCACCAAGCACCAGCACGTTCAAACCCGTCATACTGCCAAAGCGGGAAAGCGCGTGAACAGCCACCGATATTGGCTCGGTCAGTGCAGCGTGATCAAGCAGCACCGTCTCTGGCAGCTTCAGAACCAAATCTGCTCTAACCGGGAAGTATTCCTGGGCTGCTCCATAGGTCTGAAACCCCATTACTTTCAGGTTGTCGCAGATATGGTACATCCCATGGCGGCAAGGATAACACTCACCACAAGTCACTTGGGGCATGAATACCACTTTATCGCCCCTGGCAAACCCTTTTACCTGTGTGCCCACCTCAGCAATCACACCAGCAACTTCATGGCCTTGCACCACGGGGTAGCTGGTATAGGGGTGTAGCCCGTGATAGACATGGATATCTGATCCACAGATACCAATCCGCATCACCTGTATCAGCACTTCATCTGGCTGAGGTTGAGGTAAAGGGATTTCACGAAATTCTATCTTCCCTGGATTGACCATGATTGCCTGCTGCATAAGTGCTCCTATACTTAGCTTCTGCGTTGCGAATTACCATCTAACCTTTATTTTAGCTTATATATAACCTTAGTATTGCAGTGCACAATTACACATCCCAATTACTACATTTTGCCCAGATTAGCTGCTTCGAGTTCATTAATCACTTTAAAGTCGTCCTGGTTAATATTATCCATTATCTTTGGTAAATGTATGTTCACGTAATAGGATTTCAACTTACGATACATACCCGGCTCACATCTCTAGGATAGATAAATGGCCCATTCAGCCATTGATTGAGCCTTTGAGCTGCTCCACGCTCATTAAGGATGCAATTAGCCTTCAGCAATTAATAGATGGCTTAATTACCTGCCCGAAGACAGGTTTTTATCAGACATTTCATTATTTGGGTGAATAGAACAGCGTGCTTCGATAAGGAAAAGCACGCTGTTTTTATATAGTTAATAACACCGATATCCGCCACACATCCTCTCAAAAGCCGGGGATGGACTGCACGAGTGGATCGGCCTTTTACTCGATTATTTGTTTCCCAAGGATTTATAGCTACCCAATCCAGTGGTATTAACATTGGTTTGGGGATTGCCGTAATACGAGATAGTCCCGGCGCCACTGATGGTGCCAGTCAACTGGTCAGTCACCCATAAGGTGGCGTTACCCAATCCTGGGATAGTTACGTTGGCAGTCTTGATCTTCAGGTCAGGGGCGTTCACGGTTCCTGCGCCGGGGAGAGTAATAGTTGCCTGACTTACTTCGCCAGCAATATCCACACTGCCCAACCCGCTTACAGTGATATTGAGACTATCAGCAGTGAGCTGATTTAGCTGTACCTTCCCAGCTCCACTCATGGTCAAATCCATTTTTGGGGTTGACAGTGTCTCCATCCGGACGTCGCCCAGTCCACTCACCGTCAATGAAGAGAGATCCTTGACTCCAATAGTGAAGGTCAACATGTTGTCGTTGTTAAAAGAAGTGACGTTGATATTCTCATCTGTTTGTATGGTGAGCGTACCGTTACTCACGGTCGTTTTGACGAGAGGAACCAGATTATCGCTGCCCGAGATAGTCAGTGATTCGCTGTTGCCCTGGCTGAGGATTACCTTGCCCAGGGTGCCCATATTGATACTGGTAAACCCGCTCACGTCACGCGTTTCGGTGATAATAACATTAGATGGTGTGATCGTCCTGGCATTTATGTTACTTATGATGCCACATCCGGTGGTTACCAGCATCACAGCGATAAGGTAAGAGAAGATTTTTATTGAAGTTTTCATTGAGAATTTCCTTTCGATCGCGAGAGTTGTAATAGATATTTTGACATTATAATCATAATAATGGGCGGTTGGGAATGCACCTGTCGTATAGGGGGGTTAATTTCTTATTCGGATAGACAGGAATAGTCATAACAAACCGAAGGTCTCCTCCCTGAATCGAGCCAGTACTAGGAATATGCTTACCAGTATTTGGGCGCCTAGCTCAAAGGATGAGCAGTGTCCTTATAAGCCTTTGATTGAGCAATCGAGCTGCTAGCTGGCCTGGATGTTAATTAACACCTCCCTGATTGTTCCGAACTTCTAGTGCATTTTCGCTACCGATCTGATACGGAAGTTCGGAGCAAATTGATCCATGTAATAGGCCTACCTAACAGATAGAGTCTACTTCTTTCTAAGGCGTTCTATAACTTTCGCTGCAATTTGACGATCGGTCATCTTGTCTACAGTTTCGATACCCAGGATATGTCCCTTAAATCCTTCGCTCTCCAGGCGTTTTTTAAGTTCACCTTTGGCCTCGCCTGGGCCAAATATCTGGATCGAATCCCCATCACGAATAACGGCGATGACGGCATCGTAGAAGCTGTTGAGGCGATTCCCAAACTG
>Ga0315291_10002379_pt1 | contig 24683 bp, 21 predicted proteins | sample YL17G12_20_MG_FD_203070 | JGI IMG/M metagenome (GOLD analysis project Ga0315291, IMG submission 203070) | Sediment microbial communities from Yellowstone Lake, YNP, Wyoming, USA - YL17G12_20 | ecosystem: Environmental > Aquatic > Freshwater > Lake > Sediment | place: USA: Wyoming | collected...
GGCCGCAGGATAGATGACCCTGATTGCTTCAGGGGTTGGGGCAGGTGTGGATACGTCGGGTGTTCCACACGTAGAGAGAAACAAGACCAATCCAAAAAGCAAAAAGCGCTTCAACATCAGGAGCGTGCGAATGAGAAAATGATGGTTATTATCGAGAGTACCAGGCAATAGATGGCAAAGAAATAAAGCGGGTGCTTGATGAGATAAGATAATAACCAACGAATTGAGAGGTATCCGACAATCGCGGATACGATGAAACCCGCTATCAGGGTGGGGATTTGCATAGTAAAGGTTGGAGATTTGATCAAATCGACCAATGCCAAAGCACCTGCACCGATCATAACCGGCACAGTCATCAAAAATGAGAAGCGAGCAGCAGATGGTCTGTCTAGATTGCGAATCATTCCGCCAGCGATGGTTGACCCTGACCGAGATATACCGGGTAGGAGGGATATTACCTGGAATAATCCAACAATTAATGCATCCAACCAGCTGATAGTATCAAATAAACGATTCCGTTTCCCCACCCGCTCAGCGATTACCAATAAAGCAGCCGTGCCGAGTAAGAATAAGCCTGCAGCAAGTGGACTACCGAAGGCTCGTTCCACCAAATCTTTAAATAGAAACCCGGCAATTACAGCCGGGATGGTAGCCAAGATCAAGATCCAGCCTAACCGAGACATCAGATTTGAAAAAGGGCGCTTATCGATTAGGCCGTTGATTACGCCAACGATAATCTGGAATAAATCTTTCCTGAAGTAGAAAATCACAGCCAGTAATGTTCCTAGCTGCACTAAAACATCAAATATAAAGCCTTCCTGAGCTGGAATATGCCAGCCAAATATATATGGTGCAATCACCAGGTGAGCTGAACTGGAAATTGGCAGGAATTCGGTCAAGCCTTGAATAATACCCAGTATGATTGATTGAACGAGGGTCATAATGAACTTTCCCTATGTTCAAGAAAATCAGCAGCAAATTGATCAAAGTGACCATTCATGATCGCCTGGCGAGTGTCGTCCATCAAGGACAACAAGGTGTTCAGGTTGTGAATCGTCAATAATGTTGCGCCCAAAATCTCCTTGGCGAGTACCAAATGCCTGATATATGCACTGGAGAAGTTCCTGCAGGTATAACAAGAACAACTTTCATCGATAGGTGATTTTTCGGATGAATATCTGGCATTAGCAATATTCAAACGACCGGTGCGCGTGATAGCAGCATGGTGCCGGGCGAGTCGGGTGGGTAGAACACAATCGAATATATCCACGCCACGCTGGATACCCATAATTAAGTCTTCCGGTGAGCCAACTCCCATCAGATAGCGAGGTTTATCTTCCGGTAAATAGGTATCTACCAGTTCAAGGATCGAGAGAGTTTCGTTTTTGGTTTCGCCAACCGATAACCCACCAATGGCATAGCCAGGTAATTTCAGCGAGGACATGTATTCCGCTGAACGTATGCGTAATTCTGGAAATATTCCTCCCTGGATTATCCCGAATAAGGCCTGGTCGGAGCGGGTTTTTGCTTGTACACATCGCTCAGCCCAAGTATGGGTGCGTTCCAATGCAGCTTCATTTTTAGATAAGTCATAGGGAGAACCGCATTCATCAAACGCCATGATGATATCCGCACCCAAATTTTCTTGAATAGCGATGGACTTTTCCGGGGTAATTCGATGTGTCGAGCCATCGATATGGCTTTTAAAGGTGACCCCATCATCATCAATTTTACGGCTATCGGCTAATGAAAATACTTGAAATCCACCAGAATCGGTCAATATCGGCTGGTCCCAATGCATGAAGGTATGCAATCCACCTAATTGAGCAATGACCTCATCCCCAGGTCGTAGATAGAGGTGGTAGGTGTTGGCTAGAATCAAACTCGTTTTCAGGTCATCCAATTGGGCTGGTGTAACCGCCTTAACAGAAGCCTGTGTGCCAACCGGAGCGAACAGTGGTGTGTGAAGGTCGCCATGCGGGGTGTGAAAGATTCCAGCACGGGCACGATGATCAATAGATTTTATTTCAAAATTAAAGCTGGCACTCATTACGTGGCATGATTATAACCCATCCGGGTAGTGTTATAATTTTCCCATCGGGCAAACAGGAACCATTCATTAACCTGTAAACGTTGAACTGCTGGTGCCTCTCCAGTAGCAAGTTAGTTTGCTTGTTCAAATGAGGTTTACAGGAACAAAACAGGAGAAAATATATGCAAATTTATGATCTACCAGGTCCAAAGGCAAAAGCCATTATCGAACGTGATTCAGCTGTAATCTCACCTTCATATGCACGAGCCTATCCATTTGTGATGGATCATGGCAAGGGGTCAGATGTATGGGATGTGGACGGCAATCATTTTTTGGATTTTGCGGCGGGGATCGCAGTTACTGCCACAGGTCACAGCCATCCCAAAGTCGTTCAGGCGATCAAGGATCAATCGGATAAGTTCCTCCACATCTCCGCTGATTTTTATCATGAAGCATGGGTCGATCTAGGTGAGCGCTTGGATCAGATCGCACCATTTAAAGAGGATGCCGTTTCTTTTATGACCAATTCCGGCACCGAAAGCGTGGAAGCAGCAATCAAGCTTGCACGTTATCATACAGGTGCGAGTCAATTTATTGGCTTTTTGGGGGCATTTCATGGCCGGACGCTGGGTTCATTAAGCTTCACAGCCAGTAAACCCTTATATCATGAAGGTTTTTACCCCCTGATGAATGGGGTAGTGCACGTTCCTTACCCCGATCCTTATCGACCGGTGTTCAACCAGCGCCCCGGAGAGGATTATGGAGAGACAGTTGTAAGGTATATCGAAGAGCAAGTTCTAGGGAAATTATTACCCGCCGAAGATGTGGCAGGTCTTTTAGTAGAATCAATCCAAGGTGAGGGGGGGTATATTATCCCGCCACCAGGGTTCTACCCGGCTTTGCGTGACCTTTGTGACCGCCATGACATATTGCTCATCGTCGATGAGGTTCAATCGGGTATGGGACGGACAGGAAAGTGGTGGGCAATCGAGCATTTTGGGATTGAACCGGATATCGTTTGTGTGGGCAAAGGGATTGCATCGGGAATCCCGTTAGGTGCGATCATTGCTCGAAAAAGCATCGTTACCTGGCCTTTAGGCTCTCACGGGAATACCTATGGTGGCAACCCAATTGCCTGTGCAGCCGCATTAGCCACCTTGGATCTGATCCAGGATGGATATTTGCAAAACGCACAAGAGGTCGGAGATTATGCCCTGGATGCATTGAATGAGATCGCAGCACGGCACCCGAGCATTGGACAGGTACGTGGAATTGGACTGATGATCGGTGTTGAGTTTGTAAAAAACAAGCAGAGTAAAGAGCCAGCTCATGACCTGCGTGAGCGCATTGTTCAGAGAGCCTTCGAGCGCGGTTTAATCAGTTTGGGATGTGGAAAAAGCACAATCCGGATCTCACCCTCGCTGAATATCACCAAGAGTGAAATGGACGATGGCCTGGAAATCTTTGAAGAATCCATAACTTTGGCTGAAAAGGAATTCCAAATTTCGCATGTTGCCTGATTTTCGCGTTCGACAACGCGATTATTTATTGGAAATTAGTCGTGCACTGACCCAGGAGCTTGATTTGGACAAGCTCCTGGGGCGTATTCTATATATCTCCGCAGAAATGCTGGCTGGTCAGGCAGGATTAATCGCATTACGAGCCGAAAAAGGGGGATGGAAGGTAGCGACAAGTCTTGGCATCCCGGCAAGTTTGGCGCGATATCTGGAGCCACTCCTGGCTGAAATTCCGGATAATGAGGATCCGGCGCGGTTTGAGCTGCCTGAAGTCAATCGCTTATTGCAGAATTTAGTCAGGACAGTTGGATTGGGGTTGTTTACTGGGGTAGGTTTACCTCTGATCACACGCGAAAAAGTGATTGGGGTGATATTTGTGTTTCGGAATTATCCAGGAATATTTTCTTCGAATGATCGTGCGTTATTACAAAGCTTCGCCAATCAAGCCGCCATTGCGGTAGACAATGCCCAACTATACCAGCAGGTTAGTCAGGATAAGCAACGCATGGATGCTTTGTTAGATTCTGCTGCGGATGGTATTTTGATTATTTCACCTAGCCATGTCATCACTCGCTGCAACCCAGCCTTTGCCCGCATGCTTGTGGAACCGATAGAAAATATTGTCGGAAAATCGCATGACGAGGTGATCAAACTGACTTGCCATGAGGATATGCTGACGCTAGAACAGGCAGAGGCAGGCGGTTGGCCACTCACTCCAAATGCCACCCTGTATGTGGAAGGTGACCTGCAAAGAACATCGGGAGTCTCTTTACCCGTTGGAATTACTTACGCACCCCTTGTTTCCGTAGGGGGAAATTTGTTGAATATCATTGCGACTGTACGTGATATCACCAGATTTCGCGAGGCAGAGGAATTAAAGAGCACATTCATTTCGGTAATCAGTCATGAGTTGAAGACCCCCGTTGCTCTCATTAAGGGGTATGTTGGAACATTACGGCGGGAAGATGCAAATTGGGATCGTGAAATTGTGAAGGACAGTCTGGCGGTGATTGAGGAAGAGACCGACCGACTGACAGGCTTGATTGAGAATTTGCTGGATGCGTCAAGACTACAGGCAGGAGGGCTCTCAATCAGTCTATCAGATGTAGCTTTGAACGTGGTAGCGGAAAGGATAGCCAAACGCTTTCAAACCCAATCTGCCATTCATAATATCATTGTCGATTTCCCTGAAAATTTTCCAATAGTTTCCGGAGACGAAACACGATTAGAACAGGTCCTTTCCAACCTGGTATCGAATGGGATCAAATATTCGCCTCAGGGAGGCGAGATTCGCATCAGCGGGCAAGTTCGCCAAGCGCAGGTCATCGTATGTGCTAGTGATGATGGACCCGGTGTCGCACCAGAAGATATTCCTCATATTTTCGATCGTTTTTACCGGTCCTCCAATGCCAAGCGAACTACGAAGGGCGCTGGATTAGGTTTATACTTGGCACGCGCAGTCATTGAAGCTCATGGTGGTCGAATTTGGGTTGACCCGCGGCCGGGTGATGGTGCACGCATATGCTTTTCCATACCGCGGAGTTAATCACCATCCATCAGTGATTCTTGCGAAATAGAAATTGAGGGAATATTCAATTAGGAGACATTCATGCCAAAGACGCGCATAAACTGCCCGAACTGTCGACAGCCGATCATGGCTGATATCGACCAGTTATTTGATGTCGGTCAGGATCCAACTGCAAAACAAAAAATCCTTTCGGGAGCATTCAACCTTGCCTCTTGTCCGAATTGTGGTTTTAAAGGGATGATAGCAACCCCCTTGGTATATCACGATCCGAATAAAGACCTTTTACTCACATATTTTCCTCCAGAGCTTGGCTTGCCCATCAATGAACAAGAACGCATCATTGGTCCAATGATCACCAGGGTTACCAATAGTCTGCCACAAGAAAAGAGAAAAGCATATCTTCTTCAGCCACAATCCATGTTGACCATGCAAACCATGGTCGAGCGCATCCTGGCTGCAGATGGAATTACCAAAGAAATGATCCAAGCTCAGCAGGATCGAATGAATTTGTTACAGAGATTGATAAATGCATCCGATGAAACCATTGCAGAAATTACTGCGAAGGAAGATCCTCTCTTCGATAGCGACTTTTTTAACTTGCTAAACCGGTTAATCGAGGCTTCTGCGGTCCAAGGAGATCAGGAATCAGCCAAGCGCCTGGGTGACATTCAAAAGAAATTGTTAGCGAAGACCACCTTCGGTCAGCAGATTCAGGAACAGTCGAAGGATGTTGAGGCTGCGATCCAAACATTACAATCGGCGGGGAAATCGTTGACGCGTGAAAAACTGCTTGAAATGGTGATCAAAGCACCCAACGGGACCCAATTAAGCGTCCTGGCAAGCCTCGGCAGACCTGGTATGGATTATGAGTTTTTCAGGTTGTTAAGCGATAGGATTGATCGAGCACGTGCGGATGGCAGGGATCGATTAATCAAGCTGCGTGACCAGTTGCTAGAGATGACACGTGCAATCGATAAGCAAATGGAAGAAAGATTGTTGCAAGCTAGAAAAAACTTAATCACCGTCGTGCAAGCCAAAGATATTAAAGAGACAATGGCTCAAAATTTATCATTGGTGGATGAATTCTTTGTCCAGGCCTTTAATGAGGAAATGGAAGCAGCACGAAAGGCTGGGGATCTTGAAAAAATCAGCAAACTAAAACAGGTTGAAGAAGTGGTGGATAAAGCAAGTACACCTCCACCTGAAGTGGCATTAATACAAGAACTATTGGAAGCAGCAACCTCAGATGATGAATTGAACAAAAAACTTGAGGCACATAAAACCGAAATAACGCCTGAGTTTATGGATATCCTATCCAGCTTGTTAGTTAGAACAGAATCGGGTGAGGACGCTGAATTGAAAGCACGCATGAACAAGGTCTTCAGTTCTGCGTTGCGAATAACAATGTCAGCGAATCTTGGTTAATACAAACAAAATCGGGGCTGGTTTCCAGCCCCGATACTAGTTAATATATTATTTGATAGGTGGGTTATCCATCCTCAATCCATGACCACGTACCGTAATTAGAAATGGATGATCTGAGTTAATCGATGCAAGACGGTCGCGCAATCTGCGTACGAGGGCATCTAAAGCTTGCTCGGAGATACCGATGGCATCCTCTTTTCCCCATACAGTTTGAACTAATTCGGCACGTGAAACGACTCGCCCAGGATTATCAAACAACAATTCTAACAACTGATATTGGGAAACAGAAAGCGGGGGAAGCAACTCTTCATCCCCAATCCAAACTCGGCGAGAGCGTTTGTCCAACCGAAGCAAGCGAGGAACAGGAACGATCTCAGCGGGTTTTTCAGGCGGTAATTCCAAAGGTAAAGTGGAATCGGAGCTCAGATAAATAAACTGTTGAGCAAATGCGATCTGAATTACATCACCGTCTTGAAGAATTATAGGTTCTACGACTTCATGCCCATTGATATGAGTCCCGTTTTTACTTCCCAAGTCTTCCAATTGAACTCCATGAGGTAGAGTGACAAACCTTGCATGGTAGCGGGAAACCTGGCGATTTTGGATGATTACATTACACGAATCATCCCGACCAACGATGACATCACCTTTCAAGATCCAACGCTGGCCGTTTAATGGTCCTGCTTGTGCGATCAATGAAGGAAAATCTTCAGTCTCCAGTGCCATTTCGTTATCCTCTAAGTTATCTCTCTGGAAACCTTCTATTGCTCAGGGACTTATAAATATACCATGGTTTAATTCTACAGAAATACCGGCTTTTCCCGATCGGTTAAGTTTACCACCATAGACTGGCTGGCGGTTACCAAATTGGTTGGGGAAATAAAAATTTCATTCCCCCATATTCCTGCACCAACAGCCAGGATAACCTCATTCATCATATCCATATCCAAGAATGACCGGAATCCGTCTGGTTGCCAAGAAAATGGAGGAATGGAACCAATTTGGTAGCCCGTTGTTTGGATCACTTTATCTGGGCTGGCAAGCTGAATGTTTCGGGATCCGAGGACTTTTTTCAGGTGACCAGAAATGACATTTTGATCTCCACCAACCATAACGAGCACCCGTTCGTCCTTATCAGTCTCGAAGATTAGAGTTTTGATGGTTTGATGTTCCCTCAATCCCAATGCAATCGCCACATTCGAAGCACCTTTTGGGGTAGATGATGGGAACGTGGCAGTGCTATATGGGATATTAATTCGATCAAGGAAGGCATGGGACGGAAACATTCTTTTTATTATATCGTGTAATTTTCTCACCTCGGTTAGCTTTATCGCAGCCTCCATTCTTTCGGTAACCAAAGGTATAATATCTCCATCCGAGACGCCATCGGATGAAAAAAACATGCCGACGCCCTTAAAGACTGGAGAAGTCCTGAGAAGTCGCTACAAAATTCGCCGGATAATCGGGCACGGAGGCATGGGCAGTATATACCTTGCAGACGACATCCGCCTGGAAGGGCGACAATGTGCACTTAAAGAGGTGGAGCATGACCGCACATTACCGCAGGAGGTCGTCCAACAAGCCCGTGATCAGTTCCTCCGTGAAGCGACGGTTTTAGCGCGCCTGGATCACCCTAATCTACCCAAAGTATCTGATTTCTTTTCAATTGGACCGCGTGATTACCTGGCAATGGATTTTGTTCCCGGGAACGATTTACGCACATTGATGATGGAAGCACGCCAGCGGGGAGTTTTTCTGGCTGAGACGGAGGTACTTTCATGGGCAAACCAAATTGCGGATGCGCTGAGCTACTTACACAATCAGACTCCACCGATCTTACATCGGGATATTAAACCAAGCAACCTTAAGGTTACACCCAGCGGGTTAATAAAACTGGTGGATTTTGGTCTGGTAAAAATCTTGGCTTCTGAGGAAATGACGATAACTATCTTGCAGGGACGTGGTACTGCGCTTTATACACCATTGGAGCAGTATGGAGGGGACACAGGACACACCGATCGACGTAGTGATATTTATGCATTTGGAGCGACACTATATCATTTACTCTCTAACCAACCACCGGTGGAAGCGCGTGAGCGATTTTTGCATCCGGAAAATTTAACTCCCCCACGACAGATCAATCCGGAAATCAGTATGCGCACTGAAAAGGCAATTTTGTGGGCGATGAACTTGCACCCTGATGAACGTCCACAGGATATCGAAACTTTGCGTCAGGCATTGATCGGGAATTGGATTCCTCCCATCCGTCCTTCAAAGAAACCTCAACCCCCATCCCTGAGGATGATCCTTTCTACCTCACGTGAACGAATTTTGCTTTGGGTAGCTGCAGGTTTAATTGTCTTTAGTCTAATTATTACTCTGGCTCGCTAAACTTATGCTGGTTTGATGTTTCGAAAATCCATCATTTGCCAGATCCAGACTGCTCCAGCTCCGATCCCTGTCCCAATGATGACAAATAGCATTACCCCCCAGATTCCCATTTGCTTAAGCATAGACTCGCTGCCTGGCATATTAATAGCCAGGTAGATATAGGTAAACATTCCACCAATCAATGGAAGCAGTGCCGCTCTAACTCCCCAACGAAGTCCGTTTTTTAGATTGGTTAGCCAATAATTAGCTCCACTGATTATGGCAGTCACGATCAGTGCAACCAACCAATCTCCGAAATCCACATTTCCTTGGTTAGGTATATTGACAGGAATGACGGTGGCTTGAGGAGTGGCTGTTGGCGTGTCGGTTGGGACAATGGTTGGAGTCAGCGAAGGGACCGGTGTTTGAGAAGGCGAAAGGGGTGTAGAAGTAATCGATTCTGGAGCGATTTCAAAGGTCAGAACATCTGAGGTAACCGCTGATCCGCTCTCTGCCTGTATGTTTATCTCTCCAGATTGGTCAATCAATAGATTACCCCGGGCAATGCCCTGGGAAGTTTGGGATTCGACGATTTGGGCAGGGACGCTATCACCATCATGGTAAAGTGTGAATCGTACGACTGTTCCATCCGGTACCTGGTTACCATTATGATCCAGAATAATGCCAGACACAATAGAAATTGGATCCCCGATTTTCAAGTTTATAGGGGTAGGGGCAGGCGTCTGGGTCCCTTCGATTTGTAACGCGCCCTGGTTATCTTGATAAATATGGATTACCTGATTTGGATCAGGGGAGGTTGCTTCGAGAATTTCGTAACCAATGCCCGGGACTGATACCGGGAGATGACCGTAAGGCTGGATTTCATGAAAAAGAATTCTGGCTGCGATCTCAATAAAAGAACTGGAGCGACTGTACAGGGCATAATAAGCAGATAATTTAGAGATATCCGTTGCATCCAGCGCATACGGTTCGCTTAGGGCAAAGACGATCAAATGCTTCCCTTGGATGAGGTCAGGGCGCAAGTCGAGGAACTGGCGTAATGCCTGTGAAACTGGAACGTCAGTAGAAACGGAATCCATCGCAAACACAATCCAATCGGCACCGCGCAAGTCATTTTCTATTTGCAATAACCCTGTACCTGAATTAAGCATATCCAAAAGATCTTGAAAAGTATAAGAAGTAAGATTGTTTGGAATGACTTGCCCACTGCCACTGTATAATCGAATGACTGCATTCTTAAATGCTTCAACATCAATTGAATTTTGCTGCCGGCATGTGCTACACTGCTGAAATACTCTCGAATCGCTAATAAATATGATGTGATCATTCCGCCCAGGTGGAGATGGGATGGCATTATTAAGCTCATCGAGGGGGGGACTGATGAGGCTGGCTGCTTGTTGGGCAATATTGAATGTCACATGTGAAGAAAACCCGATCGCATTTAAAGCATCCGAATTTGGTAGTGCGGCTGTTACTGAAAAGGCATTGTTGAATATTTTTAATTTAAGAGTCAGGATGCGTAATACTGATTGATCCACCCGCTGGGCAAAGGCAGGATCTTCACGATATTTTTGAGCAAAAAAAACTAAAGTGCGCACATATGATGAATAAACATCAGGGTCACCACTGGAAAGGAAGTTATCCAAATACAGTAAATCATTTCCAGCGAGAAAGGCGTCTCGAGCAACGAGTGGTCCATTGAAAGTTTGACCGCTGGGATCATAAAAACGACGCACGGCGCGGCTTCCGAGATTATCACTGATCATCACCCCACCATTTTGCCTCCAGGTATCGAAGGCTGGCAAGGACATCAATTGTGAAAACGCTTGGGGGTCGAAACTAACTGGACGAGTAGTTGCACGAATATTACCTTGAAATCCCTGATATCGGATATGAGATACAAGCAGTGCATCGGCCATAGAATCAGTATCAGGTGCATTACCGGTCACCGCAAAAAAAGGTGCCAAATCAATTTGCTTAAGCTGTTCAAGGGATGAACGCACCGTAGCCACTTCATCTTCGGGTAATCGATCGGAGCCACCAAAACCTGGAAAATGCTTTGCTGCCACAACCATATTCCCGTTACTTCCTTCGTGAACCCCTCTAATGTAGGCTTGACCTAATGCCCCGACCCAAAATGGGTCTCCGCCGAAAGTCCTGACACCAAGATCGCCTCCACTATCCGAAGTTGGGACTTCAAGCACATCTAATGATGGTCCAAGGAGCAAATTAAATCCCAACCCTGAGAGCTCTTTTCCGAGGACATTTCCAACCTGTTGGCTTAAATCTGTACTCCAGGTGGCTCCAAGCGCCATTTGACTTGGTAAAGGGGTCATTCCATTGAGGATTTGATCATAAGGGAAGCCATCACCTTCCTGGGAAATCCCGATGAATAAGGGGATATAAGCTGGATTGTATAATTCATTAGTTTCAGGATTAGTTTGTGTTTCTTGAGAGGCGCTGTATTCATCCCTTTGAAGCTGATCGGTTAGGCTCTGAGCAAAGACAAGGGTTTGGTCAGACCCGATAAAATTATCGTTAGCTGAGGTTAAGATTACTCCGCCAATATGGTAATTAACGATCAGATCATAGATTTGAGCACCTGTAGCTGATCCAATCCCAGCTTCAGGACCAATGAATGTGACCAAAAAGAGCTGTCCTACACGTTCTTCAGGAGTAAGTTGATCCAATAACGCCTGGGCTCTTTCATTACCCGTGACAGCCTGCCCAGAAGGTGCAGCTCGACCCATAGATATGGGTAATAGAAGAGATAGTATTATTAATGATATTGAAAATTTTCGAAATATGGATTGCATTCTCAGCCTAATAGAAAGATCACTCAGTCCATATATAGACTATACTTTTCAGCCGCAATAATTTTACGTAATTGCTCCCGCCGGTTTGGACCACTAAGTGTTTCAAGTCGGCGTATGTTCATCGGATCGATCTCATTTCGTAGAAGGTTCAATTCAATTTCAGTAGGTACTACGGTCTCCATGACCTCAGGCGAAATTTCAAGCGGAAAACCCGTATGTGACTGGATCTTCTCAATCGTAACGCCAGGATGAAACGAGATTATTCGCATCCGACCGAAGGCAAAATCAAATTGACCCAGATCGGTGACCAGATAACGAGGACCATTTCCATGCTTGCGCGCAGAATTATGCCCGAGTCCAGCACAAAAGTCAAGCTGAGGAACGAATGTGACCCTTGAGTGGCGAGGGATATATAACATGACATCATCGATGTAAGTAGTGACATCGGGTATTCCACCTGTACCGGGTAATCTTAATCGTGGATGGTGGAAATCTTTCCCGAAAGCGATGTTATTAAAATTCCCAAATGGATCGATTTGGGCGGGACGGAAGAATTCCAGTGGGTGCAAGCTGGGTAATACTTCACTCACTGCCCGGGCAAAACCAACATTCACCAATGAACGGTCCAACCATAACCGCTCGACGTGACTCAGGCTCAACGGGGCTGGATGACGGCAAATGCCCTGACCGATTGCTGAAGAAAAATATAAATTGGGTGCATGTGTGTGGCGGGCAAGTAGATATGCCGCAGCGACCAATGGAGTAGCAATTCCTTGCGCAACCAACTCGCCATCCCGCACTTGGCGAGACATGCACACGACCATATATTCGTCTGGCGTAATTTCCATCTATACACTACCTATACACTACATTCGCTCGGACTATAAATTGGAGTCCTGGAGGATCCGGGCATGGTCTTCAGGGGTTATATTACCACCAGTCAACACGACCAAAGCAGGTTTATCGGATACCTGACCAGATATTACAGCCGCTAGTGAGGCCGCTGCTGATCCTTCTATCCGTTCATGATATGTATACCAGGCATATTTTATCGCTCTTCGAATTTCAGTCTCTGAAACCAGGATAAAGTCGGTCACGTAATTCTTCACGATCGGGATAGTGACAGAACCCTCTTCCACAGGACCTGCTAATCCATCCGCGATGCTGGGTAACTCTTCCACACCTTCCTGTGTGCCATGATGGAAAATCTCGTATAGGAAAGGGGAGGCTTCAGATTGAACGGCAACCAATCTAGGGCGGGGTTTTAATTCTTGCAGTGCGCATCCAATCCCTGAAACAAGGCCTCCGCCTCCTGCTGGAACTATCCAGGCAACTGCGGATGGATCTGGTAGTTCTTTCAATATTTCCAATGCAATGCTTCCCTGACCGGCGATGATCATTCCATCATTATAGGGTGAAACCCAGGTGGCACCCGTGGTATTGGCATAAGATATTCCAGCTCGTTCAGCTTCACCATATCCACCGGGAACCAAATGTATTTCAGCACCCAGCTCGCGCATCGCTTGAAGTTTAATCCCGAGGGCATGGTCAGAGGCGAAAACGATGACCGTAGCATGTTTCATTCTACCTGCTAATGCTACCCCCTGTCCATGATTGCCAGCTGAGGCAGTGACCAATCCACGTTCAAGCTCCCAATCTTGAAGAGATAGAATTTTATTGAGTGCTCCCCGAGCTTTGAAAGAACCAGTTACCTGATGATTTTCCCACTTCAGATAAAGCTGGTTTTTAGCATCATAGGTTAAAGGTGTCTTTTGTATATGAGGACCAATGCGCTCGTAAGCTTGTTCAAGCCAGGCATAAGGGATCATGGAAATTATGATTTATTTTCTGCCAGAATTTTTTCTGCCAGTAAGGGGTCGTCAGTAAAAATACCATCCACACCAGCGGTAAAAAGCTGCTGCATAACATCGGATTGGTTAACAGTAAAAACATGGATTCGGCACTTTGCTTGGTGAGCAGTTTGGATCAAATTCGGAGTAACATCACTTTGAGCCGGATGCAAGGCAAGGAGCGGACCAAATCGGACCAACCTCGAGCGAAGGGTTATCGTTGCATAACCTGGAAAGGTTAGTAAACCTATGGGAATCTTCGGGAGAAGATTGCGAGCCCGGATTAATCCAATCATATTGAAAGATGAAAGCAGGACAGTTGTTTCCAGGCTATATTTCATCACGAGAGATGCAACTTTATCTGGCAGATCATCAACAGGTGAAGAGTAATTGGTTAATTCCACATTGATGAATATCTTTCGGCCCACAGTTTCAAAAACCTCTGCCAAGGTAGGGATCTTTTCTGATTTAAACAACGGGGAGAATTTCGATCCTGCATCCAATTTCTTCAATTCGAGCAGTGACAATGATTTTACTCGACCGGTACCAGAGGTGGTTCGATCGACAGAATCATCATGCATCACAATTACTTGACCGTCTGCGCTTAGTTTAACATCCAGCTCGATACCATCGGCATGTTGGTCAATTGCCAGCTTGAAAGCTGCTAATGTGTTTTCGGGAGCATAAGCTGAGGAACCCCGATGGGCAAATATCGTTGGTCGTTTAAGATCAACGAAATCAAAGCTGTTCCTTACATTTGGCATGAGCTTGATTTATAGCTCAACGAAGTAGGCACTCGCAGCCCGGTCGAGAAGATCACGTGTCATGGAGGGCTCAACTGACAGATAGCGAGCTATATCAAGAATTTGGTCACACAAATCGCGGGGGTGTGAGGCACGCAGTTTACGAGCACGTTTGATATACCATTCTTGGAGTAGATATGCTAATCCTTCATCGTTGTACTGCACGCCTTTCGTCGAAGCCACCCTGGTAAAAATTTCGCGATATTCATCGAAGGTAGGGTCTCCAAGCTCGATCTTATGTCGTAACCGACGGAGGAAAGCTTCATCCACAAGGTCGCGTGGCGGTAAATTTGTCGAGAAAACAACTAGCACATCAAATGGGATCTCAAACTTGCGACCTGTGTGCAATGTCAAAAAATCGATGCGATTTTCAAGTGGGACAATCCAGCGATTGAGCAAATCCCGAGGCCGTACGAGTTGTCTTCCAAAATCATCAATAAGTAGAATTCCACCATTAGCCTTCACCTGAAAGGGCGCTTCATAATACTTGTGTACATCATCAAAGACCAAATCCAATCCAGCTAATGTCAATTCACCACCTGTTACAATGAAAGGTCGTCTGATGCGTATCCAACGCAGATCCCTTCTGCCATTCATCTTACCCGCAGCTGCGCTTCCTGACGAGGAAGGCTCATCGGCTGACAATTGGTGGTTTACTGAATCATACATTTTTATGACCTGCCCATCAATATAAATAGCATATGGGATATACATACTTTCATGCAGGATCATATTCCCAATGGCTCGGGCAACGCTGGTTTTTCCGTTCCCAGGAGGTCCATACATGAAAATTGAGGTACCGGAATTAACCGCTGGACCTATGCGTTGGAAAGTTGGCTCGGGGATTACTAGATGTGATAGACCTTGATGCATCATGCGATTTGTGACGGTTGGTCGGCCTTGTGCTTGACGGAGGACTGATTCGTTATATACCTGGATCGGAACCGGGGTTGGTCCGGCATATTGACTGCGTTCCAAGGCTTCGCGGGCTCTATCACTTCCTCCACCGGTAATTGCGTATAAATATGCACCTTCTCCAAGACCCATTTGAGAAGTCTTTACTTCTACGAATTTATCGCGTTTTAAATTTTCAAGAATCTGATCAATGATTCCCGTGAAAGGAAGTGCCATTTCCTCTGCAATCTTAAAACCGGTCAGATAACCCTGGAAATACAATATTTTCAGGGCTAAATCTTGCAACCAAAGCGGAGACAAACCAGTATCTTCGATTTTTTGTAAAATTGGAGGTGTAAATACACCACTTCCGGTCCCAATTATTGGTCTTCCACGTGTAGAAGCGTCCATCGCTCAACCTCCTATGCGAAAAAAGGTTTAGACAAATTGCTTAGATGATTATAGCATGGCAAGCAGATTTTATTGAAATTGTGTAATGATATTATAGGATAAAATTGACTTGAGGACTAATAACCACGATGAAATTATCTGTAATTATCCCGGTTTACAATGAAGTCAAAACCATCCAGGAGATCATCAAGCGCGTGCAGGCGACCGGATTGGCAGATGAAATCCTGGCTATCGATGATGGCTCAACCGATGGAAGCCGAGACTTATTGGCGAATATCTACACGGATGGGAGTGTCAAAGTCATTTATCATGAACATAATCAGGGGAAAGGGAAAGCTGTACGAACTGGAATCCAAAATGCGAGTGGAGATTTGATAATAATTCAGGATGCTGATTTGGAATACGATCCGCGTGAGTATCCTAACCTGCTGAAGCCGATCCAAGAGGACATTGCGGATGTGGTATTCGGTTCAAGGTTTCTTGGAGCTGGCCGCAGACCGGTTCTATTTTGGAATATGGTTGCCAATAAGATTTTAACTCTGGTTACCAATATTTTATACAATAATATACTCACCGATATGGAAACCGGATATAAACTATTTCGACGCCAAGTCGTTCAGAATATGACCTTACATGCGCATGGATTTGAGTTCGAACCCGAATTCACAGCCAAAATCCTAAAAAGCAAAGTTAGGATTTACGAGGTCCCAATAACATTTAACCCACGCGATTATTCAGAGGGGAAAAAGATCAAGATGAGAGACGCGTTCATTGCTATGTGGACGCTGATTAAATATCGGTTTGTGGATTAACTTGAGGAAATTAATTAGCCCGTGGATGGTTTGATATCTTTCACATTTAACTGGAGAGAAACCTGACCGTTGAATTCATTGAGTTCGAACGTGTACATCACGTCAACCAGCGGAGGAAGCTGAGCAACCCAATAACCTTGCCGAAAAGCAATTGCATCATAGGTTATCTTCCCGTCTGTCACCGATAATTTCAAATGTGAGCCATCTGCGCCAATTGCCTTTTGACGCGTTACTTTTAAGCCACTCGACATGAATATGGGGGTCGGGTTGCCCATGCCGGTAGGCTGGAGCCAATTAAGATATTTTAACAAATCAGGTTTAAGATCAGAAAGGGGTATCTCTGTTTCTGCATAAATTTTTGGACGCAGGTCTAGATCACCGAGCTGTTCTTCGGCTATCGTTCGCATCCGAGTAATTAGTGACTGAAGGAGCTCATTGCGGACGGTAAACCCTGCAGCCGCAGAATGCCCACCATGGTGTTCCAATAAATCCTTACATTGGTCCAAAGCTTGGGTGATATGAAATTCTGGAATGCTCCGACAAGATCCCCGTGTATATTTCTCACCAATACTGGCTATGATTGATGGACGATAATACTGCTCGGTGAGTCTTGAGGCTGCCAATCCAACCACGCCAGCGTTATATTCCGGGTCTGCATCAAAAAGTAGGAGGGGGATTTGATCATCGACGATAATCTTTTGTTCAGATTTGTTTTGGATATCACGCATTATTTTTTGACGTTCACGGTTTTGTATTTCCAGCCACTGAGCAAGCTGACCCACATCCATAGGATCTTGCGAGGTCAATAGATGTAACGAAGCTAACGCAGATTCCAACCTGCCTGAAGCATTCAATCTCGGCGCCAAGGCGAAACTGATATCTGTAGTTGTTATTCTGGTTGGGTTCAACCCGGAGACCCCTATCAGAGCCATGAGCCCCTGTCGGAGAGGTTTGCGAATGAATTCCAAGCCTGAACGGACGAGCGATCGGTTTTCCCCGGTTAAAGGCACCAGGTCTGCAACCGTGCCGAGGGCAACTAGATCAAGATAATCCTGTGAATCCAGGTTTGGGTATTGTCCTGATAAGGATAATGCTTCTACCAATTTATAAGCCAATCCTACACCAGCGAGATTTTTATCGGGATATGTATCCCCTGGCTGTTTTGGGTTAATCACTGCAAAAGCTGGCGGAAGCTCATCGAGTGGGAAATGATGATCCGTAATAATCAAATCCATACCAACCGTACGGGCATAATCCGCTTCATCCCATGAACGTATCCCACAATCCACTGTGATGATTAGATTTACCCCCTCCTCTGACAGCGTGCGCATGGCTTCAAGATTTAATCCATAGCCTTCATCGAACCGGTTAGGAATATATTCTCTTACCTCCGCACCCACGGCTTTCAATGCCAACCCTAATAAGGCAGTGGCAGTCACACCATCCGCATCATAATCTCCATAAACGACGATATTTTCATGCTGTTGGACGGCATAGATTATGCGATCCACCGCTTTGGGCAGATTAAGCAAATTCAATGGCTGGCTACCTGGAGGACTTTGAGCTTCTAAAAACAAGCGGGCTTGTTCATGGGTGCGGTAGCCACGGTTATAAAGTATTTGACGAAGAATTGGAGGATAGCCACTCAGCTCTTGAATGGCATCTGGAGGAGGGGGTGGTGCCACCTCCCAACGTTTGATTATCACTGGCATGGTGCTGAATCGCCTAAGGTTTGTGCAAGAGCTAATGCTCCCATTAGCCCTACATCATCGCCCAATGTTGAGGTGGTTAAAGTTAAATTCTCCAGATACTTTTTGGATATTACATGTTCACTCATTGCCGCGCGGATGGGACCAAAGAAAGCTTCGCCACTTTGGGAGACACCGCCTCCGATGATGACTATGCTTGGGTTAAAAACATGTAGATAATCTGCGATTGCGATCCCAAGGTAGGTACCACCCCGGGAAAGCGCGGCCTGGGCAAGCTCGTCACCCTTATTGGCAGCAAGGGATACTTCTTTTGCTGTGATGGGTCTTTTTTTAGCTAAAGAGGAGGGAATACCCTGACTTAATTCTTGCTCCACCCAGCGAGCAATCGCAGGACCAGACGTGACAGCTTCTAAATGACCTCGTTGACCACAACCGCATAACGGTCCATCAGGGATTACGGTGATATGCCCCAGCTCAGCTGCCAACCCACGCATACCTAGCAGCAATTGATTATCGATAATGACCCCTCCGCCGATCCCCGTGCTGACGGTTATATACACCAAGTGGCGATGCCCTATTCCCGCACCGAAACGCCATTCACCAAGAGCAGCTAAGTTAGCATCATTACCAATTGCCACCGGAACTTTGAATTGGTCTTGGATCAATTTTCTTAACGGCAGGTTATTCCAGCTTGGGATATTGGGAGCCTCATAGATTATTCCTTCGTAAGGGTCAAGCGGTCCGGGAGCCGCGACAGTAATTGCAGCAATCTCCTCATCTTTTGGAACGATGGCAGCAATTAGATTGATCAGACGCTCATGAGGAGAATCGGGTCCTTTAGTAGATATACGTTTTACAATTGTGGGTGTTTGGCTGTGGATCGGGAAACAAGCCGTGCGTATATGGGTTCCCCCAACATCAGCGACAATGAAATTTCTGACCATGATGCAAAGTATAGCATAATTTATTGTTGACGAGTTACTTAAAGACTGCTATCATCAAGGGTTGGAATGAGTAAGAAAAAGATCACCAAATCAAAAAAAATCTGGATGCGCCTATCCAATCCTCTGCGATGGTTGGTTCCAGGGCTGGGTGTAAAACGTTGGATAGTGCTAATCCTTTTTGGAACTACCTTGTTAGGGGTAGGTTTGGCCGTTCTTTTGTTAGAAGTCTATCGCACCGCACCGGACACTTGGTGGTTGCCTATTTTATCAATCGCTTCATTACGCATCCTAAGCCGGCCTTTGCGAGTATTGATCTTTGGAGGATTAGGCACAGGATTGATATTGGTTGGAATCTGGGGGATTAACCGCTCTCTCTTAGCACCCTTTCGTCGCTCTGGGAAACCAATGCTTGAGGAGCTCACCGATCACCGGAGAAAAGAACGTGGGCCACGCATCGTGACCATTGGGGGCGGGCACGGACTCTCCACTTTATTAAGAGGTTTGAAAACCTACAGCTATAATATCACCGCAGTTGTTACGGTAGCTGATGATGGGGGATCATCTGGACGGATAAGACAGACACAGGGTATCCCACCTCCGGGCGATATTCGGAATTGTCTTGCAGCCTTATCCAGTGACGAAGCATTAATGACCCAGCTTTTTCAATATCGATTCTCAGATGGCAATCCTGAGTTGGATGGCCATCCTTTTGGTAATCTATTCATCAGTGCACTATCAGAGATTACTGGCAGCTTCGAGGAAGCAGTGGTTGAATCAGGTAGGGTTTTGGCAGTGCATGGACAGGTGCTTCCCGCTACGCTTCATAACGTTCGCTTGGTGGCAGATATGCAGTTACCTCATAGTAATGGTGAGGTTAGAATCGAAGGAGAGAGTACCTTCCCCAAATTCCCGGGTAATGTACAGCGGGTGTGGCTTGAACCCAGTAACCCGGCAGCATACCCACAGGTCATTCAAGCCATCCTGGCAGCAGAATTAATCGTGATTGGTCCAGGCAGTTTATTCACCAGTGTCCTGCCCAATTTACTGGTTCCAGATATTGTTGCCGCTATCCAAGCCAGCCGAGCCCTAAAGATCTATGTGTGTAATGTAGCTACACAACCAGGGGAAACAGATGGATATAATTGCGAAGATCACATTAAGGTCTTGACCGATCATGTTGGGGGGGCGATATTTGATATTATTGTTATAAACAACCGATTTGAAGGGAAATTGTCCTCTGGAACAGATTGGGTAAAAACAGTACCAGAGAACGAGTCAGAGTATCCTATATACCGGGCAGATTTAGTCGATGAGGACCAACCTTGGCGCCATGATTCTATAAAATTAGCCAAGGCAATTATTAATTTGTATCAGGAACGAACAGGTCCCTTGGTAGAATAATTAATCGCGTAAGAATTATTATCATCACTTACAGCGGCTTGATATTTGCTAGGCTGCTGAATACAACTTAGTATGGAGGAAAAAATGACGACAAAAGTAGGTATTAATGGATTCGGACGGATTGGAAGACAGGTGCTTAAAGCAATCCGGGATTATCATCTTGATAGTCTGGAAGTGGTCGCCTTCAATGATATTGGCGATTTAAAAACCATGGCGCATCTACTTAAGTATGACAGTAACTATGGTCATTATGATGGTACCGTCGAAGTCAAAGATGAGGAATTATTTGTAGACGGGAAAGCGGTTAAAGTATATAAAGAAACTGACCCATCCAACATCCCCTGGGGTACGCTTGGGGTGGATATCGTTATAGAAAGCACTGGATTATTCACCATCAAGAGTGATGGGGTCAATAAAAAGGGAAAGCTCGTAAAGGGTGCCGAGAACCACATCACCAAAGGTGGTGCGAAGAAGGTGATCATTACCTCACCTGCAGAGGGGGAAGATTTAACCGTTGTCCTGGGAGTGAATGAGTATATGTACGATCCCAAGAAACATCATGTCATATCGAATGCATCGTGCACAACGAATGGTCTTGCTCCGGCAGTTAAAGTCGTTCATGACAAGTATAAAATCGTCCGCGGGTTTATGACCACTATTCATGCCTATACCAACGATCAAAAAATATTGGATCTTCCACATAGTGACCTGCGCCGTGCACGTGCAGCTGCCCTCAATATTATTCCCACGACGACTGGTGCTGCCAAAGCAATCAGCCTGGTCATACCAGATCTAAAAGGCAAGATGGATGGTTATGCATTACGCGTCCCGACCCCGACAGTATCCATAATCGACCTGACTGTGGAATTAGAGACCAGCACTACCACGGAGGAATTACGCCAATCTTTCCGTGACGCTGCAGCTGGTCCATTAAAAGGCATCCTGCAAGCTGTTGATGAGCCTTTGGTCAGCACTGATTATAAGGGTGATCCCCATAGCTCATCGGTGGATCTACCGTTCACCATGGTGCTAGGCAAGGAAAAGAACAACTTTGCTAAGATCGTCGCCTGGTATGACAATGAATGGGGTTATTCCGTTCGCACAGCTGATTTAGCAGCCCTATTGGCAAAAACCTTATAATATAAAATGAGAGAATGCAGATGAGTGTAATTTCCATCCGCATTCTTTATATATATGGAGGGAATATGTTCAATAAGAAATCTATTACCGATATTGACGTGAAGGGAAAACGGGTTTTGGTGCGGGTGGATTATAACGTCCCGATTAACGATGGCAAGGTGGTAGATGATACGCGTATCGTGGCAGCTATGCCCACATTAAATTACCTGTTGGATCATGGTGCAGCAGTGATCCTATTTTCTCATCTCGGTCGTCCCAAGGGTGGACCTGACCCAAAATTCTCTTTACGACCCGTCGCTGCGCATTTAAGTGGACTTCTGGGTAAACCAGTGGCATTTGCTGATGATTGTGTTGGACCTGTCGCAGAAGCAGCATCCAAGGCGCTTAAACCGGGTGAGGTATTGGTGCTAGAAAATACCCGCTTTCATCCCGAAGAAGAGAAAAATGATCCTGAGCTCGCCAAGAAGATGGCTTCTCTGGCAGATATTTACGTCAATGACGCGTTTGGTTCCGCTCACCGCGCCCATGCTTCTACTGAAGGTGTAGCACACTACTTACCTGCAGTGGCAGGTTTCCTGATGGAGAAAGAAATCCAGTATCTTGGTCAGGCGATTGCCAACCCAAAACGTCCATTCATTGCCATACTGGGGGGGGCGAAGATCAGCGATAAGATCGGTGTCATCCGAAATTTACTTACCAAAGCTGACCAGATACTAATCGGTGGAGGAATGGCAAATACCTTTTTTAAAGCCCAAGGTTATCCTATTGGAGATTCGCTTTGCGAAGACGAGGTATTGGATACTGCGCGCCAGCTTTTAAAATCAGGGTTCACTCATTTACGCCTTCCAGTGGATGTAGTAATTGGCGACCGATTTGAAGCTGAAGCGGAAAAGAAGGTCATTACGATGGGTCCTGTACCAGATGGATGGCGTATCCTCGATATCGGTCCAGCAACTGTTACCAACTTTGGTAAGGCTATTTCCACGGCTGGGACGATTGTATGGAATGGTCCAATGGGCGTTTTTGAATTCCCACGTTTTGCTGAAGGAACATTTGGAGTAGCAAAAGCCGTTGCTGCAAGTAAGGCAGTTTCCATCATCGGTGGTGGTGATTCAGTTTCCGCGATCAATCAGGCCGGCCTGGCAGATCGGATCACTCACATTTCAACAGGTGGCGGTGCTTCCCTTGAGATGTTAGAGGGACTGGACTTACCAGGGTTGGTAGCATTACAAGACAAATATATGGTTTAATTGCAACTCCCCAGCTCTGCGATAGGTAGGGGAGGTGTAAATTTACGGTTTGAAAACTATCATCCCTTTTCTCACATACTGGTTGTAGGAAATATTGTTATAGATCACTGAGACCGCTGGATGATCCAATCATGTGATTGATTGATACCGATATGGATATTTAATTAAGATATGTCTTTGAGGTGATTATGCGTCGACCGTTTGTTGCGGGAAATTGGAAAATGTTTAAAACCGTGGCAGAAGCCCGTGTTTTGATAACCGAGTTACTGCCAGGTTTGACTGCCATTCAAGGGGTTGAAATTGTCCTTTGCCCTCCATTTACCTCGATATTACCAGTAGCTGCGTTATTAGAAGGGACTGCCATTGGAGTAGGCTCCCAAAATATGCATTGGGAGGCTTCGGGTGCATACACAGGTGAGATTGCTCCACCCATGTTAGCCGAGTTCTGTAAGTACGTGATTATCGGGCACTCTGAGCGGCGAGCATACTTTGGAGAGACTGACGCCAGTGTTAACCGTAAAGTTAAGGCAGCCATTGAACATGGCCTCGTGCCCATTATGTGTGTTGGCGAAACGCTTGCTGAGAATGAAGCTGGAATAACCAATGAGGTTGTAACCAGGCAGATAAAAGAAGGATTGAACGGGGTCGAGGCTCAATTCATCGGATCAATGGTGATTGCGTATGAACCTGTGTGGGCGATAGGGACTGGGCGAGCTGCAACAGCAGATGGAGCCAATGCAGTCATCGCTGACATCATCCGCGCATTATTGGCTCAAATATATGGGGGTGAAAAGTCTGAGTTGGTGCGTATTTTATATGGGGGCTCAGTAAAAGCCAGCAATGCTGTAGAATTTTTCCGATATGCCGACATTGATGGTGCGCTAGTCGGGGGAGCCAGCCTTAAGGCTTCGGAATTCATCGCAATCGTCAAGGCTGCTGCCAATTAATGTTGATGGTTAACTGGGGTACATTTTTTTATCTATTACTATTGTTGGTACCCCTGTTGTATCTTCAAAGATTCCTACAACACGAAATTCAAGCCATATTTTTATTGATTACCCGCCAGCCAGAAATATCAATGGCATTATTTTCTTTGATGTTTCTGCCGGGGGTGCTGTTGCATGAGGTCAGCCATTTTCTAATGGCACATTTATTGGGTGTTAGGACGGGAAGGTTTTCCATCATACCTAAAAAACTTGAAGGCGGTCGGATACAGCTCGGATATGTTGAAACAGCTTCAAGTGATTTCTTTAGAGATGCGTTGATTGGGGTTGCTCCATTGGTTACGGGGGGGATATTTGTTGCGTTTGCAGGGGTATCCCGTTTGGGTTTAAATACCATTTGGGAGAGCCTTACCCAAGGGCAAATGAGTTCATTCAGTATGGCTATGAAATCCGTGGTTGATATGCCTGATTTCTGGATATGGTTTTACCTAATCTTTGCGGTTAGCAGTACCATGATGCCTTCATCTTCTGACAGGAGAGCCTGGTTGCCACTTCTATCAATGATGGTGATCTTACTGGGATTGGTCCTGCTTATAGGTGTAGGACCATGGATATTAACTAGGTTCGAATCTGCTTTCAAAGCCGCATTGGATGCAATTACAATGGTACTCGGCATCACCGTGTTAATCCATCTGATCCTGCTGCTTCCTGCGTGGATTATTCGGAAGATTATTTCTCGTATGGCAGGACTTCAAGTGGTATGAAGGAGTATAATTTTGAGATATTTTAGTTGACGAAACGGTGAGCTGATACTAA
>Ga0315291_10002380_pt1 | contig 24683 bp, 22 predicted proteins | sample YL17G12_20_MG_FD_203070 | JGI IMG/M metagenome (GOLD analysis project Ga0315291, IMG submission 203070) | Sediment microbial communities from Yellowstone Lake, YNP, Wyoming, USA - YL17G12_20 | ecosystem: Environmental > Aquatic > Freshwater > Lake > Sediment | place: USA: Wyoming | collected...
CCCGGCATCACATTGAAGGAAATCCCGTCAAGGGCGCGCACCTTTTTTTCGCCCCTGCCATACTCCACAATAAGGTCACGCACACTGATGACCGGCGCGGTCTCTGTCATCCCCGCCACCCCCTGTCAATACTGAGACATTGGACTTGCACATCAATTAATCAATCTCACACAGAGGCACGGAGGCACAGAGTTTTAATCTCCGTGTCTCTGTGTCTCTGTGTCTCTGTGTGAAGTAAACTATTTCATCTACTTTTCTTCAGCTTAGCGGCAAAGCGGACGAGGCGGGAACCCTTGAGCGTGCCCAACTCTGACCTGAGGCGACGTTCACGCGCCCGAACTCGCTGAAGGTCTCGCCCCATCTTGCGAATCTGACCCCTGAGATTAATCTCCGTGACCAGTCGGTGGCATTCATTGTAAAAGGCGGTAAATTCCTCCATGCTCATGGTCTCGCAGAGGTATGGGTCGCGGGTCATGTCAATGTGGTCAAAGTCTATAATATAACGACTCCAATCCATCTCCGGTCCTTCCGAAACAATCCCGCGGCTCTTCGCATATTCCCATATTGGCGTTCCGGGGACTGCCTGGAGCGGTCCCAGGGCGCAGCGTTCCATAAGGTCTTTGTTCCGCTCAATAAAGGCGCGGGTCTCCTCCATCTGTTCCCGCGTTTCATACGGACAACCGATGATGAAATTACTGCCGATGGAGATGTCGCGCGGGGCAAGGAGGTCTATTGAGCGCTGGTTTTTCTCCGGCGTCACATTCCTCTTGCGCATGAAATCAAGCACAGGCTGTGAGTTGGATTCAAATCCGAAATCGATATACAAAAAGTTCATCTCCGCAAACAGGTCGGCGATTGCCTCATCAATCAAATCCGCACGCGCATAGGTGCGAAAGACAATTCCCTCGTGAAGCCTGCGCTCCTTCATGAGGGCGCATATCTTTTTGAACCGCGGGAGATGCCCGATGAACAGGTCGTCAAAGAAGAATATCTCCTCCGGGTCATAACACTGGCGCAGATATTCAATCTCCCGGACAACATACTCAGGCGAAAAGAAGCGCACCTTTTTCCATTGCACGGGCGCGGCGCAAAAGATGCAGTCATAGGGGCACCCGCGGGACGTCATCATGTGCACCTCTTCATTCAGGGGCACAGACCAATCCTCTCCCAGCATCTCACGGTCTGGAAAGGGAAGAACATCAATATCCGGGATGAGGTCACGGGGGCTGTTGACAACCACGCCGCCCTCGCCATGGAAGGATATCCCGTGAACCTTTGCAAGGTCTTCCGGCGTGGGCTTGTGGTCATTATAGAGTTTGACAAGCTCCGTGGCGGTCAGCTCTCCCTCCATGACTATGCCGACATCAAAACAGTCAGGAAGGGTGTGGGGAAGCGCAGTGATATGGGCGCCGCCAACCCAGACGGGAATTCCGAGTTCATCCTTTATCCGGCAGGCGAATTTGATGGCATCCGTGAAGTTCTCCGTCGCCGATGAAATGCCCGCAATATCCGGTTCCCAGTCGATAAGGGCATCATCATTGCGGAAAAATGCCACCTCACAGAACCAGCAGTGCTTCTTGATCCACGCGCCAAGACAGCCAAGCCCCAAGGGCGGCATGGATACCTGATAGGGTTTATCCTTTATATGGCTGCAATAAAGGGCGAGTTTCATTTCAAGACCCCGGACTGATAACTCTTATACAGACGATTCCGAATAAAATCACACATCCAGAGCGAAAAACTCTATACCCGCTCCACATATTCCCCCGTCTCAGTGTTGATACGAATCACGTCGCCAATTTTAACGAAAAGGGGAACCTTGGCGATGTAACCGGTCTCAATGACAGCGTCTTTCATAACGTTGCTGGCGGTGTTTCCCTTGACGGTGTCACGGGTCTCCACAACCTTAAAATCCATCTTGGTCGGGAGTTCAATGCCAATGAGCTCTTCCTCAAAGACAACCGCCTTGACGATTGTTCCCTCCTTCATGAAATTGGAGGCGAAATCCACCTTTTCAGCAGGGACGCTCACCTGCTCATAGTTCTCGTTGTCCATGAAAATGCAGGCATCCGATTCCTTATAAAGGAACTGCATGTTGCGATATTCCGCCTCAGCCACCTCCACCTGTTCGGTTGAGCGGAATGTGCGTTCAATCACCTTGCCGGAGACGATGTGGCGGAGTTTTGTGCTGACGCGCCCCCTTCCCCGCCCCATGGCAAGTTTGGAAAAGTCCACCACAACATACACCTCGCCATCAATGAGGACACGGTAACCATTTCTCAGCATGGTTGGTGAAATTACAGACATTGTGCACACCTCGGATAAAAAATTTGCACAGGGAAACCTGCTCCCCTCTCAAAAGGCGTCAAAGTTTCTTAATGTTGAATTGTCGTATGAAAATAATAGCAGAAAAACTATGCTTTATAAAACCCATTATCAAGTGTAAAAATGGGGATAAAAAGACGCATTCAGAATTAGTAAAAACCGCAGGTAGTAGCCCACTTGAGCGGGCTTAAGCCAGTTGACACCAACTCAATCCTCCTCTTCACCAAAGGCAAAATGAATCTAACCTGAAAATGACGCAAATGGGTGAGATTGGTCTAATTACTCATATATATCTAATTTTTCTCTTGAAATGAGGGAAAAACATGAATATGATTAATTTAAATGATTAATGAAGGGAATTAGATGAACGAAAAATATAAACATGCGCGACATGTTGTGTGGCATCCTAATGTTCATCGTTATTTTGGCGAGCAACTATACTATTTATTAATACAAATGTCAGAATATGTCCCAACAAGAAAATCAAGTGGCGGGACTCAAACTAAAACCGCATTGGATAAAATACATGATTTATTAGAAAAGTGTGGGGCTCATGGGCACTGTATTTATGAAGTATTTGGTGATGTGGATATTTTGGTGAGAGTCTGGCTGGATGGTGCGCGTTATGAAATTTTAGGAAACAGTCTTCGAGCTGAACCAACAGTAAAAAATGTTATACTTTTTATAAGCGATAGGGAAGAATATTTATGGGCAAAAATAAAAGGGAATTGGAAGGAAATTGGCACGTCAGAAATTGTTAAAAAATATACAGATATAAGTGAACATTTGCATATTCCTGAAGATGATGATAGATGGAAAAATCTGTGGGATGAAGGTTTTATTTTAAAACCTATAGGAGATACAAAGATTGATGCGCAAGATGTTAACGGAGAAAATAAAGAGATAAAATTCTTTTCTTTTCTTCATCTTGTGCAAAAATTGGTAACACAACCATGGCAGGTTGTTAGTATAATAGAAAAAAGAATTAGAGAACTTGATATCAATGTCGAAGGCTTATCTTTATATTTTGGCAATAGCCAGCTTGGAAATTGCCTTTTAAAAGGCACAACATATGATTATTATGATATTTATAAATTGGTTGTTGAAGGATTTCACACAACAGATTTGGAATCTCCGCCTCATACATATTTAGTTGCCTCACCTTCTTGGCATGAGGCTGATGATTTAGTTCCCCCTGGACCTTATACCAATATTAATGCAAAGCGAATTATATCATTTGCAAATATCCCCTTCAGCGCAGTAGCAAATATTCATATTAATGATCCCAAAATGAGACAATTACTTGAGGCTTATGATGCCATTTCGCCTCTTCTTGCTGTCGATGAAGAACGTTTGTTGACATTATTTGTAAGCGGACTATTAGATAATGATGTAAACACAATAGAAATGGGATTAATGTTCTTGTTTCGTATAGAGAAATATATGAATCGTTATTTTTTTGACCGATTGGCATTATCTAACCCTGGCAAAAATATAGATAAACTAATTGCTAATACAATAGATAATCTTCAAAAGGAATTTGAATTAAAGCAAAAAAAGGAAGATTATAATCCACCTACCAATGTAAAGAAATTTACTTTAAAAGACTTCGCAGTATTTCTTGGAATACTTTGCAAAGAATCTGAGGTTGCGGAAGTTATAGACAAAGATTGGAAACGTGATATTGAAATAACAATTAATTTAAGAAATGATATGGCACATGGACGTTTGGACAAGCTAATAACAGATTGGGCTAATTTTATGAAACGTGTTGCCCCAGCGATGTTGTTATATTATAATTTATGGCGATGGATGAATAAAACTATTTCAAACAAACAAGATGTGGATAATACAAAATGAATAATTCAACTCTTATAGAAACTCCTATGATGGGAAGATTAATCTATAAAACATCTGAGATTAAGAAACAAGACTCACTTTTTATTGAATTTAATTTCAATAAACAATATGTTAGAATTCCTACATATCCGAAGCTGATGGCTTTTTACAGATTCCATGATGAAGCAGCCGCCTTGAGACTTTTTGAGGAACATCGTGAAGAATTAGTAAAATACTATAATGGAAAATTTGTCCTTGTTTGCGGGACTCAATTAGTAGAAATCTATGATAAATATCATGATGCGTTAACCGATGGGTTGAAACGTTTTGGAGATGTCGGTTTCCTGATAAGAAAAATTACATCCAGCAGTAAACTACTTGATCTTTGCATTGAGATCCGATAATGTTGGTTAGGAAATTAATAACATCAAATATTTTTGAAAAAATAGGGGCAATTATTGATATAAAGGTTGGGATTCCTTATCTAACGGATAACAATGATGACTTAATTCAAACATCCGAAGTAGCGACAAATGCAAAAATCGATACGGGTAGTTTTGCGACTATGATCTCAAAATCAATCCTTGAAAATAATCTCAATTTAAAACCTATCAGCTCTGTATTTATTAGAACTATATCACAAAAAGGATTCATCGCATCTGTTTATCTTGTAGCATTATGGATTGAAGATGAATTAATTCATCCTGCATATCATGTTTTGGCAAAACCATATGGGCGATCTTTAATAGGAAGAGATTTTTTTAGTCAGGGATTTTTCCGATACGATGGTAATTATAGCCAATTTTTATATTTTGAGGTACAAAAAAAGCAATTTGAAGAAATATCATACCCATGGTGGTTAGAGTAAAACCCTCTGATAGCAATCTCAACCATTTGCTCCATTTTCTTTTCATGCCGGTTTTCGAAACCTTTCTAAGGGGGGCATGGGGTCAAACTCCCATGCGAGTATGATTAAGATTTCAGCTCTTTCGTGATCCGCATCATTATTCAAGTCAAATCCTCAACTTTGATAATTCGCTCCTGACAATAACTCTCGCTATTTTTACCAGTCAAGCCAAAGATAACAACCGATTGTCTCAGATGTATAATTCGTGATGATTCGTGAAAATTCGTGGATAAAATTCGCCTCAGGCGGGCTCGTGGTGAATAAATTTCATTTCTATAGGGTTACTGTGAAAGGTAGCACCAGTCGATAATATGGGGGGCGCCGCCGGGCATGACCTGTATGAGCGCCCTCACGGTGGAGCGCGCAGGATTGCGAATATCCTCCGGCGTCTCCCCTGTCCGCCGCGGCGTCCTGAAATGGTTTTCGGAATAAATCATGAAGGACGTGGAGCTCACTGTCACATATGGCAAAAATGCCCGCAGGCGCTCCAGTATCTCCTGCCGGCTTGATTCCTTGAGCCCGCCCTCACTCCGTGAGAAGGTCATGGCAAGACGCGCCACATCCGTCACATTCTCAAACGGGGCGGCTGGCGCATCCTTCACACCCCGCCCCACCGCCTGCTCAACCTTCTGACGATACTGCTCCACATGGTCAATAAAACGCGGCTCAAGTCCCGGCACAACCCATAGAACCTCCCGCGACACTGTATTCAGGTTCAATCGCCCATACTCATATTCCGGCGCCTGCTCCTTTGCCATGAGCCTGTAAAGGTCATCCTCATCCACGCGTCCCAGAGTCTCAATAATCTTTTCAGCCCCAAGTCGGACGCGACTCCTGATGATGAAAATATCCACAAGGCGGAGGTCCAGCTCATTGGCGCCGGCGGCATCAATCACGGGTAATGCCCAAGTCCTGCCCGCATCCAGAGCGAGCGCCCGTGTATCCGCCTTCATAAGACTTGAGTACCCCGCAAAGACTTCCATCAGGTCAACAGGGCTCTCAAAAAGCCTGTCCCGAACCTTAAAGGACGCCAGCTCCCCCGTTCTCTGTGGTGAGTTCTGGTAATTACTGTCGGAGATCCGCCGAAGTTCTAACGTAGGCGGATTGGTATTCAGCGGGGTGCAGAATGCCCATGTGGCGAGTCGCACCCGCGGGTCATCCCTCTGAAAACTCTTCTTCACACCCCTGAAGGTTCCGTCACTGTATGAAAAATAATCGACCAGGTGCCCCTCCCTGTCCCTCAAATGCACAATGCCGGAACCATTCGGGATATTAAAATCGCGTTTTTCAATAATCCTGCGCGCCGACCCTCCCTGCACCACGCCAAAAATGTTATATAGGCTGCCGTATCCCTTGATATCCTTTGGATTGGGATTATTTTGGTCGTTATAATTATCCGTGACAACGATATATCCATTAGCGGCTATCTGTCCATTAAGAAGAACGGTGGAGCCTCCCGCCTCAACCTCCCACCCATCCACCGCGATGTCCTCATCGTAAGGATTGAAGAGTTCCACATACTGACCGTCATCCCCATCCTTCTCATCCGTCACAGAATCAGGCCAAACTTCGTTGATATATGGGGTCATTTCTGTGCCGAGTATGGGATGGTCGGATGAATCTCCCGGCAACTGGGTGGGTATGGAATCCGCATCCCTCGCATCCACGATATTCACGGCGAACTGTTTAAGCAGATTTTGCTCCCGGTCGGGGAATCGCCTGAGAAGGGCTTCGTAAATTTCCTGCGCCGTGGCAGTATTGGCATCCACCTTTTCCACCGAACGCCCGTTCAGGGAATAGACCGGTTCACTTGTGGAATAAACTGTTAGACAGGAAGCCAGCGTCTCATACAGTTCATTTGTCATCGATGGGAGTGTGTGCAACTCGGCGACGGATAGGAATGGTCTGTCGTCGCCGTTGGGCGCTCGGGAGGGGTCAGGTATGAACTCATCCGGCTCATCCACCCCTTCCTGAGCGCTGACGTTCACTTGCCCGCCCCCGCTGACCGGCATATTCCCGGATTGATTATTTTCTTGTTCCTGGCGGGCAGTCTTGATGAGCGCCTCCTCAGGATTATCCACCCGCCCATCATGGTCATTATCAAGACCGTCCTTTGTCACATCGGAAAATGGGCTGTCACCATCATCATCCCTGCCTGCAACGCCGGGTTTGCCATCAGGTCCAAGCCGGTAGGCAACAATCTCTTTTGCCAGCGATGCGGCTGGGGCGGGGGAAAGTTGATGACTCTTCAGGATGGAGGCAAAGGCGTTTTTGAGAAATTCCTCACTTGAGGCGTTAATGTTCACCTTCGCTGATTCATCCTCAATCACAATATCGGCGAGGTTGGAACCCTGCGCGCCCGCCCGCAGGACGCCTTCAGCCCTCATAGTCACATCGGCGAAGTTGGCTGATGTCTGAACAGCCCAGCGCTGGGAATAGGCGGCATACGGGATGCCCTGGGGGAGGAGCGGCGTCGATGCCTGAACGCCCGTTGCGGCTGACATGCGCGCCTGCAGCCCCTCGGCAAAATTCGCCGATGATATCACCTCAAGGCGGGAGGTGAATGAGAGGGTTGTGGCAATCAGGGCGAGAATTGAAAGAATCACAAGGACGATGAGAAGGGTGGCACCCGCCTCGCGCCCAGCACCACGGCATCTCTTATAATAAGTTCCGGTAGCGTTCATCTTTCAACACTTGCTCAATATTCACTGTGGTCTCAAGGGTGACCGTCTCCGCCCTCTGACCGGGTTTGTATTCATTAAATGGCGCACTGCCCGCATAAACGGTAACGCTTATATGAACCGCCACAGGGAGTTCAATCTGGGGGTCAGGGAAAAAGGGGGCATAAAGGGAATCCCATGATGTGACCCAGTTCATAGGAATCCGGTTGGGGTCCCAGTAAAGAAGGCTTAAGGAAAGGACATTGAAGGCAATAGGGTCAACCTCTGTGCGGATATTCTGGGGGTCATGAGGGTTATAGGTGACACGGCGGACAAGGACATTGGGCTGACCGTCAAAGGTCGTTACCTCATAACTGATGGTCTGCTCACGATAGCCGGGATTATTCGGGTCTGGAAAGGTGATGAATTCAAGGGTGTCCGCCGAGAAACGACAATCCTCATCCACATGGCGGTCGCCGAGGTCTGCCATGTTCACAAGGACAGGACGCTCAATAAACCCGCCGCCCAGACTCTCATGCAGGTCGTCGTTCATCACCTGGTAATCGACGTCATCATCTTCACCGTTATGGACCTCCTCATCCACACGCCCATCCTCATCATTATCAATCCCATCGCCATAGGAGAGGTCTGTATGAATCCCGTGAAAGGTCTGGATGGGGCGCCGCGGGTCAATGCGGGCGGCTTTGATGTCCACGGACATCCGCTCTAAGGCGGTGCGGGCATTGGCAACCGCCTCCAGCTGGGTTTCTGCCATGTCCGATGCTCGGATAATTGAGACAAATGCCTCCAGCACGCCGGCAAGGAAGACGCCCGCAACGGCGAGCGCCACCAGCATCTCTATCATGGATACCCCGAGCCGACTACGCCAAAGCGCTAGCGACGGCCGTAATCGTGTGGAAAGATATCGTCTCATATCACGCCCGCTCACTGGTCAAACCGCAGTTCGTACAAGACCTCATTCCTTCCCCTGTATTCCTTACTATACATGATAATGACCCGTGCCACGCCGAAGGCGCTCCTCGGGTCGCTCGGGTCATTATGAGGGTTCAGCAGCGAAATACCGCAGAAACAATAGGCGAAGCGGGGCTCATTGGGAAATGTGATGGGCTCCGTTGGTGAGTGCAGGTCACGAAGGGTGGCAATCATGCGCCCCGCACGGTCACAATCCCTCCTTATCTCCTCCGCCTTCATCTGCGCCAGAAGCGCCGCACGCGAGATGTCCCCCGCCCGATATTGCGCCTTCAATCCAAGGGGAAAAAAATTGACAATGGAGATGATGCCAGCCAGAAGAATCGCCACACTCACAAGGACTTCAATAAGGGAATACCCTCTTCTCCATGCAAACATTTTAATCCGCCTCAGGCGGACAAAAAAAGTGGGGCTTATTTTTCTCATATCACTGTCAGTGTTATCTTCGCTGGTTCTTGTATGTATGGGTGAGACCGGTGGAGGGATAAATACGTATGGTGAAATAATTCTCCCCGACGGATGTGTCCGTATTCGCCCCGACTATGTAAATAGACGTGTATTCTGATGTGCTATTGGCGCGGAACAAAATCGGGATAATGCCAGAATAAACAGATGCGCCATTCTTCTGCACCTCGGTAAAGAGGACATCATCCGGCAGCCAGTTCACACCCGTCACCTTCGGTTTGACGATTCTCCCCGACCCGTCAAGTCTGTCTATCCAGAAATTGCCATTGTTAATATCGATGCGCACCTGAAAGTTCGTATTTTGATTGATTGACAGCATCCGCGCCGTGCTCAAGGTGGATTGGAGCGACTGGGCGGCGCTCCTGAGCCGCGCCTGCTTTTTGTAAGATTGATAGGAAAGAATGGCAAATGTTGAGAAGATGGAAAGTATCACCAGGACGATGACAATCTCCAGCGCGGTGAACCCGCCACGTCTATTTCCATAAAACCTTGACATACAAAATCACCGCCCCGTTTTTTCAGGGCAAAATAAACTACTCTTTTTCTCTCTCTTTTTACCAATTATATTTTATGGGACAAAACGGCTTGAACGTCAAGGGTTTTTTACAGGCTACACAAATCGCCGGCGCATCTCACGATTTCGGTAGATGCTTGAATTCTATAATCCACAGATTTCGCAGAGTTACGCAGATGGAATTAATAAAAATCATTATCTGCGTCAATCTGCGTATTCTGTGGATGGTATCTATTCAGATGCATCTCACGATTTCGGGATTTTTATCCGTAGATTTCGCAGAATCGGCTGCAGCCCGTGGTTCGCTGACCGTACACTTACATAGCCACCGGCGTCAGAGCAAAAACACGTGCCAGTTCTGTAGCGCCCTTGATGTCCCCGCGTCGCAGAGCGTTCCGTACATCGTCCAACTTGTATGCGTCTTCAAGTGATAAATACGGGGTCCACCCCGTCTCGCCTTCGACCACTTCGACGTCAACTTCCGCCACGTACTGCCCCTCATGGACTAATTTTGTCTTTTGTCTCTTGTTCATTTCTTCATTATCTGAGAATTTATTCGCCTGAGGCGGATTCGTGAAGATTCGTGGATGTAATTCTCCCGACGCGGGTTAAATATCTTCGGTCAGATTTTTATGAAAATCTTTTTCCGGTAGAGAATCCATGTGACAATGCACCACAGGATGACATAGCTCGCCCCCCATGCCGCTGATGTGGCATAATCGCCAAATATACCCGGCATCCAGCTCTTGTAATAGTGCGTAAAAAGGTATGTCTTTAACCGCATGACCTTTCCCCCATCCCCCGTCACCCGCACCATGACAATAATCAGACCCATCATGCTGGCGCCGAAATATGCCGCAATGGCATTTGTGCCATAATACAAAAATGGCTTCGCCCACGTCCTCCATCCCTTGATGTCAATCAGCCAGTAACAGACGGAAAGGCAGAGGAGTGCGGCGCCTGCGGTATAAATCACATAAGAAGGCGTCCAGAGATTCTTGTTCATCGGGATGTCATGCTTCAGGAGCTTCCCCAAAATGATGAGAAGCACTCCAATGGCGGACATCCCCGCCACCTTCTCAAAATCCCCCTTATCCTTCCGGCGCAGCCAGAATCCGCACAACCCTCCCGCAAGGGTCGTGCAGATGGAGGGAATTGTGGAAAGAAGCCCCTCCGGGTCATGCCCCATCTTGAGCCCGGCATCCCACTGATAGTTCAGGTTCTTGAATATCCCCGTGTCTATATAATCCACAATATTCTTGTATCTCTCAAGACCGCCCGCCATCTGCCCCGGCATGGGGATAAATTTCAGGATGATATAATAAACCGCCATGAGGAATAAGAAAAAGAATACCTGTCCCCGCACACCCGTATAAAGCATGATGAAGGAGGCGAAAAAGTAGCAGAAGGCAATCCTCTCCAGAACGCCATACATGCGAAAATGTCCGAGGTAGGCGGGCCAGATAACGAGGGCAAGGATAATGCCTAATAGGTATATGATGATAGTTCGACGGCATATTTGGCCAATAAGGTCTATCTTGCCTCCCGGTTTTTCCAGCCTGCCGGCAAAACTGAACTGCATCGCCACCCCCATGATGAAGAGGAAAAAGGGAAAGATGAGGTCGGTGCTGGTGCATCCGTGCCACTCGGCATGACCCAGCGGACCCCAGACACGAGACCAGTCCCCGGCATTATTGACGAGGAGCATGGCGGCGATGGTCAGACCCCGGAAGACATCCAGAGACATCAGCCTTCCCGGCTTAATCGGCTGCAATGTTTCGGTCATCTCGCTCTCCTTTTATGAGAATTGAACAAGAGAAAAACGGTTTCCCAAAATAGAGTTTGTTTGGCCATGTGCGGAACCAGCCTGTCTTATTTATGCCCTTATTTGAAAAAAGATTTACCTTCTGCCGGCGGGGTCTGTCAAAGCAAATTATGAGGACATGTAACCGCCGATGAACGCCGATACACGCCGTTCAATAAAATAAACATTCAGACTCTCTTCCATCTGTGTGCATCAGTGTTTATCTGTGGTTGAATAATCTTCATCCGAAACCATTCGTGTGCTCCGCGTGTTCCGCGGGGAAATGTTAACCGGATATGATATTTATTTGATAGATGAACTTGACATCTCCTGCTCCGGTTTTATATTATCCATTTTAAAAATGATGCGCTGATAATACTCAATAAGAACAACGTTTATTACAAGTTCTATATCTTTAACAGCAAGAATAGGAGTTGCGTCCATGCCAGTGATTGCCAGGTTTTACGGGATTCTAATCAAAATGTATTTCAGCCAAAGTGAGCACGGAGTCCCACATTTTCATGCTATTTATGGCGAGTTCAATGCGGTATTCGCCATCGAGACATTGGAGATGCTTGAGGGAGATCTGCCGGCCAGATGCCAGCATTTAGTGAAAGAGTGGGCCACGCAATACCAAAAGGAACTTCTTGATATGTGGAACCACCAGGAATTCAGACAGCTGCCAGGTTTGGAGTAACTGAAAATGGAACGAATACTACGCATTAAAAGCGCGAAGCCAATCGGAGACTCGGAGCTTCTTGTCCGTTTTGAGAACGGCGAGGAGAAGATATATGACTGTGAGCCTCTTTTCTCCCGGTCTGAATTCCGCTTGCTGAAGACCCCCGCCTTTTTCCAGTCTGTCCGCGTTGACGCCGGCGGCTACGGTATTTCCTGGAATGATGACATCGACCTGAGCGAATACGAACTATGGGCAAACGGAAAGCCATCTGCTGACAAGGCGTTGGAACGAATGCGGTGAGCAGAAATTCCTAATTGTAACATACGGGAAAGAAACCGCCGATACACGCCGATAGACGCCGATTAATAAAATAAATATTCAGACTCTCTTCCATCTGTGTGCATCAGTGTTTATCTGCCTGTGGGCCGTAGCCTTTGGCGGAGGTCCATGGTTGCATAGTTCTCGCGCGAAATCTTTCGTGTGCTCCGTGTGTTTCGCGGGAAAATGTTCACCGGATATGATATTTATTTGACATCCAAACATCCCAAATGGTAAATGAGATAAAAATCTTTGATAAATGAATGAAACGTTTCGCCGGGTTAAAAAAATCATAACGACCGTGATTTATATCCATGACCTGAATCGTGAGGGAAAAGGTGTCTGAATCGAGTCAATCGCCTTTGCGTTTTATACAGACAGAAACAGCCTTTTTATGAAGATTTATACAGAACTATATTCGATATACAGAAGTTGGGCGCTCGGACTAAATTCAGGTGAAATACAATGAATAAACAGGAAAATTATCAAGGATGCCTCCTGATAGGCGGAGAAGAGGCAACAACTCGAGATGGAAAAGGATATTGGGTTACTGTCGAGCCCGAAAATGCGCAGTCAGAATCAGCTCGATTATTCTCAGAAATAACTTTTATGTCTGGAACTGTTATCTCGCTGAAATTCGGAACACGCCTTTCAGAAGAGGTAACTAAAGAACTTGAATCAATAACATTTGCTAAGGCTAGAGCTAGGTTAGCATTAGGATTATTTGAGAAAGGAAGAGAGTATAGACAAGAAATTTATTCTAATACTCTCAAAAATGAACCTAAACAAGTTGACGACGAATATGTGCAAAAACTAATCTTGACTGGATTGCTGAATATAAGAAAAAGGAATCCTACAAGATATCAGGGGGATTCTATCGATATTGTTGGACTGTGCCTTATGCTCGGTATTAGTAAAGATCAATATCTATTCAATGCTTCTATACTTATCGAAGAAGACTTCATTCGGGAACCAGATAATATACAGATGTCATTTAAAAATGGACACATATTTATTACTAGCAAGGGAATTAAAAATCTCGCGTCATTAACAGATCGCATACAAGAGCAAATTTCAAAAGAAGCTGAGTCATATGATAAGAGTAAAGAAACGATTCATCCTGAATTTGAATATGATGTTACAATTTCTTTTGCTGGAGAAGATCGAAAATTTGCAAGACAATTAGCCGAAGAGCTAAAAAAACATGGTATTCGTGTTTTTTATGATGAATTTGAAACAGCAACATTGTGGGGAAAGAACCTTTATGAATATCTCTCAGACATTTATCAAAATAAGGCACGTGCTTGCATAATGCTATTATCGAAACACTATGCTACAAAATCTTGGACTAATCTTGAAAGAAAGAATGCTCAGGCACGCGCTTTTCGTGAGAATTTGGAATATATTCTTCCTATTCGCCTAGATGATACTGAAATACCAGGCATGTTATCGACTGTTGCATATCTATCAGTGAGTGATTACACTGTTGAGAAAATAGCCGATCTCGTTGTGGAAAAGTTGTATAAGTCTTACAAATAGTGATAGTGAACTTCATAAGAAACAATAAGCATTCAACTCTGCGTGTTGTGGATTGCAGGGAAGAGGCATGAATTTCATTAATCGGTAGTTTGAATGTCTGTCTTTCAATCGATGTCTGTTTTGCCCTGCAACCGCTGATGCTAGCATTAGCTGTAATAAAAAGGACAATTATGAATCCCTTATACAAAGACAATGATTTCTCAGATAGACTAGTGTCTTTTCTTGATATTCTAGGATTTAGGAAATTAGTTCTATCAAATAAATCTATAGCCTTACAATCAATTAATATCATTGATGGGCATATAAATCACATTTTGAATGTCCTGCAGGAAAACCATAGGAAAACATTCTCTCCTAAATTGTTTTCTGACTGCATATGCGTTTCATGTGAATACTCACTTGAAAACATTTTCTATATTATTTACGAATTAGCTTTTATACAATTATACTTTTCGTTTGATGGAATATTTCTGAGGGGAGCATTGGCAAGAGGTAATCACTTTGAAAATGATAGAATGATATTTAGTCACGGATTAATAAAAGCTTATGAGTTGGAACAGACTGCTATATATCCTCGAATCATTATTGATAAAGAACTTATCGATCACATAAAGCATGATAGTAACTCTTATTCTGCAACCTATATTGGATTCAAAACACAGGATTTTATTATTAAATCTCCAGATGGCTATTTCTTTATTGATTATTTGAATTTTCTTTATGAAGAAGGCTTAGATCAAATAGAATCAATAAAAACCCACAAACAAGCTATATTGACAAATGTGCAGCAAAATATTGAAAATATCAGGGTGCTAGAAAAATACCGTTGGTTGGCGGAATACCATAATTACAGAATTAACGAAATATTTAATGCAGATGATTACGAACCCAGTTACGCTGATGAAATTATTAAAGAGACATCTATAGATTTAAAGTCAAGTTTTCCACAATTCAAGAAATCCTTAATGAATGACTACAGCCATAAAACAGACTCGAAATAACAAATGTAGCGGAATTTGGCGAGGCGGTTATCAATAACCCCGAGGATGGGCGGTGTGCCATTGCCAGGCGCTGGAGATGATGTCTTCGAGTCGGGGATGGCGGGGCTGCCAGCCGAGGATTTTTTTGATTTTCTCCGAGGATGCCACGAGAACAGCTGGGTCGCCCGCACGCCGCTCTGAAATTTTCACGGGGATTTCTTTTCCCGTCACACGCCGCGCCACATCTATCACCTCAAGGACGGAAAATCCCTTTCCGTTCCCAAGATTAAATACATCCGTCGCCCCGCCGTCCTCTAAGTATTTCAGGGAAAGGAGGTGCGCCTCTGCCAGGTCCTGCACGTGTATGTAATCCCGGATGCAGGTGCCGTCCGGCGTGGGATAATCATTGCCATAGACACAAATGGCATCGCGTCTCCCTGCCGCCGCCTGCAGAACAAGCGGGATAAGGTGAGTTTCGGGATTGTGGTCTTCGCCGCAGCGTTCCGTGGCTCCCGCCGCATTAAAATAGCGTATGGAAATTGGACGGAGATTGCTGACTTTTGCCGTATCCCATAAAAGCCACTCAAAGGCGAGTTTTGTATTACCGTAGGGATTGGTGGGAAAAGTGGAGGCGTCCTCAAGGATGGGGACGGATATTGCGCAACCAGGGCTGGAAAGGCGCACCTGAATTGGCTCGCCATACACCGCCGCTGTGGATGAGAAGATAAAATATCTTACATCCGCCGCAAGGACTGCCCTCAGGAGCGCCACTCCCTTCGCCACATTATTCTCGTAATAAAGGAGCGGCTTCTCCACTGATTCTCCGACAAGGCTCAGGGCGGAAAAGTGCATGACCGCGGAGCAGTTATATTTCTGCAAAGTCTCTTTCAGGAGGGTCTCATCACCATGGTCACCCTGGACAAAAATCGCATCTTCCGGCACGGCAGACCGGTGACCCAGGGATAGATTATCATACACGCATACCCTCCGGTCAGCCGTTAGAAGCGCCTCAACAACAACGCTCCCAATATATCCCGCCCCGCCAATGACGCAGACACAAGGTTTCGCATTCATGATTTCCTCGCCTGACAGAGAACTTAATTGGCGAGCATATTAAGACTGGACTAATCTCCAACGCGGATGGGCTGCGCCGTCTCTCCTGCCATCTCCGCCGCTTTCATAACATCTGCCAGGGTGCTGATGCTTGGCGCGCCAAATCTCGGAGCAACCCTTCTGTAAGGCGTCTTCAGTTCAATATTAAACTTCACATCCAGATTCGCCTTGTTCTTCTCGTTATAATACACCTTTTCAACGTCCTGCTCAAGCCCCACCTGGAGCGAGGCAATGAAGTCATGCAGGTCTCGTTTGATGATGAGCCTGACCTCTGAGATGCCGCTCCCTTGCATGTAGTTTCGGTATTCAACTTGCGTCTCCACCACATATTTTGGTCCAATCTTCCCGCCAAGCGTCCCCCTCACGCTGAAGTCGGTGTCATATTCCTCAAAATTATATTCATACGTGCGATGACTTTCGGCATTTAACGCCTTGTGACCCGAGGCGGTAAGGCGAGTCCACCACAACTTGCTAAGAGGGATATACTGGGCGTTCAGCACACCCCAGACAAAGTCCTGGGTGCCCGCCCACGGGTCGGTGCGGTCATACTCCTGCCGACCGGTGTAACGCAATCCAGTGTCAAATGTGAACGTCCTGGCATTGTTCGTGTAATTCATGCCAAGGGCAACATAATAGAGCTCCTCGTTGGGATAGATATCCTTTCCGCTCTGGAGGTTGTATCCCCCGCTGAGGTAAGCGCTCATGTTGGGATATCTCAGGAAGTAGTTAAGTCCGGCGCGAATCCAATGCTCGGGGAGGCGGAAATTGTAAAGGTCATGACGAGTCAGGACATCGCCGAGGGATTCATAAAAATCTCCAAGCGAGTCCTTTGTCCCGATGCGGTAGTCATATCGAATCCAGGCATGCAGATAGTCCGTCAGGCGGGCATGGAAATATAACATGGCGTCCGCATAGAGGTAATAATTCCTGACATCATCAAGACTCCGGTGGCGCCACTTTGCGAGCTCCTCCGGTGTGGTCACCAGATTGCCATAGTTATCATAATGCCGCCGCCCGACGAGGAATGTGTCATCGTCAAGAAAGGTCAGTCCACCCATGTGTTCAGGCATGTCATAGGGAAAGGTTGTCCCCGATGGAAATTCATAATTGAAATCATCATTTCCCCTTTCCGTAAAGGCGGCGCCAACTCCGAGTCGTGCCGTCAGGGTATAGCGTGAACTCAATTTCCAGCGATAGAGAATCGCCTGATAGACATCGACCCCGCGCACCCATGCGTCATCTCTCTCGCTTACCGTGTTCAGTCCTTTATCAAGATTGTTGAAGATATTTATATCAGTATAGGTATAAAGAGGGAGGGAGCCAAGTTTCAGGTAATTGGTGGAGAAGGTGAACTGCGGGAGCTTCTCGGAGACCTTGCCATATCTGTTGCGTGGAAATCCCTCATACTGTTTAATCCCTTCTCTGCCGTATGGGTCAATGTCGAAATCCCTGTCATTGTCAAATGGGTCGGCGAAATTTGTCACGCGGTCGCGCCCGATGCGGTTGCGCATCTGAAACAACAGACGACCGATATAGTCATCCGAGCGATAGGTCAGGGCGCCGCGGATATTGCGCTCCGGCACACGCTTCCGATCGATAGTATTGAAGCGGTCAAGGAGGTCATAATAGATATCCGGGTCGCTCATCTCATCAATATCCAGCTGGAGATAGATTTCATCCGTAAGCTGGCTCCTGTGGCGGACGCGCCCAATCCATCTTGTATATGTGTCATCCTCCTCAATGCGGTATGGGGATGAATAATCAGTCACCTTGAATTTTCTGTCATTGATGCGGTAAAGTTCCACACTGCCCTTGTGCTGGTCGTAATTGCGCAACCAGGACTGGAAAGGCGCACCTGAAGAGAATGAATAATCATACTTTGCACCGTATCCGATGCCGCGTTTGGTGAAGAAATCCACATGGGCGTAAAGACTGCCCTTGCTGCGGGGAACCCAGACCTTATCCTTTCTCATATCCTCCGAGCTCATATCCTCCTTGCCGATGGCGGGCTCGTATTCCCCATGATGAAACTCATACCCTAAACGCAAGTATGCCCCCAACCTTGAGTTGTAACCCAGCTGGAATGACCAGGGGGATGCCTCCACAAGTGAACCGGTATAAGCGGGCAGATAAAAGACCGGGATTTCCCAGAGATAAAATGTGGCATCACGTATGAAAATGCGGTCATTCGTATAAAGGAGTATCTCCTTGCCCTGGATGCGGTAATGCGGGAGGGGGAAGTCGCACGTGGTGAAAGAGGATTTTCTGAATAGCGCCTCGCGAGGTTGATGCGCCTCAGTCTGGTCAAGTAACTCAAATGTCGGCACATCCTTTTCCTTCGGGTCGCTGTGGATATAAATATCCTTGTGGTGTCCGCTGGCGCCATAGGCGTATCCCCGCCCCTTATCAAGACTGAACCAGAGGGAGTCCGCCCGGTATTCATCGCCCTTCTGCCTCAGGATGACATCCCCGTATGCCTGAACCTCATTCAGGCGCACGTCATAGATGAGCCGGTCTGCCTCAAGATAAACATCCCTGTACCAAACCCTGGTGCGCGTGCGCCCATAGATGAAGTTGCTCTCCTCGTCATAATCAAGATATTTATCCGAGGTGATGCGAAGAGGTGGTTGCCCGGGGGTTGCGCCGGCAGGAACGATAGTCTTTTCATTGGCGGGCAGGGGAGTTGGAGAGGCGGCTGGAGGTTGAGATATTAACATATCTCGGTTCTGAGTGGCAAGGATGGCGTCTCGTCTGGATACTTTATCAGCGCCGGACCCCTGCACAGTCAAACATGAAAAAATAAAAAGGAGGCAACCGATGACAACCGGATATCCGGTTATTTTAGAGGCAAAGGTCATTTGCGTTCCTCATTTCAACGTCTGGAGATAAATCAGGACGCAACCAATACTCCCAAGCAAAATATTGGGAGAAAAGATGGCAAAGGACGTCAGTGGATAATTCACCTCTCCCAAAGAAGCACCCCACTTCATAAGGAGATAATAAACAAAAAGCAAGCCAAAAGAGATGCCAAAGCCCGCTGATTTGCCAGAGGGACGGATATAGACCGCCAGCGGCATGCCTATCAGGATTAAGGCAAGGCAGGCAAGGGGGTTGGAAAACCTCTGCAATAACGCCACACGGCTCTCATTGACCACCTTGCTGGAAACATCCCTTTTCCTCTCAATATTCGCCATCAGCTCAGGAATTGTCATCTCCTTATTCTTCTTCTGATACACACCCTCCTTCATCCGGTGCATGGATGGACTCATGACACGCACCAGCTCCTTGAAGAATACGACATTATTCTGGGCGGGCTTCTCTCTGTCTAAGGGGTGGAGTGAGCCGTTGAAAAAGTGGAACTGGATTGCGCGGGTCTCCTTTTCAACAAGGATACGACCCCGTTCAGCAAGGAGGAGGGTCTCCACCCTGCGTTTTTGACCTTCTTCCGCTTGCGCCCCCGTCCATTGCTGGGGATTTGCGACAATCTTCATGTGGATGTTTAAAAGGTCGCCGGTTTTGGGGTCTCGGGCGCCATAGTAAAAGGTGATGTCATTATCCTCCGTTCCCATCTCGTCATAAAACCTGCCCGGACGCAATGTGTTGAAAAGCTGAAACTCAATCTGGTAAAGATAATCCATGCTTTTCAGGTTCATCTTGGGAAGAATGGAATAATTTATGATTAGCATGAACATACTGATGAGAAATCCGGCGAAAATCACCGGACGGAATATGGTCATGAGATGGATACCGCCGGTGCGTATGGCAAGGATTTCATTATCGGAGGCAAGCCGTCCAAAGGAGATGAGGACGCCCACAAGGACGGCGCAGGGGATGGTGAAAGAGAGGAGGGCGGGGAGGAGGCACAGGGCGAATTTCCCCACTAAAGTGGTGTCAATACCCTCGCTCATGAGGATATCCGCAAGGCGGAAAATCTGGGTGATAAAAAGTATGAAGGTAAAAAAGAGGAGTCCAAGAAGCGTGGGACCCATCAGCTCGCGGAGGACATAGCGCTTTATAATTAACACCTGTTGCTGAACCCCAAAAAGCAAAATTTACCGCATCAAACCCCGCTACAAATCATACAAATTTGCGCCTATATCTCCCTTTCAACCACTCATGTCAATGGGGATTTAAGTAAGTGAGACAATTTTTACCAACAAGCGATAATTTCTTGACCTTTCTGAACCCGCTTCTATATTCTCCAGAACCACAGGTGTGTTGATTAAGGCGGATGCTATAAGCGCATTAAAAATCACACATAAAAGGAGAGATACGGTCATGGGAATTATGGACAGGATTATTGAGCGGGCGAAGGCGGACAGGAAAAAGGTCGTCCTTCCGGAATCTATCTATGAGGTGCGCACGGTCAAGGCGGGCGTTATCATCCAGCGAGAAGGCATCGCCGATGTCACCATGCTGGGCGACCCCGCCAAAATCAAGGATTCCGTCAAGGGTCTGAACATCTCCCTCGATGGCATCGCAATTATTGACCATGAAAAGAGCAACCTCCTTGAGCCCTTTGCCGAGACTTACCGCGAAATCCGCGCCAAGGAGAATCTCACAAAGGAGCAGGCAATTGCCCAGATGAAAGACCCCTTATATTTTGGCGCTATGATGGTGAAAAAGGGGCTTGTGGACGGCATGACCTGCGGGGCTTATAACACCTCGGCGAATGTCATGCGCGCCGCTATCAAGATTATCGGACCCAAAAAGGGCATCAAGACCGTCTCCTCCAGCTTTTTGATGATTGTCCCGGATTGCCCATACGGCGCCGATGGCGCCTTCATTTATGCCGATTGCGCCACCGTGATTGACCCCAATGAGGAGCAGTTAGCGGATATCGCCCTTGCGGCGGCGGATACGTGCCGGATGCTGATTGGCGTGGAGCCTTACGTGGCAATGCTCTCCTTCTCCACATACGGCAGCGCCAAACATGCCTTTGTGGATAAGATGGTTAATGCCACAAAGATTGTCAGGGAAAAGGCGCCTGAATTGAAGGTGGATGGCGACCTTCAGGGGGATTCTGCCCTGATAACCGCGGTGGGCGCCAAGAAATGCCCCGGAAGCCCCGTTGCAGGCAGGGCAAACGTCCTCATCTTCCCCGACATTAATGCGGGCAATATTGCCTATAAGCTGACACAGCGCCTTGCAAAGGCAGAAGCCATCGGTCCCGTGGTTCAGGGGCTTGCCCTGCCCGTGAACGACCTTTCGCGAGGCTGCTCCACAGAGGATATCGTTCAGGTAACTGCCATCACGGCGATTGAAGCCCAGGCAATGCAAAAATAAAACTATGCGCCTACATCATCTGTGCTGTGCCTGACATCATTATCGGGAGGGTTGCTTGAAGACACAATTCTGGAAATTATCGGGCGGCGGGAACGATTTTATCTGCTTTGACAACAGGGACGGCATTTTGCCGGAATCCATGAAAAGCCGCCTTGCCGCCACGCTGTGCCGGAGGGGGCACTCCATCGGCGCGGATGGTCTCCTGTTTATCGAGTCTTCCCCGCGCGCGGACTTCATCATGCGCATCTTTAACCCCGACGGCTGGGAGGCTGAAACCTGCGGCAACGCCTCACGATGCGTTGCATTACTGACTTATAAACTTGGCATATCCCCCGCTGAGATGTCCTTTGAAACAAAGGCGGGGATTTATAAGGCAAGGGTCAACGGCGAGTTCGCCTCCGTCTCCCTGACCGACCCCACTGACATGAGGCTGAACATCCCCTTTGAGGAAGAATGGTCACCGGCGCCGGTCGTCCACTTTATCAGAATAGGCGTGCCGCATGTCGTGGTATTCGTGGAGCAACTTGAATCTATGGATGTGCTCACCATTGGCAAACGGGTCAGAAGTCATCATGAGTTCCAGCCTGCCGGCGCCAATGTGAATTTTGCCACCCCCCGGAACAAAAATAATATCATGCTCCGCACTTATGAGCGTGGGGTGGAGAATGAGACTCTATCCTGCGGAACCGGCTGCGCCGCCACGGCTATAATTGCGGGATATCTCGGTCTGGCGGATTCTCCCGTTAACATGCACACCCGCGGAGGAACAACCAACATCATCCATTACCGCATGTCGGACATGCATACGACCGAACTTATCCTTGAAGGTGAGGCACACATCATCTTCAAGGGTGAAATAGATGTCTCTTGATACTGTCTTCCTCTGTGCCTCTGTGACTCTGTGTGAGATTGTGAAATGTGAATCTGTGACTCTGTGTGAGGTTTTTCCTGCACATGGATAACTCGAAGATCCGCCGAAGTTCTGCCGACTCCGCCAAAGCGCAAGCGACGGCTGGAAACGTAGGCGGAGGCGGCATTTATCTTGGCATCGGGGGAAATATCGGAGACCGTGAGTTAAATCTGACTCGCGCCCTTACGATAATTTCCGCTCATCCGGACATGCGGCTCCTGCGAGTCTCCTCTTTTTACCGCGCATCGCCGTGGGGTGTTACAGAGCAGCCCTGGTTTCTGAATGCCATCTGCGAGATTGAGACAGTCCTCTACCCGGCGGCTCTCCTTGAAGAACTGAAAAGGATTGAGCGGATTCTGGGGCGCGAGAAATCCACCGAGCGTTGGGGACCACGCGCCATTGACCTTGATATCATACTTTACCGAAGTGTTGTAATGAGGACTCCGCTTTTGACAATACCCCACAAGCACTGCACGGAACGCCTGTTTGTCCTCATGCCGCTTGTTGAAATCGCCCCGGGTATTGTTTATCCTGGAACGGGGGTCTCTTTCAGAAATTATCTTGATGAACTACTGAAGACCCAACCGGAAGAGGCATGTTTGAAATACAATCAGATAGCGTACAAAAAACCATAAGACTGGGGAGACGGCTTGCCGAAAACCTCCAGGGTGGTGAAATCCTTGCCCTCACGGGGGAACTGGGCGCGGGGAAAACCGTCTTTGTGAAGGGTATTGCCGAGGGGCTTGGCATCCGTGAAGTGGTTACAAGTCCCACCTTCGTCATTGTTAAAACCTATCAGGGCAGGCTCCCTCTCCACCACATGGATTTTTACCGCCTGAATAATCCGCAAGACCTTGATACCATCGGCTTCGAGGATTATACCGGCGGCGGGAGCGTCCTTGCCATTGAATGGGCGGAGAAATTTTTGAGCGAGATGCCCCGACCCTATATTCACATTTCCTTTATTCTTGAGGAAAACGACCATCGGAAAATCTGCATCGAGTCATTGGATGAACCCGCATGGGAGATAAAATTTCGTAACGGTGTAGTTTGACCCCTTATAACCCCGCGCCAGATGATCCCGGCGCGGGGCTGGATTGCGTTTTGCTGGGGCATTCAATGTTTTTCTCACAGGAGTCCGGGGTTCTCGCGATCTACTTCGTACCGGTGGATGGCAGGTTACCGGGCGCTGTCTCGCGGACGCTCAGATCTCCGTAAATGACGCGGTAGTTCTGTGCGCCGGTCGGTTTGTACCAGCAGATGGGCTTCTGAGCGTTGCCCAAGGCGATTCCCTCTCCGGCGTAGTGGAAATCGTTCGCTTTGGTCATCTGCGTGGCAAACATCAATCCGAGGGTATTCTCCAGGTTCTGTTGCATGGACTCGCTCTTAGGCGGGCCCGGCGCCGTCTTTTTCCTCGATCTATCCGCCTTCATCGCCGATTTTCGCGCGCGATCAAAGTTCTCGCGAAAAATGTTGTTCATCATGTCGCCCGGACTGAGCGACGGAGGAAACAGGTTCCCTTCGTGTTCTTCGGCCCATTTCCTGAGGAACTTGATGAATGCCTCTTCAGACGGCTCTGCCATCTTGAGTGTCTGGCCGTCGGTCACCGTGTAGCCTTTCGGGGGATCGAGGCTGAAGAGCGAATCGTCAAGCTTTGCGTCAAAGTTGAAGTCCGACAGTTCTCCCTTCATCCCCTTGACATTGTCACACTCATACTCTACGAACAAGACCTGCCGTTTGTCAGGATCCGCCCAGATTGTAAACGTCCAGCCGGGTCTAGTGGCCCGGAACCCGATTGCCTTGCATTGGCCGATCTGCTTTGTCCCGATGGGCTGTGCGCCCGAAGCCGGGATCCGGCGGAGTTCCTCGAAGAGGCCCAGATCTGCGCCCTGCTGGAGGGCCGTGGTATTTCCAGTCAAATCGTAGGTGATACATTGCTTCGACGCGTGTATCAGCGTGATGAGCTTCTTCCTGTTGGTGTCGATTATTGAGGTGGCGGTGGCGGCACTGGACATCCCCGGCACTCCGGCTTCCACGCGCATCCGCCCGGGTTCCTTGTAGGAAGTTTTCATCTGTATTTTCGGCATGCCCTCCATCATCGTGGTGAGTGTGTAGGTGCATGCGTTCACCTTTCTGAGCTGCTCCATAGCTTCGGCAAATGCGTTGGAGCTGCCGCCCTTGAAGGTGAATACCGCAAGTATGGCAAGCACCGCCGCAGCTGCCACCACGTAACGCCAAGTGTGGGCAATCGAGGTCCTGCGCCCAATTGACGCTGGTCTGATTGCGTTTGGCTGTGAATCGAGTGTCAGAATCTGTTTCATCGTTCGCTCCTTCAGGCCTGGTGAGGCCATGAG
>Ga0315291_10002381_pt1 | contig 24680 bp, 24 predicted proteins | sample YL17G12_20_MG_FD_203070 | JGI IMG/M metagenome (GOLD analysis project Ga0315291, IMG submission 203070) | Sediment microbial communities from Yellowstone Lake, YNP, Wyoming, USA - YL17G12_20 | ecosystem: Environmental > Aquatic > Freshwater > Lake > Sediment | place: USA: Wyoming | collected...
CAAACAGGATCTCACGGCCAAGCTGCTGGCCTACATCGAGCGCTTCAACCAGGAGAAACGGGTCTTCCAGTGGACGAAGACAGCAGACGACATCGTAAGGTCATACACTTCAAGGACGCGACACTAGATATGGTGACGTCAGGTGTACGAGTTCTCACCATCGCCGGAGGGACGCCCTCTACGATCCGCCGGCTTCCTGCTAAGGGACCGCGCCGCACGGCTTGGGAACGAGCGGGCTTCGCCAGTGACGACGCTGTCGACTCGAAGCGGGTTCTTGCCCGACGGTGGCCAAGAGACAAGGGCACGGGCCGCGGGGAAGGGGTGAGAGACCTCACGTCGACTCGACGTTCCCGCGGCTCGCGCGCCGCTCCCTGAACGCCCATCGGGCGACGGCTGCTCCGAGCGACACGAGCCCGGCTCCGAGGATGAGCTCCCAGCGCCACCCGACCCCGAGGAGGGCGATGGCGAGGCTTGCGGAGAGGATAGGGATCAGGTTCGACGCGGCCCCGAGAGCTGGGACGTCTCCGTCCTTCATCGCGAGGTCCCAGAGCCAGTAGGCGAGCGATGTGGGCAGACACGCCATGTAGACCGCGACGAGCACGGTCGCGAGATCCGCGTCGATCCGGCCCCACTCGCGCACTCCGATGACGGCCATGACCGCGCCTGCCGTGAGGAGGAAGAGGCTGAGCGCGCCGCTCGGGACGGCCTGGCGGCGAAGGCGGCCTAGCACGGAGTAGAGGCCCCACGCGACGCCGGCAACGAGTCCGAGGCCGAGCGAGAGGGTCGGATTCCGGAGAGCCGCCGCGAGCTGTGCGATACCTCCGGCGTTGGCTGAGGCGCCAATCCCGATCCCCACGAGCGCCAGGGCGGACCCGAGGACCAGGGGCGCCGCGCGGGGCCTTGCCCGCAGGAGGAGGACCGAGAAGACGAGGATGAGCGTCGGCCAGATGTAGTTCGCGAGTCCCCCGACGATCCCCTCGACGCGAGTCCGGGCAAGGCCGACGGCCCCGTACATCGAGAGCATGTAGACGACGAAGACGGGGCCCGCGCGAACGAGGTGCGGAAGCGAGAGCCGCCGGATCCAGCCGGCGCCTCGGTAGCGCAAGCACGTTGCCGAGAAGAGGATGAGGCCCGCGGCGAGGAGGACGACAGCCGCACCGGGGAAGACGCCGAACCCTTCCATGACTAGGCGCGACGTGGCGACGGTCGTCGACCAGATGAGGATCGAGACGAGGCCCAGGCTCGTCGCGCGGCGGGAGGAACCCTCGTTCGGCACGCCGCATTCTAGCGGACGTCTTGCTCGAGTGCGGCTCTCTCCGTCCGATCGGGCGGAACCGGCGCCGGTCGTTGCCTGCGACAGGTGGGGCCGCTACCCTTTGGCCCCGCGAGGGGGAGATCGCCTCCCTCGTGGAGAACCTGGACGAGATCCTGGAGGTCTCATGATGAGCGACACGGCGCACGAGAGGAGAGAGGCGTTCAGCCGTCTCGATCGCTTCCCCCGCACGCGGCTCACCTTCCTCCCGACGCCACTCGTGGAGCTTCGGCGGCTCGGAAGGCTGCTCGGCGGGCCGAGGCTCCTCATGAAGCGCGACGACATGACGGGCCTGGGCCTCGGGGGGAACAAGACGCGGAAGGTCGAGTTCCTCCTTGGGGAGGCCCTTGTCCAGGGGTGCGACACGGTGATCACGGGCGGCGCAACGCAGTCGAACCACTGCCGGCAGACGTCGGCCGCGGCCGCCGCCGCGGGGCTCGAGTGCCACCTCGCCCTCGGGGGGACAAGGCCGGACTCGCCGGGCGGGAACCTCCTCCTCGACCTCCTCTTCGGCGCGGTCGTTCACTGGTGCGGCGAGAACCGCAAGGGCGAGCGGATCCCGGAGATCGCCGAGGAGCTGCGCGCGAAGGGGCACGTGCCCTACGTCATCCCCTACGGCGGGTCGAACGCCGTGGGCGCCCTGGGCCTCGTCGCGGCGATCGTCGAGCTGCGCGGCCAGCTCGAGGAGCAGGGGCAAAAGGTGGATTGCCTCGTCGTCGCCTCGAGCTCCGGCGGAACCCACGCTGGGATGGTCGTGGGTCTCGACCTGTGCGGGCTCGCCGCCCGCATCGTCGGGATCGGGATCGACAAGGGAGGGCCGGGTGAGGGGCGCTACGAGTCCCGGCTTGCGGCCCTGGCGAACGAGGTCGCCGAGCTCCTCCATCTTGAGACGCGCTACACCGAGGATCGGTTCGACGTGCGGAACGACTACCTGGGCGCAGGGTACGGGGCGGTGGGGGACCTGGAGCGGGAGGCGATCCGGCTCGTCGCTCGGCACGAGGGGGTCCTCCTCGACCCGGTCTACACCGGCCGGGCGATGGGAGGCCTGGTCGACCTCATCCGGAAGGGCGAGTTCGGGAAGGACGAGACCGTCCTCTTCTGGCACACCGGCGGCGCTCCGGCCGTCTTCGCGTACGGGCAGGACCTCCTCATCGGGAACCGCTAGGCGGCGCCTGTCGCGAGCAGGGCGGCCGCCGGAAGGCGCGCTACGGCATCGCACCCAGGAACTCGGCCGAGAGCTCCAGGGGGTGGCCGGAGTAGCGGATCGTCCCCTCGCGGTCGACGACGAACGTGTGAGGGATCCCGCTTGCGAGCAGATCCCCGTACAGAAGGGAGACGGCCTGGGCTGTCTCGAACGTGCCGTGGACCGGGATCATCTCCTTTACGGGATTCGACGCGAGGTAGCCGAGGGCGTCCTCTTGTCGTCGGTCGAGGTTCACGCCGAGGAGGACGACCCCGTCGACCGAGGCCGCGAGCTCCTCGAGGTAGGACATCGACGCGCGGCACGGGCCGCACCAACTCGCCCAGAAGTCGAGGATCACCGCCGTTCCCCTGAGCTCCTGGAGGTGGACGGGCGGGCCGCTCTCCGGGACGAGGCGCGGGAGCTCGAAGTCAGGGGCTGGGGTCCCGGCCTCGAGGGGAGCGCGGTAGGAGACGGCGACCCCGCGCTTCCGAAGCGTGGCCACCGCCTCGTCGACGGAGGCGTCGAAGGGGTTCCCCCGCACGTCGATCGTGACCGGCGCGGCGAGGCTCTCGTTCTCGACGAGGGGCAAGAGGCTTTCGATCTGGTTGTAGGAGAGGATGAGGCGCTGCCCGCGCTCGCACGGGCCGCCGAAGCGGAAGGTGGCGAGAGGGCCGACGTCCGCGATCGCGTTCCTCGAGAGGTCGAGGGTGCACAGGTTCGGGAGGGCCGCGAGCGGAGCCAGGTCCTGGATCCTGTTCTCGGTCAAGGTGAGCTCGACGAGGGCCGTGAGGCCGGCGAGAGGAGCGACGGACTCGATCCCGTTTTTGCTCGCGATGAGGTTCCATAGTTCCGCGAGGCCCGAAAGCGGAGAGAGGTCCTGGACGTGGTTCTCCTCGAGGTCGAGCTGTTGCAGGTTCGCGAGACCCCGCAGGGGCTCGACCGTCTCGATGTCGTTCCTCCACAGGGAGAGGAGCCGGAGCGAGGTGAGGCCGGCGAGGGGTGAGACGTCGCGGACCTGGTTCCCCGCGACGTAGAGCTCCTCGAGGCTCAAGAGTGCGGCGAGCGGGGCGAGGTCGGTCACCCCGTTTTCATCGACGTCGAGGTAGGTGAGGCTCGTGAGGGGCGAGAGGGGCGAAAGATCGGTGATCTCGTTCTCCCAGAGGGTGAGGGTGGCGAGCACCGCGCAGACCTCGATTCCGTCCAGGCTCCGGATCCCGGAGCCGCGCGCGTCGAGGGTCTCGAGGGCCTGGAGGCTCTCGAGGGTCACCTCCTCCCACGAGGTGAGCTTGAGCTGGTCGAGGATCGCCTGGCGGAGGCCGGGGTCCGTGATCTCCGCGCCGCCGGCGAGAGCGGAGACGAGGACTAGGGCGGCCAGCACGAGTGCGGCGGCGATGGCGGTGCGCTCTCTCATCGATCGGCTCCTTTCCAGGGCGCGAGGTGCGGCCGGGTCCCTGACTCTACGAGCTTCCACGCCCCGAGGCAACGCGCGCGCGAGTCCGCGCCAGAAGGGGCTCTGCGAGCGCCACGCGGCGAGTTGCGTCCGGGGAGCGTTCTCGGTATCCTCGACCGCCCAGGCTGGAGGTCCTCTGGCCTGAGGGCTAGAGAGAAGGGGGATCTCCGGACGGTCCGCGGGCGGACCCTCGACGCTAAGACATGGGACCTGAGCTGCTGCTCCTCGTCGCGATCTTCGCGCCCCTCGTGGGCGCTTTCCTTCTTCCGCTCCTGGGGCACTTCTCTACACTGGCGCGCAACTCCGTCGCCCTGGCGCTTGTCCTCGCCGCGCTCGGGTGCTCCCTCGGGCTCATCCCGAGCGTCCTCTCCGGCGAGGTCACGACCTTCACCCTCGCCGGACCCCTCGGGCTCTCGCTCAGCTTCCAGGCCGACGCCCTCGCGGTCTTCGTCGCGATCGTCTCGTCCCTCGTCGGGGCGGTCATCATCCTCTTCTCGTGGGACTACATCAGCCACTACGATAACCAGGACGAGTACTACTTGATGGCCGTCCTCTTCCTCGGGGCGATGATGGGGCTCGTCTTCTCGACGAACCTCGTCTTCCTGTTTGTCTTCTGGGAGATCACCGGGATCGTGAGCTGGCGGCTGATCGGCTTCTACCGCGGGAAGAACGACGTCGTCCGCGCGGACAAGGCGTTCCTGATCACGGCCTTGGGCGCCCTCCTGATGCTTGTCGGGATCCTCTTCGTCTACGGCCAGACCGGGACGTTCGACCTCACCGCGATGCAGGGGACGACGCTCCCGTGGGCGGTCTCCGCACTCCTCCTTGCCGGGATGCTCTCCAAGTCGGCGACGCTCCCGTTTCAGACGTGGCTTCCGGACGCGGGTGTCGCCCCGTCGCCGGTCACGGCCCTCCTGCACGCGGCAGTCCTGGTCAAGATCGGGGTCTACGTCTTCGCCCGCCTCTTCCTCGTCACCTTCCCGCTCGAGGAGGGGCTGCGGATCGCGGTCGCCGCGATCGCCGGGGCAAGCGCGCTCGTCAGCGCCGGGGCCGCCCTGATCGACACCGACTTCAAGCGGATCGTCGCCTACTCCACGGTGAGCCAGATTGGGTTCATCTTCCTGGGTCTCGCGACCGGGAACGCGCTCGGCGCGGCCGGGGCCCTGCTGTACATCCTGATGCACGGTCTGGCCAAGGCCGGGCTCTTCCTCTCAGCGGGGATCGTCGAGCAGAACGCGGGGACGAAGGACATCACGAAGCTCGGCGGCCTCATCCGCACGATGCCGGTGACGGCCGGATCCTTCCTCCTGTGCGCGTTCTCGGTGATGGGGATCCCGCCCTTCGGCGGGTTCTTCAGCAAGTACCTCGTCGTCTCGTCGGCGGTCGACGCGGGCCAGGTCGCGATCGGCGCGATCTTCCTCTTCGGCGCGGTCCTGACGATCGTCTACCTCTTCCGCCTCTTCTCCATGGTCTTCCTCGGTGAGGCGCGCGGAACCCTCGCCCCGGAGAAGTCGCGCGTGATGGTCGCCTGCGTCGTCCTCCTCGCCGCTCTGTCGCTCCTCGGCGGGCTCCTCGTCGGCTGGCCGACCGAACTTGCGAGAGCGGCGATTGCCCAGATGCCGGGGGTGCTCAAGTGAGCCCGTACGCCCTCGCCCTTCCGATCGCCGTCCCGGCCGTCGCCGCGCTCTTCGTCCTCGTCCTCCCGTCGCGGCGCGTGCGCTGGGCCCCAGCGGCGATCGCGGTCGCCGCCTCGGCGGTCGAGCTCGCCCTCGTCGCCTACCTCTTCCCGACCGACCTCTCGGTGACGCTCTCCTGGATGGGGTACGGGATGGAGATGGCGCTTCGGCTCACGCGCCTGTCGGCGTTCATCCTGCTTGCGATCGGGACCTTCGGCTTCCTCGTCTCCCTGTACGCGAGCGTCTCCCTCGCGAAGAGCGAGACAGGGCGGCAGTTCCACGCCTGGTTCCTGTTCACGATCGCGCTTGCGAGCGGGGTTGTCCTCGCGGACAACCTCCTCCTCCTGCTCGTCTTCTGGGAAGGGCTCCTCCTGACCCTGTTCGCGATGATCGCCGCAGGGAAGGACCGGCCGTTCAAGACGGCGATCAAGGCATTCATCCTCGTCGGGGTGAGCGACCTTGCGATGATGCTCGGGGTGATGCTCACCGGGCACCTCGCCGGGACCCTCACGATGTCGGAGATCCGGCTCCCGCTCGAGGGCCTCGGGAGCGCGGCCTTCCTCCTCCTCCTCGTGGGGGCGATGGGGAAGGGCGGAGCGATGCCGTTCCACAGCTGGATTCCGGACGCGGCGGTCGACGCCCCGCTCCCGCTCATGGCCATCCTGCCGGCGAGCCTGGAGAAGCTCCTCGGGATCTACTTCCTCGCCCGGATCTCGCTCGACCTCTTCATCCTCACCCCGGAGTCGTGGGTGAGCACGGTGATGATGGCCGTCGGCGGGGCGACGATCCTGCTCGCGGTCCTGATGGCGCTCGTGCAGAAGGACTTCAAGCGCCTCCTCGCCTACCACGCGATCAGCCAGGTCGGGTACATGATCCTCGGGATCGGGACGGCGCTTCCGATCGGGATCGTCGGCGGCCTCTTCCACATGGTGAACAATGCCGTATACAAGTCGGCGCTCTTCCTCTCCGGCGGGGCGGTTGAGCGTCAGACGGGGACCACCAATCTCGAGAAGCTCGGCGGCCTAGGACGCGCGATGCCGGTGACGACCCTGTGCTTCCTCGTGGCCGCGGTCTCGATCTCCGGCGTCCCGCCGTTCAACGGCTTCTTCTCCAAGGAGCTTGTCTACGATGGGGCCCTGGAGCGCGGGTGGATCTTCTACGCGATCGCGCTTTTGGGCTCCTTCCTCACCGCGGCCTCGTTCCTCAAGCTCGGCCACGCGGCCTTCTTCGGGAAGCGGAACCAGGAGACGCGCGAGGTGAAGGAGGCGCCGCTTCCGATGCTCGTCCCGATGGTCGTCCTTGCCGGGTTGTGCATCCTCTTTGGCCTTTGGAACCGGCTCCCGATCGGAGGGCTGATCGAGCCGGGCGTCGGCGCCGGCGTCCTCGCCGGGCACGCGTTCGGCGGGTTTGAGCTCAACTGGCTCCTCGCCGGGTTGACGCTCGCCGTCCTCGCCGCCGCGGTCGCGAACCACGCCTTCGGGGTCCGCCGGACGGGAAAGGGCCTGGGCGCGGTCGACCACATCCACCACGCCCCGGTCCTCGCCTCGGTCTACCGCGTGGCGGAGGCGGGGCGGCTCGACCCGTACTGGATCGTCGGGGGGATCGGGAAGGGGATCGCCCGCGCCCTGTGGGGGATCGACCGGGCGATTGACTGGGTCTACGAGACCCTCGCCGCGCGGGGCGCGCTGGGCGTCTCGTGGGTCCTGCGTCGGGCGCACAGCGGGAACGTCAACCGCTACGTCTTGTGGGCCCTGGCGGGCGCGACGGCGGTCGTGCTTGCGGCGGTCGCTCTCTTCGGAGGCGGGCTGTGAGCGACCTCTTGCTCCTCGTCCCCTTCGCCGCGCTCGTCGTCTTGAACCTCCTTCCCAAGGCCGCGCGCCGGGTGGCCCCGGAGGTGGCGTTCCTCCTCCTCGCCCTGGAGACGATCGTCGCCGTCGCTCACCCGTTCGGGCTTCTCGACGAGTCGCTCTTCTCCTCGCTCCAAACCGCGCTTGGGTTCAACCTCGTCCTCGACAACCTGTCCGTCGTTCTCCTCGTCTGCGCCGGGCTCGCCGGGATGGCGGCCCTCCTCGTCGCGCGGTTCACGGTCCGCGACGCCGGGGACCGGTTCACGCTTGCGAACCTCGTCCTGGTCGCGCTCGTCGGGATCAACGGGATCGCCATGGTGCGGGACCTCTTCGCCTTGTACGTTTTCATCGAGGTGACCGCGGTCGCGACCTTCATCCTGATCACCCTGCGCCGCGGCCACGACGCCCTGGAAGGGGTCTGGAAGTACCTCGTCCTCTCGGCTGTCGCGAGCGTCCTCCTCCTCTCCTCGATCGCCCTCTTCCTCCTCTCGGCCGGCGGGGTCACGCTCGCGGAGGTCGGGACCGCGCTGGGCGCCCCCACGGCGGTCACCTGGATCGCGGTCGCCCTCTTCCTCGCGGGCCTCTTCATCAAGGGAGGGCTCGTCCCGTTCCACGGCTGGCTACCGGACGCGTACACCGCCGCGTCGGCCCCGGTCTCGATCTTCATGGCCGGGGTCGTCACCAAGGCGTCGGGGATCTTCGCCCTCGTCCGGATCTCGCAGCTTGCTCTGGGCAACGCCCTCCCGGCGCGGGAGGTCTTCCTCGTCGTCGGCGGCGTGACCGCGGTCGCCGGGGCGTTCCTCGCCCTCGGGCAGTCGAACATGAAGCGGATGCTCGCCTACTCGAGCGTGAGCCAGATCGGCTACATCGTCCTCGCCCTGGGCGGCGACCCGGCGCTCGGGGTTGTCGCTGCGGCGTTCCACTTCTTCAACCACGCCGTCTCCAAGTCCCAGCTCTTCGCGAACGCGGCGGCGATCGAGCAGGAGCTTGGCACCTTGGACATGGACCGGATGGGCGGGATCGCGGCGCGGATGCCGGTGACCGGGGCGACGGCCGCGGTGGGGAGCCTGTCCATCGCTGGCCTCCCGCCGCTCGCCGGGTTCTGGAGCAAGCTCCTGATCGTCCTCGCCCTGTGGAAGGCCGGGGAGGTGGGCTTCGCGATCCTCGCGATCCTGACGAGCCTCGTGACGCTCGCCTACTTCCTCTCCCTCCAGCGGCGGGTCTTCTTCGGGAAGACCCTCCCCGAGTGGGCGAACGTCCGTGAGGCCCGCGCCGGGCTCCTGGTGCCTGCCGCGGCTCTCGCCCTGATCACGGTCGGGGTCGGCCTCGTCTTCCCGCTCGTCTTGCGGGTCCTCCTGGGAGGTGGGGCATGACTTGGTTCACGGCCCTCCTCGTGGTGATGGTCCTCGCGGCCTTGTGGGCGTCGATGACGAGCCTCCTCCTCCGCGCGGCAATCGCCCTCGCCCTGACGAGCGCGATGCTCGCGGTCGTGATGTACGCCCTCGGGGCGACGCTCGCCGCGATCCTCGAGCTCTCGGTCTGCGCCGGCCTCATCTCGGTCGTGTTCGTGAGCGTGATCAGCCTGACGGAGCGCCGGTCGTTCAAGGAGCTCGTCCTCGACCGAAAGGCGCGGCTGCGCCGGGTCTGGCCTCTGCCGCTCCTCCTCCTCGCGCTCGGGATCGGCCTCTCCTTCGTCCGCGCCCCGGTCCAGATCGTCGCCCCGGCGGCGCCGGGAGAGGACGTCCGCACGGTCCTGTGGACCCTCCGCCACGCCGACCTCTTCGGGCAGATCCTCATCCTGCTCGCCGGCGTGTTCGGTGTCCTCGTCCTGTTCAAGAGGGAGGAGCAAGATGACGATTGAGATCCCGCAGTCCTTCTGGCTCTACTTCGTCTTCTTCGCCCTGCTCGCCTTGGAGGGCCTGTTCTGCCTCCTCGCGACGCGGAACTTCCTGCGGGTCTTGATCGGGGTCGAGATCCTGATGAAGTCGGTGACGTTCCTCCTCATCGTGGCCGGGTTCCTCTCCGGGCGGATGGCGCTCGCTCAGGCGATGGTGATCACGGTGATCGTGATCGAGGTCGTCGTGGTCGTCGTCTTTGCTGGCGTGATCCTGGGCTTCTTCCGCAGGCACGACTCCCTGGACACGCGCAACGCGCGAAGGATGAAGGGCTAACCGATGAACCTGTTCTTGCTCGTGCCGCCGGTCGCGCTCACCCTGCTCTTCCTCGTCGTCTGGCTTCTCTTCGCGGCCGCGAGCCCGCTCGCCTACCGGAGGAAGGCCTCGCGCGGGGCGCTCGATAAGCCCTACGCCGGAGGGGAGGACCTCCCGAGCCAGCGCCTCCAGCCGGACTACGCCCAGTTCTTCCCGTTCGCCTTCTTCTTCACGATCCTGCACGTGGTGACGCTCGTCGTGGCCACCGCCCCGGCGAAGGCGATGGCCGGCTTTGGGTTTGCGCTCCTGTACATCCTCGGGGCGCTCCTCGGTCTCTTCATCCTTCTTAGGAGGTGACGCCCGACATGCAGAACGTCTCGAACCGGACCGCGGTGGGCGGGGGCGCGGCCTCCTCGATCGTCCTCCCGGCCGACGCCGGCGTCTGGTGCGCGTGCAGCCTGATGACGGCCGAGCGGACGGGGAGCGACGCCAAGCCAGTGGCGGAGCGGGTGCGGGGCTCGTCTCGCCTCGCGCGCCGGCTCAACATTGGGCGCCGCCTCATCCGCTGGGGGCAGAGGAAGTCCCCGTGGATCCTCCATTTCAACACCGGGGCCTGCAACGCCTGCGACATCGAGATCATCGCTGCCCTCACCCCGCGCTTCGATCTCGAACGCTTCGGCGTGCTGCTGAAGGGGACGCCGCGGCACTGCGACGTCCTCGTCTGCTCGGGCCCGGTGACGAGGCAGATCCGCTCCCGCCTCGTGCGGATCTACGAGCAGATCCCCGAGCCGAAGTTCGTCGTCGCCGTCGGGAGCTGCGCCTCGACCGGCGGGGTCTGCCAGGGGCTCTATAATGTCCTCGGCGGAATCGATCGTGCGATCCCGGTCAGCGCGTACATCCCGGGCTGTCCGGCGAGCCCGCAGGCGATCCTCGATGGGTTCGTGAAGCTCCTGGGGACGCTCAAGGAGGGGGGATGAGCGAGGCCGAGGCGGTGCGAGCGGAGCTCGAAAAGCGGTTCCCGTACCTCGCGGGCGCGGTCCGCGTTCAGCGGGCAAAGCGCCTGTGGGTCGAGGTCGACCAGGCTCACTTCGCCGAGGTGTTCGAGGCTCTCTCGAAGAAGCTCGGGTTCACGGTCCTGTGCACGATCACGGGACTCGACCTCGGGGCGGACCTCGGCTTCATCTACCACCTGGCGCGGCCGGCGGGCTTGATGGCGAACGTCAAGACGCGCGCTCCGAAGGGGAAAGCGATCCGATCGGTGAGCCCTCTCTTCCCGGGCGGAGGGATCTTCGAGCGCGAGCTCATCGATCTCTTCGGCGCGAGCGTGGAGGGCCTGCCGCCCGGGGCGCGCTACCCGCTTCCGGACGACTGGCCGGAGGGGGAGCACCCGCTCCTGAAGGACTGGCAACCGACGTCGGCTGGGACGGGGGAGAAAGGAGCCGACCGTGAGTGACAAAAGGAAGATTGTTCAGGTTCCGATCGGGCCTCAGCACCCGGCGCTCAAGGAACCGGAGAGCTTCATGGTGGACCTGCGCGGCGAGAAGATCGACGCCGTTCGCCTGCGCCTGGGGTACAACCACCGCGGGATCGAGAAGGGGTGCGAGCAGCGCACCTACGTCCAGGACGTGTACCTCGTGGAGCGGATCTGCGGGATCTGCTCGACGTCCCACTCCACGGCCTTCGTCCAGGCGGTGGAGGAGATCGCCGCGCTCGAGGTGCCGCGGCGGGCGCTCTACATCCGGACGATCGTCGCGGAGCTCGAGCGGATCCACAGCCACCTCCTGTGGCTTGGCGTCGCCGGGCACGAGGTCGGGTTCGACACCCTGCTCATGTACTCCTGGCGCGACCGGGAGGCGGTGATGGACCTCCTCGCCCTCCTGACCGGGAACCGTGTGAACTACGGGCTGAACACGATCGGCGGCGTACGCCGCGACATCACGCCAGAGGAGATCCCCGAGATCCTGCGCGTGATGGACGTCCTGGAAGAGCGGACGAAGTACTACATAAAGCTCGGCCTGGAGGAGGAGACCCTCATCCGACGCCTGGCGGGCGTGGGGAAGCTCTCCAAGGAGGACGCGGTCTCCCTCGGCGCGGTCGGACCGACGGCGCGCGCCTCGGGGGTCGACCGGGACACGCGGCGCGACGACCCGTACGCCGCGTACGGGGAGGTCTCGTTCAAGGTCGTGACCGACGACCACTGCGACGTCTACGGCCGGACCCTCGTGCGCCTCGGCGAGCTCATGGAGGCGTACTCGATCGTCCGCCAGCTCGTGAAGAACCTTCCCGAGGGACCGATCACGGTCAAGGCCCCGCTGCGGGTCCCGGCTGGCGAGGCGGTGAGCCGCTACGAAGCCCCGCGCGGCGAGGACGTGCACTACGTCCAGGCGAACGGGACGGACAAGCCGGAGCGGGTGAAGGTGCGCGCGCCGACGCTCGCCAACACGCAGTCGGTCGCGAAGATGCTCGAGGACGGCTATCTCGCCGACCTCCCGATCGTCATCGCGGCGATCGACCCCTGTTTCTCCTGCACCGACCGGACAATCTCCGTCCGCGATACGGCGCGGGGAACGCCGCAGACCCTGACCTGGGACGAGCTCTCGCGCTACGGGATCGACTGGCACCGCCGGCGCGGGATCGACTTCTCGAAGGTCGTCCTCTCCGGAGGCGCGAGGGCATGACGGCAGCGACGGCGCTCTTCCAGGTCCTCGTCTTTCCCGGCCTCGTCTTCCTCCTCGGGATCGGCCTTGCAGGAGAGTTCGTGGACCGGAAGCTCTACGCCCGCCTTCAGAACCGGGTCGGTCCCCCGTGGTTCCAGCCGCTGGCCGACGTCCTCAAGCTTCTGGGCAAGGAGAAGGTGGTCCCTGAGGAGGCCGACCGGAGGATCTTCACCCTCGCCCCGATCGTTGCCCTGGCGGCGGTCGCCGCGTCGTTCCTCTACATTCCGATGTGGGGCCCGAAGCCCGTCCTCTCGTTCGAGGGGGACCTCGTCGTCGTCCTCTACCTCCTCCTCATCCCGAGCCTCACGTTCTTCCTCGGCGGGTGGTACTCGCGGTCGATCTTCTCGACCTTGGGCGCGGTCCGGGCGATCACGCAGGTCTTCGCCTACGAGGTCCCGCTCCTCCTCGCCCTCCTCGCCCCGGCCCTCCTTGCCGGGACGTGGTCGATCGCCGGCATGGCCGCCTACTACGCGGCGCACCCCGGGTACTTCCTCGTCAACGTCCCCGGACTCCTGGTCGCGCTCGTGGCCCTGCTCGGGAAGCTAGAGCGGGTCCCGTTCGACATCCCGGAGGCGGAGACGGAGATCGTGGCCGGAAGCTTCACCGAGTACAGCGGACGCTACCTCGCCTTCTTCCGCCTCGCGATCGACTGTGAGGCGATCGTCTGTGCATCCCTCCTCGCGGCGGTCTTCCTTCCCTTCGGCCTCGGGCTCGGTCCGTGGATCGGCTTTGTCCTCTACCTTGCGAAGGTTCTCGCGATCGTCGCCGTGCTGGCCCTCCTGCGCACGCTCTTCGCCCGCCTGCGCCTGGACCAGATGGTCGACTTCTGCTTCCGGGTCATCGCTCCGATCGCTTTCCTGCAGGTTGTCCTGAACCTCGTTCTGAAGGAGTTCGTGTAGCATGAAGACGCCCCGACGCCGGCCCGGCGCGATGCTCCAGACGCTCCTTCGCTCGCTCTTCCGCAGGCCGGCGACGACGCGCTACCCGTACGTGCCGTTCGTGATGCCCAAGGGTTTCCGCGGCCCGCCGCGCTTCCACGTCGAGGGGTGCATCGGGTGCCAGATGTGCGTCCGGAACTGCCCGGCGCGGGCGATCACGATCACCAAGGTCGGCGAGAAGCGGTTCGAGGCGACGGTCGACCTCGGGAAGTGCGTCTACTGCGGCCAGTGCGCCGACAGCTGCCCGAAGAAGATCATCGAGATGACGAGTGAGTTCGAGCTCGCCCAGATCGACAAGGGGAAGCTCAGGATCACCTACCATGCCCCAGCCGCTCTGCCAAGCCCTGAGGGAAGCGCTCCGGCCGTGCCCCAACCCCCGAGCGGGTGAGAGCCCCTCGGGCAGGCGGCCGGTCGTCGTCCTGGGCGTGGGTTCGGATCTTAGGTCCGACGACGCGGCCGGTCTTCGCGTTGCGGAGCGGCTCGCCCGGCTCAACCTTCCCGGCGTGCACGCACTGGTTTGCGGGACTGCCCCGGAAAACGCGGCCGGGGAGATCCGGCGATTCGCGCCCTCCGACCTCGTGATCGTCGACTCCGCGGACCTCGGAGAGGCCGCGGGCGCTGCGCGCCTCCTCCCCCCGGAGGAGATCGGCGGCGTCTCCTTCAGCACGCACGCCCTTCCGATCCGGATCCTCTCCGACTACCTGAGGGCGGAGGTCGGGTGCCGGGTGACGATCCTCGGGATTCAGCCCCGCACCCTCCGGTTCGGCGAGACCCTGTCCCCGGAAGTGGAGAGGGCGGTCGAGGGGGTCGTGCTCGCGCTGGCAGAGGTGCTCAGGGAGAGGATAAGATGAGGTCATGGTCTCTACTGGAGGAAGGGGCATGAATAGGGAGACGCGCGTCGCCCTGGTGCGCTGCAAGGGCTACGAACGGGGTGCGGTCGGAGAGGCCGTCGGGCGCGGGCTCGACCTCCTCGGAGGCGTCAAGCGGTTCGTCCGCCCCGGCGAGACGATCCTCCTCAAGCCGAACCTCCTCGCCCCGCGGGGGCCCGAGCGGGCGGTCTGCACCCACCCGAGCGTCTTCGCCGCGGTCGCCGAGCGTCTCTCCGCGGCCGGGGCCGTCCTCTCCTACGGGGACTCGCCCGGGTTTGCTGGCATGGAGTTCGTGGCCCGGCGCGCCGGGATCGCCGAGGTGGCGCGCGAGCTCGGCGTCCTTCCCGCCGACTTCTCGCGCGGGGAGACGGTCTCCTTCCCGGACGGCCGGCTGATCAAGCGGTTCACTCTCGCCCGCGGCGCGCTCGAGGCGGCCGGGATCGTCTCCCTCCCCAAGCTCAAGACGCACGGCCTCACGCGGATGACCGGGGCGGTCAAGAACCTGTTCGGGTGCATCCCGGGAGCGCTCAAGGCCGAGTTCCACGCCCGGCTTCCGAACGCGGACCTCTTCGCGCAGATGCTCGTCGACCTCGGCCGGTACCTGCGCCCGCGCCTGCACGTGATGGACGCCATCGTCGCCATGGAGGGGAACGGCCCGTCGAGCGGGGAGCCGCGGCCGATGAACGTCCTTCTCTTCTCAAGCGATCCGGTCGCGCTCGATGCGACGGCCTGCCGGCTTGTGGGCCTCGATCCGCGCCTTGTCCCGACGGTCCGTTACGGGGAGTCGTTCGGCCTCGGGTGCGCGGAGGGGATCGACCTCGTGGGCGACCCGCTGGAGTCCTTCGTCGTGGCGGGCTTCCAGGCAAACCGGGAGAGGCGCCCGACGACGGAGGGGCCGGGGCGGGTGAGCCGTCTGGCGAGGCGGATCGTCGTCCCCAAGCCCGTCATCGTCGCCGAACGCTGCACGCGGTGCGGGACCTGCGTCGCGATCTGTCCCGTCTCGCCGAAAGCCGTCGACTTCGACGACCCCGCGAGGACGCGCCCTCCCGTCCACCACTACGAGCGCTGCATCCGCTGCTACTGCTGCCAGGAGATGTGCCCGGAGGGCGCGATCCGGATCGAGGTCCCCCTCCTCGGGAGGTTCCTCCACCGGTAGGCCGAGCGCGACGGTGGGTGGGGGCTCCCGTCGTCTCGCGACCCGTTGCGAGGCCCCCTCGCCTCCGCTATCCTCATCTCGGCATGACAGGCGCCACCGCCACCCAGCCGCGGGGTGGCGGTTCCCTTTCAAGGAGGGCGGGATGGTCGTGAAGGCGCTCGTCATCGGGGTCTACTTCGCTGTACTCATCACCATCGGTCTCCTCGCCAAGCGGCGCGCGAGAAAGGGGAGCGAGGATTTCTTCCTCGCCTCGCGGTCGCTCTCGCCTGGCCTCCTCTTCCTGACGATGGCCGCGACGAACTTCAGCGCGTTCACCGTCTTTGGGTTCTCCGGCGCGGGGTGGCGGATCGGGTACGCCTTCTACCCGATCATGGCATTCGGGACGGGATTCATGGCCCTCATGTACCTCGTCCTCGGCCGGCCGGTCTGGCGTCTGGGGAAGGAGAAGGGGCTCGTCACGCCGCCGGAGCTCGTGCTCGACCTTCTCGGGAGCCGGTCGCTGCGGTACCTCGTCCTCGCGGTGATGGTCGCGTTCACGCTCCCCTATCTCGCGATGCAGCCGATGGCCGCGGGGTACGCCCTCGAGGAGCTGCTCGGCCTCCCCTACGCAGTCGGGGCGGCCGCGATGACCTTGATCATGCTCGGCTACGTCCTTCTTGGGGGGCTGCGGGGGGAGGCGTGGGCCGACGCCTTGCAGGGCGTGCTGATGCTCGTCTTCCTCTCCGTCGCCCTGGGCGTGGTGGCCGGCCAACACGGGGGGTTGACGGCCGCCAACCGCGCGGCAGCGGAGGCCTTCCCGGCGCACTTCTCCCGCCCTGGGGCTGGAGGGGCCTTCCCGCCGGGGGTCTGGCTCGGCTACCTCCTGCTGTGGCTCTTCTGTGACCCGATGTTCCCCCAGCTCTTCCAGCGGTTCTACGCGGCGCGGTCCGGCCGCGCCCTCTCCTGGACGGCGACCCTCTACCCCCTCATCACGGGCGGGCTCTTCCTCCTTCCGGTCGCGATCGGGGTGATCGGCCGCCTCTCCTTCCCGACGCTTGAGGCCGGAACCTCCTCAGACCGGATCTTGCCCCTGCTCATGGGGCAGGCGCCGGGCGCAGTGGAGGCCCTCGTCGCCGTGGCCGGCCTGGCCGCGCTCATGTCGACCCTGGACTCCCAGCTCCTCTCCGTCTCCTCGATGGTCAGCCGGGACGTGGTCGAGCCCATCCTCGTCCGGCGTGGGCGAAAGGCGGTGGGCGGGGCGTGGACGACAAAGGGGATCGTCGCCCTGCTCGCGGGGGCGGGGCTCCTGATCGCGCTCCGCCCCTCGCAGACCTTCCTCGGGATCGCGACCGAGGCGTTCACCGGGCTCGCCGTCCTCTTCCCGACCTTCCTCGCTGCGGTCTACTGGCGAAGGACGACGCCTGCCGGCGCGATCGCCTCCATTCTCGTCGGGGAGGGCCTCGTCGCCGGCTACCACTTCGGGCTCCTCCCCCGCTTGGGCACCCTGCCCGTCGTCCCGATCGTGGCAGGGGCAACCCTTGTCCTCGTTGGGGTGAGCCTGCTCACGCGCCGGTCGCAGGAGGCACGGACGGTGCCCTTCCGCGTCCGCCCCCTGGGGCTCCTCGCCGCGGCGGCGTGCCTCGGGCTCTTCGTGCTCGCGAACGACGTCTGGGCCTGGGGGGACGCTCGCCTCGGCCCGCTCGGTTTCCCGTGGTGGGTCTGGTACTCGCTCGGGCTCTGCGTCCTGACCTCGGTCCTGTTTGGTGCGATCGGTAGGTGGCTCGATCGAAACGAGGGAGGGGCGGTTCCCCGCGATGGTTCCGGTTCGCTGGGTGTCTAGGGAGTGGGAGAGGTCACGAGCAGTCGGTCGCCGAGTTCGGTTCGCCAGCGGGCGAGGCCGCCGAAGAGGGCTCCCGCCCTCGTGAACCCCTGCTCCCGCAGGGCTTGGACGGTCGACAGAGCCTCGCCCGTCCCGTCGTAGAGGACGACCTCGACGTCCGTCGGAAGGCCCTCCGCCCAGGAGGAGAGCCGGTCAGGCGGGACATTCACCGCGCCCGCGAGGTGAGCGAGCGCGTACTCCTCCGGAAGACGAAGGTCGACGAGGACGAGGAAGCTCTTCCTCAGCGCCAGGGGCTCGAGGGCCGAGACGGCGGAGGGAGCCCCGCTCGCGGGGAGCGTGTCGGGGGAGAGGAGGCGCTCGTCCGAGGCAGGGCCGGACGCGAGGAGCTCGCCTCCGACCTGGGCGATCCAGCCGCGCAAGCCTCCCTGTAGAAGCTCGATCCGGGCGAGGCCGGCGGCCTGGAGCGCAACAGCAGCCGCGTCGAGGCTCGCTCCCTCGTCGTCGTAGAGGACGACCGCGGCGTCGCGCGGGAGGAGCGGCATCCCGTCAGCCGTCCCGGCACAGGGCAGGCTGAGGGCACCGAGGAGGTGCCCGGCCGCGTACGCCTCCGGTGAGCGCAAGTCGACGAGGACCCGGATCCGCGGCGCGAGGGAAGTCGGCGCGACGAGGTGCTCGGAGCCGGTCGCGCCGACGTAGAGCGTGAGGCGGGGCGTCGCCGGGTCGTTCGAGCGGACGACGATCGACTTGCGTTCCCTGCCGACGCCCGTGACGAGGTAGCTCACGGTGAGAGCGCCCGACTCGCCCGGCCCAAGCGTGCCCTTCTCGAACGTCGCCTCCGTGCACGAGCACTCCGTTGCCAGGGACAGGACGAGGGGCGCGTCGCCCGCGTTCGTCAGGAGGAAGGTGTGAGTGAGGGCGCTCCCCAAGGGGACGGTCCCGAAGTCGCGCCAGGTCGTCTCGACCAGGATCCGCGGCGCGGCGAGGGCGGCTCCGCTGACGATCGCGAGGACCAAGAAGAAGGTCGTCACGGCTTGCCTCATCCCCTTCCTCCTTTCTCTCTCTTGGGTGTCGGCACTCAGAAGTCCCAGTCGAGCTTCGGCTCCGGAAGGCGGAGGACCCGGTCGAGGTCGGTCAGGAGGTCGGGAGGCCCGGCGAGGTCGTCCGTCCAGGAGAGGCGTGTCGCCGGGCGGACGCCAAGCCACAGGCGCGTGAACGCGTTCACCGACGCCTGGAGGACGGGGAGCCCCTTGCCCTTCCCCACTTCGGCCGAGGACTCCGTTCCCAGCGTGACCACGTAGTCTCCGCCCGCTCCGCGCCACGGCGCGCCCTCGGGCAGGAACTTCCCGATCGGGTCGGAGAGGGAGAGGTGAAACCGGACCGTCCCGGCGCCGGGGAGGTGGGTCCGCGCGAGGCACCCTGGGAGATCCAGGATCCGGGCCTGATACTCCGCGTACGCTCGGACCGCGCTCTCGTATTTCGAGCCGCGGGTCACCTCCTGCATGACGAACGGCTTCTCGAGGAGGTCCTGGAACTGCACCCCGAACGGCTCGGCCAGACGCACCGAGTGCACTTGGTCACCCAGCTCGTGCAGGAGGAGGAGGAGCTCGTGGAACTCCTCGCGCGTGCGGCACGCCATCCATCCCACGCGGTACGGGCCGTGCTCTTCCTTCCCCGTCGCCCAGAGGTGGTGGGTGAGTCTCCCTGCGGAGTCGGCGTACCCCAGGCCGAACGCGTTGTCGCCCCAGAGCATCTCGCCGTGCGTCATCTCCGCCGGCGTGATCGCGACGCCTCCGTGGACGCGGCGGCGCTCGAGGCGGTTCGCGTGAACCCGCTCCCAGTCGTCCGCGGACAGGCGGATCGGGATCCGCGCCCGCCCGGGGACGGCGAGCTGGCTTGGAGCAAACGAGACGCGGTGGCCGTACCCCAGCGTGCCGAACCCAAGCTGATCGTAGTAGCCCTGCTCGAACATCCCGAGGAGTGAGACGAGGGCTCCCTCGGCCGCGTCCTGGGCGACCACGCGGGCGGTGAGCTGGCCGGCGAGGCCCTGCTTGCGCGCGATCCGGCTCGTGGTCACGCCGTTGACGAACGACGCTTTGAGGTCCTCTTCGAGGTAGCGGAGGGTGCCCGGAGCCCACGTCGCGAGCGACTCGGCCTCGCCGCGAAGGGCGGCGACGATCCCGCGGGACGCGCGGAAGTGCGCGAGTGCCGCCTCCTCCTTCCCCTTCTCCAGCCAGCCGACCTCGCGGTAGATCCGCAGGGCGGCCTCCTTGTCGCGCTCAAGGTCGAAGGGGCGGATCTCGATCCCGTCTGTCCTGTGCATGCGGCGATTGTAGCCGGGTCCCCCTCGCCCCCGCCACGCGTCTTGCTGGTCCCCGGTTGCCCGCCTCCCGGCCTCCCGCTAAGATGAGGCGTTCCAACGGGAGGGAGAAAGATGAACTACAAGGGGCTTCTTGCGTTCGTGGTCGTTGCTCTGCTTGTCCTCGGTCTCTCGGCGTGGGCGGACGAGGTGTTGCCGGGAGAGAACCTCTCTCTAGACCGGACGGTCGGGATCGGTCTCCAGGCGGACTTCCCGTGGGGTGGGCTCCTCTCCGCCCGCTACTGGGCGACCCCGCTCCTCGGCGGTGAGGTGGTCGTCTTCGTCCTTGGAGACGGGTTCGACCTCTCCGGGACCGTGACCGGGCGCTTCCTCTACCGCGCGGTCGACTCGGACAAGGTCGACTTCTACCTGGCCCTCGGGGCATCCGTCCCCTTCTCCGCCTACGGAGGCGGGGCGACGGTCTTCTCCGGCGTGGGAGGGATCGAGGTCAACTTCTCCCGGCGCTTCGCGTGGAACGTCGAGTTCGGCCTCGCCGCGAGCACGACCGGCACCGTGTCGACCGCGTTCGGGACCGGGCTGCACTTCTACTTCTAGCCCGCGGGTGCGGGGGAAGGGGTCTCGTGACCGACGTCCCGTTCAAGCCGTATCGCATCAAGGTCGTGGAGCCGATCCGGCTCCTTCCGCGCGTGGAGCGCGAGGAGCGGATCCGCGAGGCCGGCTACAACCTGTTCCTCCTTCGCGCGGAGGACGTCTACGTCGACCTCCTCACGGACTCCGGGACCGGGGCCATGAGCGACGCCCAATGGGCTGCCCTCATGCGAGGTGACGAGTCGTACGCCGGCAGCCGGAGCTTCGACGCGTTCCGGAAAGCCGTCGCCGATCTCACCGGCTTCCGCCACATCGTGCCGACCCATCAGGGGCGAGGGGCGGAGAACGTCCTCTTCTCGGCGCTCGTCAAGCCAGGGGACGTCGTTCCGAACAACATGCACTTCGACACGACGCGGGCGAACGTCCTCGCGAACGGCGGTCGTCCGGTCGACCTCCCGATCGATGAGGCGTACCGCGTGCGGAGTGCCCACCCCTTCAAGGGGAACATGGACCCCGCGCGTCTCGAGGCCTTGATCGACGAGGTCGGCTGTGAGCGGATCCCGGTCATCCTGATGACGATCACCAACAACACCGTCGGGGGGCAGCCGGTCTCCCTCGAGAACCTCCGCGCGGTCTCCGCGATCGCGCGTCGGCACGGGATCCCGTTCTTCCTCGACGCCTGCCGGTTCGCGGAGAACGCCTTCTTCGTCCACGAGCGCGAGCCGGGCTACGCCGGGAAGGCCCCGATCGAGATCGCGCGGGAGGCGTTCTCCCTTGCCGACGGGATGACGATGAGCGCGAAGAAGGACGGGCTCGCGAACATCGGGGGAGTGCTGGCGATGAACGACCCGAGCCTCTTCGACCGCGCGCGGGAGCGCCTCATCCTGATGGAGGGCTTCCCGACGTACGGCGGCCTCGCCGGGCGCGACCTCGAGGCGATCGCCGTCGGCCTGTACGAGGCCCTCGACCTCGACTACCTCCGAGACCGCGTCGGCCAGGCGCGCTACCTCGGGGAAGGGCTGAAGCGGGTCGGGATCCCGATCGTCGAGCCGATCGGAGGGCACGCCGTGTACGCCGACGCCCGCGCCGTCCTCCCGCACGTCCCGCCGGCGCAGTTCCCTGGCCTCTCCCTCGCCGTGGCCTTCTACGTCGAGTCGGGCGTGCGCGCGATCGAGATTGGGAGCGTGATGTTCGGAGGGAAGGACCAGGATGGGCGCGAGGTTCTCTCGAAGCTTGAGCTCGTCCGTCTTGCCCTTCCCCGGCGGATGTACACAAGCGAACACCTCGACGCGGTCATCGCCGGAGCGGGGGAGGTCGCCCGCCGGGCGCGGGAGCTTCCGGGGTACCGGATCGTTGAGGGCGAGGGTCCGCTCCGGCACTTCGTCGCGCGGTTCCTCCCGCTCCCCGCCCCCCGTCCGTGAGCCTGCCGGTGGGTGAGATTGCCGCTCTCGGGACCTCGCTCGTCTGGTCGTGGACGTACGTCCTCTTCTCCCGCGCCGTGCAACGGATCGGCCCGCAGGCCCTGAACCGGCTCCGCCTTGCCGTGGCGTTCCTCGTCCTGGTTGTCCTGCACTGGGTTGTCCACGGGAACCCGGTCCCGATCGGGGTCGAGCCGCAGCGCCTCGGATGGCTTGTCCTGGCTGGCGTGGTCGGCTTCGTCCTCGCAGATGCCCTCCTCTATCGCGCCCTCTTCCGCCTTGGCCCCCAGCGCACGTCCTTGGTGATGGCCGTCGTCCCAGTGGCGAGCGCCCTTCTCGCCTGGGTTGTCTTCGGCGAGGTGCCAAGCGCGGTGGAGGCCGTTGCCGGCCTCGCCGTGGTCGGAGGGGTCTCCCTTGTCCTCTGGCCGAGGAAGGGCGAGGTCGACGCGACGTCGGCCCGCCTGCGCGCGGAGGGGGTCCTCTTCGCCTTTGCTGCGGCCTGCTGTCAGGCCGGGCGTTACCTCCTCTCCAAGGCCGGGATGCAGGGCGGGTTCCCCGTCCTGTCGACGAACGTCCTCCAGATCGGCGCGGCGACCCTGGCGATCTGGGGTCTGACGGTCGTCACCGGGAAGGTCCGCCCGACCCTCGCTGCCCTGCGCGACGTGCCCGGACGATGGGCAATGGCCGGTGGAGCGCTCCTGGGACCGGTCACCGGCGTGACCCTCTCCCTTGTTGCCCTATCGAGCGCCCCGGTCGGCGTCGCCTCAACCCTGATGGCCCTCTCGCCGGTCGTCCTCCTCGTCGTGTCGCGCGTCGCCTTCAAGGAGAAGCTCCGGCCTCGCGCCGTGGCCGGGACCCTGCTCGCCGTGGCCGGCGTCGCGGCGCTCTTCCTCGTCTAGGTGAGCCCGACGTTTCCCTTCGGCGATATCCGACTGCGTCGCTGCCCCGGATTGCCTCTCCCGCCCCCGCTGGTGAGCTCCGGCCCGGCTTCCTGGCGCGGCGAGCGCTCCGCGCGGACGGCGAACCGGACAGAGGGGTTCCCGTTTGGCTACGATGCGACCGCAGGGACAGAGGGCCCGCCGGAGATTGGGAGGCGGGCGGACGGGAGGGAGCCAGTCATGAAAGCGTCGCGCTCACGGGTCGAGCGGCTCCTGAACACCTTCGCGGCATGGGCCGCCGAAGAGGCCGGCGTGGAGACGGTCCTCCTCGTCGGTTCCTACGCGCGCGGCACGGCGACGCCGGCCTCGGACATTGACCTTCTCGTCCTCGTCACGGATCCCCGCGTCTACGTCGAGGATCCTGGTTGGGCCGGCGCCTTCGGCGCGGTCGAGCGATCCGCGGTCGAGGACTGGGGGAAGGTGACCTCGCTTCGGGTCTGGTACGCGGACGGCCCGGAGGTCGAGCTCGGCTTCGCCACGCCGGACTGGATGGCCTCGCCTCTCGACGACGGGACGCGGAAGGTCCTGGAGGACGGCTTCCGCGTCCTGTACCGGAGATCTGAGGGGCGGGCCAAGCGGTGAGCTCCCGCCCGCGCCTGGGCGCGATCGCCTCTAGCGTGCGGTCACGAGGGCCGGAGCGGTGTTGCGGCGCCGCGCATGCGAGCCCGAGAGGACGATCCCTGGTCGGGTGGGTCGGGAGCGCGCTGGGGCGGGCTCATCGCGTGGGTCTGCCCTCCGCGCGGCGACCGGCCGTGTCGGACGGGAGGAACTGGTGACGGTCGCGGTCCCGTAGTCGAAGTTCGGGAGCCGCCGCCGCTCGATCCGGGCGCCGAGCGCCCTCTCGATGTCCGCCACCAAGAGCTCGTCCGCTCGCCCGGCGAGGGTGAACGCCTCGCCCGTCTCTTGGACGCGACCGGTGCGGCCGATCCGGTGCGTGTAGGCGTCGACCGTGTCCGGCACGTCGAAGTTGATCACGTGCGAGATCCCCGGGACGTCGATCCCGCGCGCCGCGATGTCGGTCGCCACGAGGAGGTCGTAGCGCCCGTCCCGGAAGCCGTTGATCGCCCTTTGGCGCTCCCTCTGCGGCATGTCCCCCTGAAGGGCGGAGACGCGGTGCCCGTGGTTCGCCAGGCGGCGGGCGAGGCTGTCGGCGCGGTGCTTGGTGCGGGTGAAGATCAGGACCCGCTCGGTCGGCGTCTGGCGGAGGACCTCGAGCAGAAGCTCGGCCTTGAGCCCCTCCGGTGCCGGGTAGAGGGCGTGGGAGACCGTCTCCACCGGGGTCATCGTCCCGATCTGAACGGTCGCCGGGTTCCGGAGGATGCTGTCCGCGAGGAGGCGGATGTCCCGCGGCATGGTCGCGGAGAAGAAGAGCGTCTGGCGCTCCTTCGGTAGAGCGCGCAGGATGCGCCGGACGTCGGGCAGAAAACCCATGTCGCACATGCGGTCCGCCTCATCCAGGACGAGGACCTCGACGTGAGAGAGGTCGATGTTTCGGTCGTCGAGGTGGTCGAGCAACCGGCCCGGGCAGGCGACGACGATCTCCGCACCGCGCCGCAGTGCGGCGATCTGCGGGCTCTTGCCGACGCCTCCGTAGATGGCGACGCTCCGGACGCCGGTCTTGCCGCTCAGGCTGACCGCTGCCTGGTGGATCTGCTCTGCGAGCTCGCGTGTCGGGGCGACGATGAGCGCGCGCACATGCCGCGACGGCTTCTTGACAAGCCGCTCCAGGATCGGCAGAATGAACGCTGCGGTCTTGCCGGTCCCTGTTTGCGCGATGCCGAGCACGTCCCGCCCCGCGATCACGAGCGGGATCGCCCGCTCCTGGATGGGGGTTGGGGTGGTGTAGCCGGCTGCCTTGATGCCCGCGGCGATGCGCGGGTCAAACGAAAACGTGTCGAATCCCATGAGAGTCCTCCTTGACTCCGTGTGAGCCAAGTCGCACTCTCAGCTCGATCTCTTGTTTCGCGATGGATCCTACTATCGTGGGCACCGTGGGCGCCCCCGGAAACGGATGAGAGGATACCCGCAGCAAGACTGTTCTGCAAGCCCAGCAGGGCTTGTAGAGAGGAAACGGCGTCGGGGACAAGCGTCGACGCACACGCGGAAGCGAGACCCGGACCGCGATGCCTCCGCCGCTCCTTGCGATCCCTGGAGGCGAGGGTACAATCCCGGCGTTGTTGGCTGTCTTGCAGTCGTTTTACCTCGAGGGTGTGATCCGTTGCCTTTCGCTTAGAACGTTCTGCTCAAGATCAAACTCCCAACACCAAGGAGGTAGATTGACCGTGGCAGAGCGTGAGACCGG
>Ga0315291_10002382_pt1 | contig 24678 bp, 14 predicted proteins | sample YL17G12_20_MG_FD_203070 | JGI IMG/M metagenome (GOLD analysis project Ga0315291, IMG submission 203070) | Sediment microbial communities from Yellowstone Lake, YNP, Wyoming, USA - YL17G12_20 | ecosystem: Environmental > Aquatic > Freshwater > Lake > Sediment | place: USA: Wyoming | collected...
CGTCCAGGAAGATGATCGCCGGGGCGTGGGCCGACGCATCCTCAAAGATACCTCGCAGCTTGCCCTCGCTCTCGCCGTAGAACTTGGCCATGATCTCCGGGCCGCTGATGTGCACGAAGTAGGCGTCCGTCTCGTTGGCGACGGCCCGGGCTATCAAGGTCTTGCCGGTTCCTGGCGGGCCGTAGAGCAGGACGCCCTTGGGCGCCTCTATGCCCAATCGCTGGAAGACTTGCGGGTACTTCAGCGGCAGTTCCACCATCTCCCTGATCCGTCGAATCTCGCGAGACAAGCCGCCGATGTCCTCGTAGGAGATTCGCAGGCCCTTCGATTCGCCCGCCCTTTCCTCCTTGACCGTGATGACCGTGGCGGCATGCACCAGGACCGGGCCGGACGGCGTGGCGTTCAAGACCGTGAAATCGTGTGACCTAGCGCCAAACAGCGTCGCCCGCACGGTGTCGCCGGCCACCAGCGGCAGACCTTCCAGAAGGCGGCCGAGGTATTTCGTGTCCCCCTTGGCCGTCAGAGGCGCCAGTTGTTCCCCCGGCGACAACACGATCCGTTCCGCCGGCTTTGCCTCTGCCCGAGAGACCGTCACTTTCTCATCCAGCCCGGCCTGGCAGTTCGCCCTCACCAGGCCGTCAACTTGAACAATGCCCTTGCCCCGATCGGGTTGGAAGGTGGGCATTACCTTGGCCACGGTGGTTCGCTTGCCCCTGATCTCAACGATGTCGCCCACCGCCGCTCCGAGCCTGGACATGTCCTGCGGGTCAATGCGGGCGATGCCCCGCCCAACGTCCTTAGGCCCTGCCTCGGCCACTTTGAGCACTAACTCTGTAGCTTTTTTCGGTCCACCGGTCACTTTGGCTGGGGCCATGGTCTAGCCTTTCCCTTTCGCTCCAGGCCAGGCGGGACAAGGCGCGTCACCACGATGTCCGCAGGCAAGAACGGTTCCACCTTGTGCATCATTCCCAGAAACAATATCCCCGTTCGCCCCGGCCGAAGCGATTCACCGATCCGCCGGCCGATGTAGGCGTCTCGCTTCGACAGCGTTTCCTTGTGCCGCGAGGCACCGACGGGCTGCTGGGGCGAAGAAGTCTCCCCGAGACCGTCCTTGAGGGCGATCTTGACGTCGAGGTACTCATCCAGGAGCAGCTTCGGATCCTCGGTACCCATCAACGTCGCTCCTCGGGCCACCAGGTCCAGCAGCAACTGATGGTTTTCACTGCCGGCGGCCGCCGCCTTCTTGACTAGCTCAGGCTCCTTGCCGCAAACGGGCAGGCCGTCCTGGTAAAGATCGACCTGCTGATAATTCAGAGACAGTCCTTCAAGCTCCGCCCGGACGGCTTGCCAGAAGCCGTCGAGCAGGGCGAGGTATTCGTCCCAGTGCCGGCGCCCGAAGCGATCGATGATCGCCGCCGCCAGCCCTTCGGCCATGCTGCCCATGTCCGCGGGGGAATGAAGAATGGGAACGTGAACGAGTCGGCGGGCGTAGTCCACCGTGTTGTCGGCTACGGACTGTGCTGGGCGCCGTTTCAAGGTCATGGGGCCACACTGTACGAAGCCGCGTTTCGACCGCCGGTGCGGCGAGCGACGCCTTGCATCACGCACTTTGTAGGCAAAGCGTGCACGCGCTGGTGATAGGGACCGAGCGGGGCCATCGGCTTCCGCAACAGTCCCTATCAGATGAACAGAGGGAGTGCCCCGAGCAACCTCGGAGTGGCACACCCAAACCCCGACCCTGAACTGCACTGTTCTTATCGGAAGGCCGCGCTCTGGACTTTAGCGGACGCTCGAATGCTTGCCGTGCCGTGCGACGGGACAGCCAACGGATGTCCCACATCGTCTCTCGGGTCAACGAGTGGACGATCTTGGATGTGGACCATCCAGACTACTCCTGGGCAACACCGCCGGCAAGGATGCCCGCTACAGAAGGCGCGTTCCGCGGTGCCTATATCGTCTTGGGTGTCAAACCCTCCTGTAGGGGACGAAAGGGGCGTCCGGATTGGCGTGCGACCGACACTGGGAAGCATGCATGTGACAGCCAGGCCAACGGGCTGTCCTCCCGAGGGCCAAGGAGCTGGACCAACGCTGGGTCGGCGCTTGGCCGGGGTGGGTCCCCTGCCCTCTGGACTGGACGGCGGGCACGGCCAGGATTCGTACGGGGTTCCCGCGGCGGCCGGCTGCATGACCTTCGGCTCCCGATGCTGGAGGTCCGTGGTGTGTAAGCCGCCTTACGGCCGGCCGCATCCCGAGAGAGATGTTTCGACACGGCTGGATCGCTGGAGCAAATGATCCCCTTGCCCAACCAGTCTCTGTTCCGGTGCCTTGTGGATTGCCGGCACTGGCCTTGCGCCGCTCCATGGGAATCGCCGAGGGGAGCATCGCGTCGCATAGCGAGGACATTGCGGCTGAGCCTGGCGGTCATGGGGCGCCCCTTCCTCGCCTGCGGTTGCCTTGACCCTGGTGGGGGGGAAGTGTCATAGTGCGCGGCGGTCATGGGGTGCGACCCGGTAGCCTGTGGTTCGGCCTTCCTCGTAAGGAGCGGATTGACATGCTCAAGCGGCTGGTACTGGCGGCGCTTCTGGCGGCGGTTGGGGCGGCGGGACGGGCGGAAGACGTGCGGTAGCGGCTGGCCACCACGGCCCGTTCACGCGGCGCTCCAGGCCGGCCAGGGGATGACCTGCCCCTGCCGAGGCGACCCGTGATGGCCCATCTGGCCCGCGATCGTCGCCGTTGCAGGCCGGTTGTCAGCGGCCTTGAGGCAGTTGCGGCCCGACCAGTTCCACCGCGCCCCAGAGCGCCGGAATGGCGAAGCCGCCGAAGTCCTTGGAGCAGTAGAACACCTCAATCGCCTTGCCGTCGTCGCTGAGGGCGAAGTTGAAGCCCATCTTCGTGCCGGCCTGCATCTTGGCCGGCGCCAGCAGCGCGGCCGGGATGGAGAACTCGATCGTGTACCCGTCCTTGATGGGTTTCCAGGCAGCCCGGAGTCGGCCTTTGAGGTCGGCCGGCCAGAGGACCGCCGGACCTCCTTCGGCGCCCGGGGCGACGATGTACTGTGAGGCCGCACGCGACCGTTGCGGCGAGCGGGCGAAGTCCTTCTCGATGAAGAGCTCCAGGCAGTCCCCCGTCCATGGCGATTGCGGATCGGATCGGATGCCGGTATCCCGTGCCGTCAGCGCCCCGAAAAGCCCGCTCGAGTCCCAGCAGAGGCGCAGGCTGCCTGGGTTCTTCCCGCTGAAGGGCGAGGGCAGCGGCTTCACGTCCGCCCAATCGGCCAGGTCGCCGTCCACGGTTATCCGGCCGGGCGCCGGCGGCACCGGCACCGGCTTGTCGGGCGACCCGAACTCGCCGGTTGGCCGCTTGGCGTGGGGCGTGGGGTCCGGCAGGCTTGTCCACTTAAGCCAACTCCGGGCAACTCGCTCGTTCGGCAACCAGAACGCCTTCGCCTTGTCGCCCCTGAAGTCTGCGAACGCGGCGACCGTTGCCGGCGAGGCCCCGCCCGCGCGGCGCCGGGTCTGGGCGTCCATCCTGAGCTCGCCCAGGAAGCCGGACTTCTCCTCCAGGGGGTTGAGTCTGGCGCGGCCGTCGGCGGGCATTTTCTTCGGCAACCGCAGCGCCACCACCTCCTCGATCCAGTCGATCGCCGGCTGCGGATCGCCCAGGTGCTCGTGCACCCCGCCGGCCTGGTAGCATCCCGCCCACAGCGCGCCGGCGGCGCGGGCCTTGAGCACGTCCTCCGCAACGTCCAGCGGCGTCATGAACTGGTCGTACTCGGCGATAAGCACGAGCAGCGGCACACCGTAGGCGGCCTTGTCATCGGCAAAGCCTCGCGAGTGGTAGGTGACCACGCCGAGGCTGCGCTCCGGCATCGCGCTGGCCAGCCCCGGCGCCTGCATCCCCGACCAAGAGAGGCCTGTATGGATCATGCACGCGTGCGCAACCTCGGCATGCTTGGACGCCTTGGCCAGTTCCACCAGCCCCCGCAGGAGCGCGCCGGCGGCCTCCTTGTCCCAACTGGGGCCGTTGCGGTCGCCTTCTTTGCGGAAGAGCTTGTGCAGGACCATCCCGAAGCGCAGCCTGTCGGCCAGCGCACGAAAGGGCTCGGCGGTGTAGAGGCTCGCGCCGGCCTGGTAATCGCTGGCGCAGATGACGCCGCGAACTACCTCTCCCGGGCCAACCGACGGCGGCAGCCAGAGACGGAACCGGGCCGTCATCTCGGGCGGCACGTCCTTCAGTTCAACGGCAAACTCCGCACCCGCCGCCGCGTCTTCTGCCCGGGCACACGCTGCGCTCGCAGTTGCCAGAAGGAGCATGGAGAACGCCATCACCGCACTGGCAGCACTCATGAATGGCTCCTCTCCAAGAACGGCCGGCTCACTTACCCGCCCGCAAGAGCGACTACGTCTGCCATTCGTGCGGCGGCTGGCGGAACGAGCCGTGCATCCGCACGTCCTGCTTTGTCCAGTATCAGTTCAGGTCAGGCGACGGATTATACACGTTGCGATCGAAGTGAACGATGGCAGGCTGCTGGATTTTTCTGAAGGGAGAAACACACGGCACCCCTGGTTGTGGGACAGCTTGCGCGCTCAGCTCTTCGAGGCGGATGGCCGGGATAGTGCCGTCACCGCTGTGGATCTCATTGTGATGCGGGTATGGCGGAAACCAAGAGGAAAGCGTGGACGCGGCTCAGTGCTCGGGGCGCTTGGTGCGATCCGGGATGAGGACGCCGTCGCCCAGGGCGGAGCGCCCGACGAGGTCCGGGGACTCCGTCGGGTCGTCGATCATGTCGTAGAGCTTCGGAGCTTCGCGCCCGGCCATTGACTGCCCGGGGTCGCATGTCACAATGATAGAGGAAGCGCGTTTGGGCGGAAGCCCGGTTGGCCGACGGAGGCCAGGAACCTGAAACGAATCGGAAGGGACTCGAGATGAGGAACGCGAGATCGCCCATTCTGCGGGCGGCGCTGGCATCGTGTGTCTGCCTCGCTTTGGGGTCGCGATGTGTCGAGGGGCAAGAGGCGGCCCCGCCCGCTGGGGCGACCAAACCGGCCAAGGGCGCCGGACCGTCCAAGGGCCCGGCGCTGACCCCTACGGACCAGGTGACGGTTGAGAAGATCAGGGCCGCCGACCCGCAGGCCAACCCCAAGAAGGCCAACAACAGGTTCTGCCCCGTCACAGGCAAGCTGGTGGACCCCGGCATCCCGCCGGTGGCCTGCCCGCAGCGGTTCCAGCACATCTACATCCTCGTCGGCGTCGCCGACAAAGAGGCGGCCGAGCGCGCGGAGAAAGGCAACGAGAACCAGGTCCGGGCCTTCAAGGACGCCATGGCCGGGGCCGCGGGGAGCAACATGATGGTGGACGATTCGGACCCGAGGCACATTACCCTTAAGGCGATCGAACTGCCCCCCGGCCAGAGGGTCCCCATGCCGCAGCCTAAGGACGTGTCTGTCGAGCTCCAGGTCGATTCGGCCCGGAAGTTCCAGACGATCGACGGCTTCGGCACGGCCACCTACTGCTATAACAAGACGGACCACGAGGTTTACGCCAAACCGGAGTTCCAGAAGCTCATCGCCGAGGACCTGGGAATGAGCATGGTCCGCTTCGAGATCGTTCCGGCCCATTTCAAACCCGTCGAGAAGCCTGAGCAGGTCAGCCGAAAGGACTTCATCTTCGAGGGCAGCCCCGAGGGCATCCCCATCAACGAGAAGACGGGCAAGCCCGCCTTCGGGCCAACCAAGGGCGTGATCCCCTGCCTGGAGTTCATCGCCGCGATCAAGAAGCTCAACCCCGAGATCAAGGTGACCCCCTCCGTCTGGTCACCCCCCGCGTGGATGAAGACCACCGGCAAGCCCGCGGGCGGCGGGTCGCTCAAGCCCGAGTATTACGCGCACTATGCCAAGTACCTCGCCGAATGGGTCCTGCTGGTCAAGGAGAAGTACGGCTGCGACATCTACGCCCTCGGCCCCCAGAACGAGCTGGAGTTCTCCGAGCCGTACAACTCCTGCATCTACAAACCCGAGGAGTTTGCCGCCGTCGTGAAGGTCATCGGCCAGACGTTCAGGAAGGAGGGCCTGAACGTCAAGCTGTTCGGCCCCGAGGACATGACTCATTACGGCCCGCGGACGGTCCGGTTCATCAAGGCGGTCGAAGACGACCCCGCCGTCAAGCCGTTCCTGAACATCCATGCCACGCACGGCTATTCCGACGGCATCCAGAGCACCGGATCGGTCCAGGAGAACGCGGACTTCTGGGGACTCATCAAGGACTACGGCAAGCCCTACTGGCAGACGGAAACGGGAGTCGGCGCAGCCGACGACCGCTGGACCGACGGGGGCCCGGACGGGCAGGTCGTCGACGCCAAGTCCGGCAAGCTCGTCAGCGGGGCTCTCAGCAGCGTCGGCGGGCGGCTGCACTACGCGCTGGCGTATGGCAACGCCTCCGCCTGGCTGTTCTGGCAGATCACGGAGCCCAAGCCCAGCATCCACGGCCTGATGGTCCTGGACAAGCCCGGCAAGCGGTACTACGTCGCCAAGCACTTCTATCGCTGGATTCGGCCGGGCGCTGTCCGCATCGCCGCCGGGCCGGACGGAGGGGACAAAGGCGTCTGCGTGACGGCCTACCAGCACGAGAAGGACAAGACCGTGACCGTTGTCCTGATCAACCGCTCCGACGACAACGCCAAGGTCGCCGTCGGCGTAAGAGCGGATGTCCCCGTTGGCTCGTTCGAGACGTATCGAACCAGCGAGAAGGAGGACTGCGTCACGCTGGACAAGACACCCGTAACCGGCGGCAAGGCCGGCCTGACGCTGCCGCCGCGCTGTGTCGTGACGCTGTACGGCAAGGGGGGGTAGAGCGGGAGGAGCGGTGGGATGAACCGGCGCAGATTCCTGAAGGCTTCTTTGGCGGCCGCGGGAGCTGCTGCGGGCATGGCGGCTACCGTGACGGCTGCGGCTGAGGAACCCGTGGAGAGAACGGTGCCACAGAAGGATCCCATCATGCCAGCCCCGAATTCCGCGACGCGGGCCGCGGTGGTCGCGGGCGAACGTTACTTGGGGAAAGCCCGGGTAAAATGATCCCCCGCTTCCGGTCGGCAGCTCGCCTGCAGCCTGAACAAGGAGAGGCCCTTTGCGCAACGCGACAGTCGCCCTTGCCCTGCTTGCCTGCGCGGTCTTTCTCGGCTCCGCCTGGCCGGCGGGGGCGGAAGCCGTAACCTGGCAGCCCCTTTACGAGCCCGGCAGCGGCGGGTGGATTACGTCCTTCTCCGTCAGCCCGCACGAGCCCCGTCGCTGCGTGATCGGCGGGGACATGCTCGGCATCGCTTGGAGCGACTACCGCGGCGAGCTGTGGCATCCCTCCTTCGGCCTGGCGACGTGGGAAGTCTGCGACTTCACCTGGCACCCAACCGACCCGTGCACTGTCTGGGCAGGCACGTTCTGCGGACCCGCCCTCAGCACCGACCGCGGGAAAACCTGGACGATCCGCCGCAAGGGCTTCCCCGAGATCTCCGGCGGCCGTTACAGAGAGGTCATCGAGAAGGTCCTGTTCGACCCGGGAAACACCCATCGGCTCATCGCCATCGGCGGCAACAGCAGTGAGTGGCGTAACAACGGCGCCGAGACCGGCCTGGGGGCAATCTACGAAAGCCTCGATGACGGGCAGTCATGGACGTTGCTGACGCGGATCGGACCGGACGGTGCCCCGGCGGAGAAGAGCAAGGGCGGGGGGAACATCCTGTCTGCCGCCTTCGCGGCGGGGTCCTCCATCACGCTCTACACTGACGGCAACTGGCAGCGCCTGCTGGACGAACACTACACGCACGACGACGCCGCCGACCCCAACCGGCTGGCCCTGATCACGAGCGACGACCCGTACCACGACGTGTGCTCGGCCAGCGGGGTGTGGGTCAGCGCCGACGACGGGCGGAACTGGTCGCAGGCGAACGACGGGCTGGCAATGACCCGCGGCAACTGCATCACCTTTAGCCCGCACGACGGTGAGCAGCTCGTCTGTGGCACGTGGGGCAGCGGGTACTACCTGGGACGCTGGCCGCGGACCTGCCGCCCGGCCGGTACGCGCAGCTACACCATGACGGACAAGGACAAGAAGCTGGCGGAATCGCCGACCGACGCGGCCGCCGGCGACAAGGAGACGACGATGAAGGCTTCAACCATGGCGGCGGCAGTTTTCGTTGTCGCAGTGACCGCGGGTGTCTCCGGAAATGTGCCGGCGGCGGATACGACGCCGTCCATTACCGGGCAGGATAAACAGGAAAAAGAAGACCAGCAGAAAGGAGAAGAACCGAAAGACGCGCGGGTCCAGGATACGCTCAAGGAAATATTCGCGGCCGCCGCAACATCATGGTCTGCGAAAAACCTCGCTGCGGTTCGCGCCCAATGCGGCAAGGCGCTGGCCATGTCCAATGCGCCCTCGCACTACCGGAGCTACGCCCATCTGCGCATCGCGCAGAGCTACATGGCGGAAAAGGATACCGCCGCCGCGAAGGCGGAGTACGAGAAGATCAAAGCGAACACGGCCTATCCGGAAGTGCACCGGTATGAGGCGGGAGAATGCATCAGAGAGATCGAGCGCACGGCCAAAGGACTTCCCGGGCGGGATGTGACGGCCTCCAGAACGAAGATACCACCGATCACCAAGTTCACTGTTGAATACTTTGTCGCGCCTGATGGCAATGATGCGAATCCCGGTACAAAGGAAAAGCCCTTTGCATCTTTGGAGGCGGCCCGTGATGCGATACGTGCCCTCAAGGCCAAAGGGGAACTGCCCGGTCCGGTTTGCGTGCGCCTGATGCCGGGCGAGTATCAACTAAAAGGAACGTTCGAACTTACCGCCGCCGATTCCGGCACAACAAACGCCCCCATCATCTATCGGGCGGACAAGAAAGGCGCCGCTGTGCTTTACGGCGGCACACGGCTGAGCGGATTTACCCCGGTCACTGACCCAGCGGTTATCAAACGCCTCCCCGATGAAGCGAAGGGCAAGGTTTTCCAGTGCGACCTCAAAGAACTCGGCATCAAGGACTATAGCGCGCTCACGGAACGCGGGTATGGCGTCAAGCCGCCACCATCCACCTTGGAACTGTTCTTCAACGGCAAGCCGTTGACTCTCGCCCGCTGGCCTAATAGTGGATTTGTGAATGGGGGCAACGTCATTGAGCCCGGATCGAAGCAGGCGGGCAAGCCATCCGTGTTCGAGTATCTTGACGACCGCCATTCACGCTGGACGACCGCCGGGGATGGCTGGCTGTTCGGCTATTTTCGACATGGCTGGGCTGATCGCGCCCTGAAGATCAAGAGCATTGATACAGCGTCGAAGCGCGTCACTTGCGGCCCCTACGAGTTGCTCGGAGAGAACATGGAGCCCGTCAAGTGGTTCAACAAAGGCAAGATCAGGTATTTCGCGTTCAATCTGCTCGAAGAGCTGGATATGCCGGGCGAGTGGTATCTCGACCGTGAGACTGGCATCCTGTATTTCTATCCGCCATCCGATCCCGCCAAGGCAACCGTGGAGACCGGCATGCTCACGGTGCCGATGGTTTCGATGGCGAATGTCTCGAACGTGCGCATCGAAGGTCTTGTCTTCGACCTTTCCCGCGCGAACGGCCTGCTCATCAAGAACAGTGAGCACTGCCTGATTGCCGGATGCACCGTAAAACGTTTCGCCGGCAACGGCATAACCATTACCGGCGGGAGGGAGAACGGCATCCTCGGCTGCGACCTCTACTCCCTCGGGCGGCGCGCCACCGAGGTCATCGGCGGCGACCGGAAAACGCTCACGCCCGCGGCACACTTCGTGGAAAACTGCTGGATGCATTCGTTCGGTCGTCTCGATCACACCTACGTGCCGGCTGTGCAGCTCGAGGGCTGCGGCAATCGCGTGGCGCACAACCTTTTCGGGGACTGCCCCTCCAGCGTGGTCCGCATCGAGGGCAACGACCACTTCCTCGAATACAATCGGGTTTACCGCGCGCTGCTCGAGACCGAGGACCAGGGCGCGATGGAGTTGTTCGGAAATCCGACCTACCGCGGTGTTGTGTTTCGATACAACCAGTTCTCAGACATCGGCTTTGGGTTCGAGGGTGGACCTGCCGGGCGCGCCGGCATCCGTCTCGACGACGCGATCAGCGGCATGGTGATCTACGGCAACATCTTCTACCGTGCGGCGCAGGGATTCGGCGGCATCAACATCAACGGCGGCCGGGACAACATCATTGACAACAACATATTCGCCGAGTGCGAAAAGGGGATCACCGGCGGCTACAACGCAAAGAACAAGGTATGGGGGCGCATGGCGGCGGGAGAGAACCCGAATGCCTTCATCAGGTCTGAGCTCTATCTCTCCCGCTACCCGGTGTTGCGGCACGTTCTGGAGCAGCCCGGCTTGAGCAGCGCCTGGCGGAACGTCTTCTGGAAATGCGGTCCCCTGTTCAGCACCTACGGGAAGCCTTCGATCGACAAGTTCGATGTCATGGCGAACGCCGAGCACGCGACCGACGATCCGGGCTTCGTTGACGCGGCAAGAGGCGACTTCCGGTTGCGGCCGGATGCGCCGCTTTTCGCCCGCACTGGCTTTCGCCCGATTCCTGTGGAGGAGATTGGGCTCTATAACGATGAGTATCGCGCCACCTGGCCGGTGGGCACAACGCCGATGGCGGCGCCCGGTGGCGAAAGCGGTAGCGCAGACGCCCGTGATGGCCAGTCGGTGGCCCTGCAATCGGAGCCGGCGGATACGAAAGGCAGGGCCTTCACACTCGCGGAGCGCAACGGACGCGTGTGCCTGCTGAGGCCGGAGGGCAAGCCGTTCATGATGCTTGGCATCTCGCATGTCGGTGGGGCGTTCAAAGGTGCTGAACTCCGAGAACTCTCGAGTTCAGAACGCAATGCGCGGTTGACGCAGATCGAGAAGGAGTTGCGCGGTTGGCACCTCAACACAGTGCCGCAACCGGAGTTTTGGGACCGGTTCCCCTTTATCGTGCCGAGTGATCGCATGGTGGGAGAAGCTTGGCTGCCTGAAAACGATCCGGGTTCGCGTTTCGAGGATGTGTTTGATCCGGCCTTCAGAGCACGTCTGCGCAAGCAGGTGGCCGCGCTGTGCGCGAAGACCCGCGACAATCCCAACTGCATCGGCTACTGGTGGTCGGACATCCCGCCGTGGAATTTGGCTTATGCGAAGTCCAAGTATGGCAAGCACTGGGTGGATTTCATCCGAGACCTGCCCGACACCGCACCGGGAAAGAAACGCTATGCGGAGTTCTTGAAGGCCCCGGGACCGCACGAAGACCGCGCCTTCCTGCGTCTCATCGCACGCGAGCTGTATGCCGAGTCCGCCGCTGCCTACAAGGAGCACGATCCGAAGCGCCTGATCTTTGGCGAGCGCTACAACGGCTTCGGCACGCCGACCGAGGTGCTGGAGGAAGCCGCCAAGGTTGTGGATGTGATTTCCGTGCAGCCCTACGAAGGCACCTTTGGCGCGGAGAAGTTCGAAGCCCTGCATAGGCTCACGAAAAAGCCGATCCTCATCAGCGATTGGAATCTGAGCTTCAAGACCGAAGCCCATGCCGTAACCATGTGGCCGCAGTTCCCCACGCAGGCGGCAGCGGCGGCGGCGTATGAGAAGTATCTGCGCGACGCCTTCGCGAAGCCCTACATCCTCGGCTACTTCAAATGCCAGTATGTGGACCAGGTGCTGCCGACCGGCATGTTGAAGCAGGGACTCCTGCAGACCGACGGCAAGCCCTGTGAAGAGTTCGCCGGGCTGCTGAAGGTGATCCACGAGCGGCTCATCGAACAGTTTGTGAATGAGGGGCGCATGGCACGATAGGCCAAGGCAGAATTGGGCAGCCCTGAAGAAAGAATCCAAAGAATAGCAACACCCAGTTTGCGAGGAAGGATGGAAGATCATGAACACACGCAGAACGTTCCTGAGGACGGCGACCGCGGCAGCGGCAGGCGGCATGATGGGCTGGGGAGCAATCACCAGGGCATTGGAAGCGAAGCCGCTCATCGTGCGCGACGCGAAGATCATCCGCGTGCGCGACCGCAAGGGCGGGGCGACCGATTCGTACCTCGAGATCGCCAGCGAATCCGGACTGAAAGGCTATGCCGGGCCGCTGCTCAAGGAGCAGGTCGCGGCGTTCCCTGCGAACCTGCGCGAGCTCTTGGCCGGGCGCGACGCTGCGGATCCCGGGAAACTCAGCTTCGCCACGCTGTGGGCCGCGTGCCACTCGGGCAAAGCCCTCGAGAGCTACGCCGAGGGGAAAGACCCGCTGACCGGCACGAAGCTGTGGGGCATCAAGCGCACGACACGCCAGACCGAGACCGGCTGGGTGATCACAGCCCTTAGCGCTATCGACCTGGCGCTATGGGACTTGCGGGGCAAGGCGGCGGGACGGCCCATCTGGCGCCTGCTCGGAGCAAAGCGAGATCGCCTCAATGCCTACGCCAGCATGCTGGGTCATTCGGTCAAGCCGGCCGAGGCGCGCAAGGTGGCCCGCGAGTTCTTCGACAAGGGGTTCAAGCGACAGAAATGGTTTTTCATGAGCGGCCCATTTGACGGAGCTGAGGGCCTGCGGCAGAACATTGAGTTGGTGCGCGCGGTGCGCGAGGAGCTAGGGACGGATGCGATGCTGATGGTCGACGGCATCCAATTTGTGTGGAAGTCGGCCGATGTCGATTATGCGATCGCGCTGGCCAAGGGGATCCTGCCCTACAAGCCGCACTGGCTGGAGGAGCCGCTACGGCCCGACGATCTCGAGGGCTACAAGCGTCTGAAGGGCGAGACGGGGATCGCGCTGGCCGCGGGCGAGCACTGGTACACGCGATGGAACGTCAAGCCGTTCTTGGATCGCGGGATCGTCAGCTTCGTGCAGTCGGACCCGGAGTGGTGCGGCGGGATCGGCGAGTGGCTGAAAATCAGCGAGTTGGTCAAGGCGTATCCGGGCGCGCAGGTGATCCCGCACGGGCATCACGTCCTGGCCGCTTCGAACTGCGTGGCGTCGCAGAGCGAGGCGCTCTGTCCGATGCTGGAGTACCTGATCAAATCGCGAATCAAGTTTCAGCATTGCCAGACTCGGCCGCTGGTGGCCGAAGCGGGGACGTTCGCGATGGCGGAGGAGCCGGGGCTGGGACCGTCGCTGGACGAGGCGAGGATGGAAAGAGTGTAGAGTTAGCGAAAAGGCAATTGCCTGTGACGCTGACCACATTCGAGTGGAAGCTTTACCTCGACCACGCGGACAGCGATTGCCGCTTCGAGGAGTTCGGCCTGGGTGCCAAGTTCGGCGGCGCGATCCGCATGAACTGGGGCTGTGTACGCAAGCTCATGGAGCGAAACGTCGTCTCTGGCACCTGTCTCTCCCGAGTACCTCGTCCTCATTGATTCCAAAGCACTTACGATCATTGTCAGAGACACGTTTCCGACGTAGGATTCCGGCCTTGCGACCAAGGACGGAGGCGCGGGATGGGCATTGTGCGACTGATTCTGCCGTTCCTGAGAGTGCTCTTCGCCAGCCGGACTGCGTTGGCGGCCGAGAACATGGCGTTGCGCCGGCAACTGATCGCTCTCCAGCGCTCCATCAAGCGACCCAAGCTGCGCAAGTCCGATCGGATCTTCTGGTCCTGGCTATCATGACTATGGTCGGGCTGGCGATCGGCCCTGCTTATCGTGCAACCAGAGACCGTGGTCCGCTGGCATCGCCAGGACTTCCGGTTGTACTGGCGATGGAAGTCCCGGAAGAAGCAGGGGAGGCCCCTGGTGGACCGGGAGATTCGAGAGCTAATCCTCCGCACGTGCCGGTGGAACCCCACCTGGGGCGCTTCGCGAATTCAATCCGAGCTGCTCTTGTTGGGCTATGAGGTGGCTGAATTCACGGTGGCCAAGTACATGATCCGCCAGCCCGAGCCGTTCTCGCAGAACTTGCGGACTTTCCTGGAGAACCAGCGGGTAGCATCACTGCCGTACGCGAGCCGCCTGACGAAGTCGCTTCGACCTCGTTTCAGCCTGATGCCAGAAGCACTTTGCGCCGAAGCCAGGGCTCTGCCCACTTCCGGCCGTTCCTGAGGGTACGTGCTGACTCGGATCAGCCCCGGAAGTCACCGCACTGCATTGGCAGAGCCAGGAACTCGCCGCTCAAGCTGCCGGATGCGATTCCCGGGATGGACACGGCGATGGGCGTTCCAAGAATTCTTTGCCCGATACCCGGAAAGGTCAATATGGTTATAGTGATACGGTCGTATCCAAGACAGCTAAAGGACTAGCCGCCCGAGGAAAGGCCCGACGACATGGCAAGTGTAGCGGACCGCAGCCAACACGAGGCCCCCGCCTATGTGCGAATCGTGCGGGACATGATGTCCCGGATCAGCCAGGGCCGCTGGCCAGTCGGGACGATGCTGCCCGCCCGACAGGCCTTGGCACGGGAGTATGGCGTGGCCTTGGCGACCGTCCAGCGGGCCATCGGGCAGTTAATGGACAACGGGACCCTCATGGCCCATCCCGGACGCGGCACGTTCGTGGCGTTGGCGCCGGGGAACGCGGGGGCCGCGAGCGTGGCCGCTGGCGGCGAGCGGCAAGCGCCGGCCAGTCCCGCCATGGCGCGACGCGCGGCCGAGACGGCCCAGCCGCAGTCGCTGTCCAACGCCACCGTGGCGATTATCGCCCCTGTCAGCCTGGACCAGATGCCCGCGGCGGCCGGCAGCGAGGCGTGGGAGCCGCTGGTCGTCCGGGCGCTGGAGCGGGTGGTTGCCGGCCTCGGTGGGCGGACGGGCTTCGTCAGCCTTGCCCAGTCGCGGCAGGGCCGACGGTCGTCCTGGGGCCAGGCCATCCGGGATGCAGCCGCCGAGGGGGCCAGCGCGACCGCCGTCATCGAGGTCTACGACTACCGCGACGCCCAGTCTCAGATCATCTCGGCGGCTGCCGGGCTGCCTTGTCCGTTGGTCTATGTCACGTGGCGACCCGTCCCATACTTCGTCCCCCACGTGTACTACGACGCGCGGCAGGCGGGATATCAGGCGGCCGAACACCTGGTACGCGTCGGCTATCGGCGGCTGGTTTTCCTTCAGCCGTTCACGGCCGAGTGGGTCGCCAACCGCCTGGCCGGCGCGCGAGACGCGGTGCGGCGGCTGGGCCTGCCGGAGGACTCATTGACGGTGTGGCCGCGAGCGCCCGGCGGGCATCCGCCCCAGACGGACTGGGTGGAGGCGGGCTACCGGGTCGGCCGACAGGCGGCGGCTGACAGGGTTCTGTTCCAACCCGCCCGGCGCGGCCGGGAGCGGACAGGCATCATCGCCGTGAACGATCACACGGCCTACGGTCTGCTGCGCGCGGCCGGCGAGTCGGGCCGGGCGGCCGGTCGGGACTTCGGGATCATCGGCTTTGACGATGCTCCCCAGTCACGGCTGGTGGGCCTGACGAGCGTTCGGCCGCCGCTGGAGGCTCTAGGCGAAGAGGCCGGCCACCTGCTGGCCCGCGCGCTGCTGGGCGACGCCTCCGCCATGCAGGTGAGTCTGCGATCTCTCCTCGTGCCACGTGCCTCGACGTGTCCAACTGCGACTGGTTCGACTTCCGGCATCCAGTCCGAGACGTGAAGAGGCCGGAGCGATGGGAATGCATCGAATGGGACGAAATGGCGGGCTGCGCCATGGCAGCAAGGCGGTGGCCGACAGCCATCGATGGGCGCAGGCCAGGTTCCTGGCCTGGATTGTCGGCCCCGTGGCGACCACAATCGCGTCCGTCGGCGCGCTGACTGGCTGTGGTCCGGGCGCCGCTCGTGACAAGGGGAACGAACCCATGCGGGAGGCAGTATATACGATTGTCCGCCCGCCGATGGGCCAGGCCGAACGGCGGCGCCTTCAGATCGAGGCCGAGATCCAGCGCGTGCCAGCGGCCAAGTTGATGGATGCGAAGGTCCACCGCAGCGCCGACGGCATGACCATGGCCGAAGGTGACGGCGTCCATATCGACCGTATCGACTTCCACCCGTCCGGCAAGCCATGGCGGTACTTCCATGTGCCGAACCCCGTCCCGGGCTTGTTCGAGGCCGAGTACTTCGACCGGGGGGGCGTGGGCGTGGGTTCCCTGCGGCAGACGCCGGCACCGGGCGGACGCGAGAAGGGCTTTGTCACTGTCATCAAGCCGGTATTCCGCTATCCCATCAAGATCGACACGGACTGGTTCCTGAACAGCGTGGCCACGATGGTCTTCCGTCCACTGGAGCGGACCATGCCCATCGGGATGGTAGAGCGGGACGAAACCGGCGCACGGGAACCGGGATGGGGAGGCAACTTCCATCTCAACTGGGGCGGCAGCGAGTTCGTCTCGTGGACGGCCTACACGGTGGACGTCAACGACCCAAAGGCGAAGACCGAGCTCACCTGGCCCAAGGGCGTGAGGCGGTTCTCCTACTGGACGCAGATGATGGAACTGCCCTCGGGCAGTTGGCCCAAGCACGACAACGCGCAGATCGCCTTCCAGGTCTTCCCACGCGGCCATGAGAAGAAGGACGACCGCCTCTGCCCGCCGGGCACGATGCCGGGCTACATCGGCTACCACGACAGCGACTACATCTTCGCCCTGGACCCCGTGGCCGAGAAGTACGGCGGCGGCACGGAAATCCGGCGACTGAAGGTTCCGGGAATGCCCCGCAAACACTTCTTCCCGCGCCAGCCGGCCTCGCCCCTCGATGGGGCGGTCAGGGGAGGCAAGCTGGTCATCCGGCGGGACGGCAACACCCGGATCATGGAGTGCGCGATCCCCTGGACGGACATCCCGGAGGTCAAGCGGAAGCGCGACGCAGGCGAGACGATCAAGTTCACCTTCCACATCAACGACGACGCCGGCACGGTCTGCATGGAACTGGCTCGAGACCGAAGTGTCTCGAAACGGAACAGTGCCACCTTCCGAAACGACTGGGAGGCGCACTGGGCCAACGAGCTGGAATTCGGATGGCAGCGCCGACCCTGGGACAGGAATGGCTGAACGAAGAGGACCACGGCTATGAAATCCACCCGCATGTGTTTGCTGACAGACCTCCGATGCCTCCTGAAGTCCCGGCCGGTGACTCCCGCAAGGAGGTTGCCCACGAGTGGACGGCCCAAGTGTCCGGCCGGGTTGATGCTGATATTGGCGGCGTGTGCCGCCGCGAGCGCCGCGGACCCCCGCATCGGCTGGCGCGGGGACGGGACGGGCAATTTCCCCGACGCCAATCCCCCCGTGAAGTGGTCGGCGACCGAAAACGTCCTCTGGAAGACACCCATGCCGGGCAGATCGAATTCGGCGCCCATCGTAGTCGCCGACCGCGTCTTCACGTGCAGCGAGCCGTCGACGCTCCTGTGCGTCTCGGCCGGCGATGGGAAGGTCCTGTGGTCGGACACCGTCACCTATTTCGACTACGTGCCGGAAGATGATCCCGAAGCGGCCGAGATCATGGCGAAATGGAAGCTCGCCAAGACCGAGGACGAACGAAAGGCCCTCAAGAAGGACATCCTGAGGTGCGACTACTTCGAGATGCCATCCGTGATGGGTGAGCACTTCGGCTTCATCCTGGAGTACACGCTCCCGACACCAACCAGCGACGGCAAGCACGTTTATGTGGTGTACGGGACAGGCATGTGCGCCGCGTATGACCTGGATGGTAACCGGAAGTGGGTGCGAGCGCTCGACAAGCCCAGGAGCGCTACCGGTTACGCCGCAAGCCCTCTGCTCGCTGGTGGCCAACTCCTGGTCAACATTGGGGGCTTCCTGCACGGCCTGGATCCCGCCAACGGGAGGATCGTCTGGCGGACCGCACATAAGGAGTGCTATGGCTCCCCAGTGCGCGCTCGGGTTGGTGACACTGAGGCGGCGGTGATGCCCAAGGGGGATATCTTCCGCGCCAGCGACGGAAAGAAGCTGGCCTCCCGGGCGAGCACGAATTACTACCAGTCGGCTCTCGTCCACGGCGACGTAGTGTATTCCATGCGGAGCGATAGTTTCTCTGACGAGGATGGCAGTCCAAGGATGATGGCGGTCCGGCTCAAACCGGCGCCGGATGGGGGGATCACAACGGAGAAGCTCTGGGAGACGAAGGAGCCCAGCGGTTTCTCCTCTCCCGTCTGCGCCGACGGGTTGCTCTACAACAGCGTGAACAAGGTCGGCCTGTCCGTCTTCGAGGCCGCCACCGGACAAGTGGTCTACAGCAGGAAGCTGAGTTTTGGGAACGTCGAGAACTTCTGCTCCATCACGCGGGCTGGGCCCTACCTCTATATCCCCGATCAGAGCGGGAGGACTTGGGTGGTCCAGCTTGGGCGTGAGTACAAAGAGGTGGGGCTCAACCAGCTATGCGACAAGGGCGACCAGATGATCGGCGCCCCGCTCTTCGTAGGCAACCGCGTTTACATCCGGACACACAGGTTCCTGTTCTGCATAGGCAACAAGTAGCACTTGTCGCGCCCGCGGATCGGTACCGGCCAAGAGGAGACCAAGACATGCGGACTGCTAGGACATTGGCGGTGATTCTTGCTCTGTGCAGCCTCCCGACGTTGGCGGACGAGTCGGGGCATATCGACCACGAACATGCTCTGGTGAAGCAGGGCGTTCTCGGCACCGCGAACGTGCTGCGGGAGCTTGACCTCCGCGCCTTCAGCAATCTGGTGACCGTCACGAGCAATGTGGACGGCATCGATTCGACGAAGCCGGAATATACGATCGACGGGGGCGGGTTGCATTTCCGCCCCAAAGCCGGCCCTTCGACGCCGGTGATCCTTACCTACACGCTGCCGGGCCTGAGGACAGTGTCGTCGCTGGTGGTCGCCTATGAGTATCCTCCCAACGACGTGCCTGAGATGGTCAGGCTGGAAGGGTCGTCCGACGGCGGGAAGACGTGGTCCGAGCTGTGCAAAGTCCGGCCAAGAGCGATAGATGTCCTGAAGTGCTTCCGGCCCGCGAAGGTTAACGCGCTGCGACTGATCCAGGAGGGCGGCAAGGGGAGCCGCAGGACCAAGGAAGTCTTCCTGTACGCCGATCCCGATGTTCCGTTGCCGCTGTTTGGCGGCAAAGACATCGGGTGCTTCAGTTTTCTGCGCGATCTCTGGCATGCCGACAAGATCAAGGTGATCCGAAGCCCGCGCACCGATGTCTGGACCAGCCCCACAACTGGCCTGCCAAAGGTCCTATTCGAATCGACCATCGCAACTGCACACGATGGTGCATGGGGGGACGCCTCCGAGAAGGGCAAGCGGCTCTACCTGCGCTGGGACCTCGACAAAGCCTATCCGATGGACTACGGCGTAGTGGGCATCGCTCTAACTGAGCCGGCGACGCGGTGCATACTTGGGCTCCACCCGGCGGAGTTCTACACCGCCAACGGCAACCTGGATCCGAGCGGGCTCAAGGGCAGCAGCATCAAGAACCTCACCGGCCAGGGGTGGATCCTCCAGAAGGCATGGGATAAGGACCCGAGCTTCAGCAAGGGCTTCCCATTGGAGCGCCCCGGCACGTACAACCAGATGCTCCTGGTATGGGACAGCTACGCCGCCTACGAAAATGACAGGTGGAGCCACCTGGAGATGTTCGGGGCCCAGAAGCCGGACGCCGGCGACGAGCACAGGAACCTCCGGAAGTGAGGAGATGCCATGCGCACACTCAGCGTGATGCTGGTCGTGTTGACCACAGTCGGGTGCGCCGGTCTTGCCGCAGAGCCCACGACCGTGGGTTTCCGAACGGACGGCACGGGCGTGTATCCGGATGCAAAACCGCCGGTGAAGTGGTCGGCGACCGAGAACGTCCTCTGGAAGACGCCGCTGCCGGGCAAGTCAAATGCCTCGCCGATCCTGGTGGGAGACCGAATCCTCATCTGCGCCGAGCCGTCCACGCTGCTGTGCGTGTCGGCGAAGGACGGGCAGGTCCTGTGGTCGAGCAGCACGACTTACGCCGACGCGGTTCCGGAGAACGAACGTCAGAAGGCCATGGCGGATCAGGCCAAGGCCGAAGAGGTTTGCCGCAAGCTCAAGGAACTGGAGGCGGCCCAAGCGGAGGCCACCGAGGCCCTCGGCAAGACGCCGGAGGACGCCGCCCTGAAGGCGAAGCTGGCCAAACTGGAGGGTGAAAACAAGGTCGCCGCTGAGGCCCTCAAGGCGCTGGCGTTCTACGTCCTGCCGAAGACCTCCGATGACACCGGATACTCCACACCGACCCCGACTAGCGACGGCAAGCGGGTGTACATTGCGTTCGGAACCGGCGTGGTAACCTGTTACGACCTGGAGGGCCGGCGGCAGTGGGCTCGGAGGCTCCAGACGCAGCCGACCCAGTACTCGGAGCCTCGCCTCTACGGCGTCCCGGAATCGCCCCTGTTGGCCGGAAACCTGCTCCTGGTTCATTTCCTGAAACTGACCGCCGTGGCCCCCACCACCGGCAAGACCGTATGGGAAGCGGACGCCGACGTCCACTTCGCCTCCCCCGTGCGCGTGCGCGTCGGCACGATCGACGCGGTCCTGACCGCGTGCGGGGACATCTTGCGGATCAGCGACGGGAAGGATCTGGCCCGGAAGATCTGGCCGTCCGAGGGGCTGCCGCTGGAGACCTGCTGCTCGCCCATCGTGCCGGGTGACACGGCATATCTCCTCGGCAAAGGCGGCGGCGCCGTTCGGCTGAGGCCATCGAGCGACGGCCGGATCGCAGCCGAGAAGCTCTGGGAGGCCAAGGCGGTCAGAGGCTGGTGCATCGGCTCGCCGGTCTACGCCGACGGACTGCTCTATGCCTTGGTCGATGGGCGGTTCACGGTCCTCGATGCCGCGGATGGCAAACCGGTCTACAAGCAGGCCCTGTTCAAGGGCAAGTGCTACCCCAGCGTGGCCCTGGCCGGTCCCTATCTCTATGCCAGCAACAATGAGGGGGAGACGGTGGTGATCAGGCCCGGTCGTGAGTACCAGGAGATGGCGCGCAACACGCTGGAGCCGTTTGCGTCGTGCCTGGTCTTCTCGGGTACACGAATGTACGTCCGGGGCCAGCGCCATCTGTACTGCGTCGGCAGCGACAGGTGAAGGAGTTGGTGCATTGCGTTGTTGCCCGCGGACAAGGGCAGCCGCCGGGCGTTGTCGGTAGAAACACCATCCGATCAAGGAGATTACGGTGAGCGAGAGAGGATACCAGGTTGGCGGAATCCCGATCCGGCGCTTTGCGGGGCCGGCGACCGCGTGGGCCAGGATGCTCGTTGTGCTGGCCGCCATCAGCCCCTGCCATGGGGCAGTGGGGAGCTATGACGGTGGCATCGTCATTAAGAACGGCGATGCCGAGTATTCGGAGGGCGGCGCCTGGCAAGACGGCAAGAATGTCGGGGACTACTACCGTTACGGTTGCGATGCCCACGAGTCGCGCAAGACGACCTCGTCGGGCGCCTGGGCGAAGTGGACGCCTGACCTGAAGGCCGGAACTTACCGCGTCTACCTGTGGCACATCGTCTGGGGCGCTCGCGGCAATCTAACCATCGAGATCAGACACAACGGCAAGACCGATACACTGAAGAGGGATACGGGCGACGGGCACTCCGGCTGGAACAACCTTGGGGACTTTGATTTCGCCGCGGGAACCGACGGTTACGTGAAGATCACGCTGAACGAGAAAGGTACGCTCTATGCCGACGCGGTGAAGTTCCTCCCGGCCGACAAGGTGGACAGGACGGCCTTCCCTCCGTACCCCAAACCCGACGGCTCGACGCCGCGGGTCGACAGGGGGAACATCGTGGTTTGCGGCCAGCCGCGTCTCATTCTGTACGGCGAGACCTTGGAGGAGACCATGGCCCAGCCGGCCGACGTGCCGTACTACGGAGACCTATTCGACAAGTGGCGGCGGCAGGGGCTGAACACCGTTGGAGCCATCCTACAGTGGAACTCCTTTGAACCCCGCAAGGACCAGTACGAGTACGCGATGATCGATGGGCTGATCGAGGCGGCCAAGGCCCGCAACATGCACCTGATCATCGTCTGGTTCGGCACGTGGAGGAACCTCCAGAGCAACTACGTGCCGAGATATATCTGGGATGAGAAGATCGCCTTCCCGGCGCTCAAGGAGAATGGGAAGCCCGAGAATGGGGGCGTTTCGCCCTTCGCGACGAAATGTGCGGAGCGCGACGGGCTGGCGCTGAACAGGCTGCTGGCGCGGGCGGCTCAGAAGGACCCCGGTCACCAGGTGTTGATCGCCGTCCAGGTCGAGAACGAGATGCCCTGCTACATCGACTTCTGTCCTGCGGCCAACGAGCACATCGGCGAGCAGGTGCCGAAGGAGCTGCTGGAGTACCTGAAGTCCATCGACACGCCAAAGCACGACCCGACGAAGCTGGGCTGGTTCACGTGGAGCCGATACCACGGAAACGGCAGCAAGACGTCGGGCACGTGGGAGGAGGTGTTTGGCCGGCAGCCCTGGCCCAACGACGCGCGGAAGGCCATGGGCGCCTACTACACCGGCCGCTACATTGAGATCGTGGTCAGGAAGGCGAAGGAGGCGCTCGACATCCCCATGTACGCCAACGCCTGGTGCGGCGAATCCCCCTGCGATTGGGAGTACATGGACATCTTCCACGTGGGATGCCCAAGCCTGGATGGCATGGGACCGGACAACTATGGTGAAGTGCTTCACAAGTACATAAGGCCCTGGAACGTCCTCGTGCAGCCCGAGTTTTCACCGGCGGAGCACTATTTCAGGGCCCTCTCCATGGGCGCGCTGCTGGTCGGGCAGTACTGGCAAGCGGAAGTGGAATTGATGCGGACCAAAGCGACTTTTGACTTGGTGCGGACGATGGAGCCGCTGCTGGTTCAGAAGCGCAATCCCGGTGACCTGCTTGGCTTTACTTCGGTTCTTGACAAGCGACTGCACAAGGCCGGTTCCACATGGGAGCAAGACTATCAGGACCTGAAGGTCAAGTTCACGGCCACGGTGGATCATCTGGTTGGCGAGACGGAATGGCGTGATTCCCGACTACACACAGCCGGCCCCTTGTTGAACGGCAACGGCCTCATCATCAGAACGGGGCCGGACGAGTACGTGATCACCTCCACGAAAGTTGACGTGGAACTCCGCCGTGCCGACGGGGGCGATATCGCCGCGGTTTGGGCGGAACAAGGGCACTTCGAGAGCGGCAAGTGGGTCAAGGAGAAAGACACCCCGGTCGAAACCGCCGGTAAGTCCCTGAAGTTCAAGTTCCCGACGGCCAACGGCCGGTACGTCCAGATCCGGCTGAGGATTGCTGCCTCGGCGGAGAAGGAGAGGCAATAGAGCAGATGGCTAGGCCAGCCACAGCCCAGTGCTTCAGCCCGACGGACGGGCGCTACACGGTCTCCTCGGTAACCTCGTCCGCAATGCCGGCCGGCGCGTGTCGGGGACGCCGAGCAACAGCGGCTCTGGCGCCAACGACTGGTTGTTGGTTCGTGAAGCGACCGATCGACCGGAACAACCTTGATTCTCCGAAAGGGATTACCGTGAGGAGAGTTGATTCTTCCGCCAGCGCGCTGCCCGGCATGTTGATCCTTCTGTCGCTTGTCTTGTGGGCGGACGTAGCGAAAGCTGGTGCGTCCGCCGCCGGTCCCGCAGCGCCCAACACGAGGACGGGCTGGTTTGGCAACACCTTCAAGGGAGGCGACCGCAACAAGGGCCGGTGGGTCCAGCTCGACATGGACGACATCTTCGTCTCTCCTGACGGACGAGCGGTGGCCAATTGCGGCTGGGACGAGGCCGGGCGGGCGATCGGGTTCTACAAGGACGGGCAGGTCATTGGCAAGGTGGACGACTACACCGCGCTGACCGGCGGGATGGCCGTAACGGCCGACGAGCGATTCATCTTCGCCCTGCGCACCGAACGCAAGTTGGGCGAGAGCGATCCCATGTGGCACGGCGTGGCGCGGTACACGCTGGACGGCAAGGCGGCGAAGTGGCCGACGGCCGAGGGCCGGGTGCGGAACGTCCTGTTCCTCCACCCGCCGTCGAAGCAGGGCGGCCGCCCGCTTACCGGCGTCGCGGCGGCCGGCGGGGAGCTGTTCCTGGCCGACCCCAACAGCCGGGCCGTGTTGGTCTACGACGCGGCGAGCATGGCCGCGAAGCGCCAGTTCAAGCTCGTCCCCGAGACGGACACGCCGTACAAGATGGTCTTCGACAAGGCGGGGCGTGTGTGGATCTGCCAGCGGGGCGGCGAGGCCCAGTGGCGTCTGCGGGCCTACGACGTCAAGGCCGGCACGTACTCGAACGTGGAGATCACGGGCGTGGGCGAGCCGGCGGGCCTGGCTGTTGCCGCGGACGGCCGGCTCGTCGTGGCGGACAACGGCCCGCGGCAGCAGGTTCTGTTCTACGACGTGAGCGGCATCCCCGCTCTGAAGGGCACGCTCGGCGTGGAGGGCGGGGTCTATGCCGCCCCGGCCCCAGGCAGCGTCGCGGACGAACGTTTCTGCGGCCTGACCGGCGTGGGCGTCGACCGACGGGGCAATGTCTACGTCAGCACCAACGGCTGCGGGCCCTACGGCGAGAACAACGGCTTCGGCGCCAAGCTCCAGGGCTTCGACCCGGCCGGCAAGTGCCTCTGGACGCTGGAGGGCCTGGAGTTCCTGGACTCGGCCGACGTCGATCCCACCGAGCCGACCAGCGTCTTCACCAAGGACTCACGGTACGAAGTGGACTGGTCGCAGCCGACGGCTGAGGGCTGGCCGCATGTGG
>Ga0315291_10002383_pt1 | contig 24652 bp, 18 predicted proteins | sample YL17G12_20_MG_FD_203070 | JGI IMG/M metagenome (GOLD analysis project Ga0315291, IMG submission 203070) | Sediment microbial communities from Yellowstone Lake, YNP, Wyoming, USA - YL17G12_20 | ecosystem: Environmental > Aquatic > Freshwater > Lake > Sediment | place: USA: Wyoming | collected...
GAGCTACTACGCGGTCGACTGCCTGGGGAACAAGGAGGCGCCGCAGACCCTGACCTTCCTCCTCGACAACTTCCCGACGCAGACGGGGATCGAGGTCGGGCAGCCGAGCGTGCGCACATGTAGCGGCCTCTTCCTGACCTCGGCGACGCCGATCACCCTGCGCGTCCTCGGGGCGAGCCCCGAGGAGGGCGTCAAGACCTACTGGCGTCTCGACGGCGGAGCCTGGACTCTCTACCAGGGTCCGTTCAAGGTGACGGGTGCCGACGGGTCGCGAGTCATCGGCTACTACAGTGAGGACGTCTTCGGGAACAGAGAAGCGGAGAAGACGCTCTTCGTCGTCAAGGACGACGCGGCGCCGACAACGGAAGGAGCAGGTGGAGCGCCCCCGGTGGACCTTATGTCCGCCCCGGCGCCCGTGCCCGTGCCGCTGGCCCAGCCGACCCCGGCCGCGCCGACGCCGGCCCCGACTCCTGAGCCGGCTCCACAGACCCCGCCGACGGAGACGTCCCCTTAGGGGGGAGGAGCTTCCGGGAGATGTGGGGGAACGTCTGGCTCCTGTTCAAGAAGGAGATCGTGGGGGCGGTCCGCGACCGGCGGACCATGGTCCTCACGGTCCTCTTCCCTCTCATCTTCTACCCGCTCGTCCTCTCCGTGACCGGGCGGTTCACGGCCGCGGAGAGGACGCGGATCGAGGAGCTCGTGCCGACGGTCCTGGTCGTCGACCAAGCGAAGGACCCCGCCTTCACGGCCAGGCTCCGGGCGACTCTGACCCTGGACGCCGTCTTCGTCTCCACGCTTGACCAGGGGAAGGCGGACCTCGAGGCGGTGCGGGGACAGATCCTGATGGACGTCACGAGGACGGGAAGCGGAGCGTCCGCCGGCCTCAACGTCACCCTCCACTACGACAAGACGAACCAGGTCGCCGCGGTCGCGGCGGCCCGCGTGCGCGAGTTCCTGGAGGGGTACTTGAAGGCCGTCCTCGAGGACAAGCTCGCCGACCTCGGACTGAAGCTGGAGAAGCTCTCTCCTCCTCTCAGCGTGAACGTCGTGGACACGGCGTCGAGCTCCACGGTCGGGCGGATGATCCTCTCCCGCCTCATCCCCTACTTCATGGTCCTCGCCATCCTGACGGGAGCGATGGGCCTCGGGGCGGAGATCACGGCCGGGGAGAAGGAGCGAGGGACGATCGCCACCCTGCTCGTGTCGCAGCTCTCGCGCAAGGAGATCGTCCTCGGGAAGTTCCTCGCCATCCTGACCGTGTCGCTCGTCTCGTCCCTCCTCTCGGCGGTCGGCCTGTTCATAGGCCTTCAGACCTCGGGAGGCGGGCTCGCGCCGATGGGGGCGGAGGCGACCTTCTCCCTCGGGCCGGCGGCCCTGGGGTGGATGGTCGTCGTCCTCGTCCCTCTGGCCGTCATCCTCGCTGCCCTCGTCCTGATCGTGGGGAGCTACGCGCGGAGCCAGAAGGAGGCCTCGACCTACCTCCTTCCGATCTACATGGGGATCATCCTCGTCGGCATGGCCTCGATGACCGGCGGGATGCAGTTCTCCGGGACGCGCTTCCTCATCCCGATCGCGAACGTCCTCTACGCCCTGCAGGAGGTCATCGTCGGCGAGACGGTCCTCTCGCACCTTGTGTACACCCTGGTCGGGAACGCCGTGTGTGGGGTGCTCCTCATCGTGGCCGCGATCGGCGTCTTCCGGCGGGAGGCAGTCCTCTTCCGGAGCTAGGCCTGGCCTAGCCGCGCGTGTAGCGCTTGAGCGCCTCCTCCGTCTTTCTCCGGTCGTCCTCCTCGCGGAGCTTGTGCCGTTTGTCGTAGAGCTTCCGGCCCTTGGCGAGGCCGATCTCCACCTTGGCGTAGCCACGCTGGAAGTAGACCCGGAGCGGGACGAGGGTGTAGCCCTGTTCTTGGACCTTGGAGGCGAGGCGGATCGCCTCGCGGCGGTGGAGGAGGAGGCGGCGGTCGCGGTCCGGGTCCAGGCTCGACTTGCCGCTCTGCTGGTACGGGGCGATGTGGACGCCGCGCAGGGTCGCCTCCCCTTCGCGGACGACGGCAAACCCCTCCTGTAGGGAGCACTGGCCGGAGCGGAGGCTCTTCACCTCCGAGCCGCGGAGGACCAAGCCTGCCTCGACCGTCTCCACGATGTCGTAGTCGTGGCGTGCCTTCCGATTCGTCGCGACGACGCCCTCCGCCATGGCACTAGGCTACCGGAGCCGCAGTCCTTGCGCAACTCGGGGATCCGACCTAGGATCGAGCGTCATGAGGGTCAACGTAGGGACGCGGAACGCGCTTAAGGTGGAAGCCGTTCGGGCGGCGTTCGCCAATGCCTTCCCCGGAGAGGCGCTCGAGGTCGTTGGGGTCGAGGTGAAGAGCGGGGTCCCCTCCCAGCCGTTCAGCGAGGAGGTCGTCCGCGGCGCGATGGCCCGTGCCCAGGCGGCCCTCGGCGACGGCGACTTCGGCGTGGGGATCGAGGCTGGTCTCGTCTTCCTTCCGGGGGCCGACCGACCGACGAGCACCGGGGTCTGCGTTATCCTTGACCCGTCCGGCCGTTGGACCTTCGGCCAGGGCCCGGGGTACGAGCTCCCGCCCGAGGTGGTGGCGCGGCTCAGAGAGGGCTCGACGCTCCATCGGGAGATGAGCCGCATCTCCGGGATTCCGGAGATCAAGGAGACGATCGGTGCCATCGGCTACCTCTCGGGCGGGAGGATCACGCGCCTGGCCGTCACGCGCGAGACCGTCCTGATGGCCCTTCTCCCGCGACTCACACCGGGCTGGACCTGGCCGGTCGGACAAACGTCTCCCCCGAAGGCGACACAGGAACGGGGCTCGATGGACGAGGCTCTTCCAACGTTGCGCGGCAAGGGAAGTAGACTGCCGCGGAGCGAGTCATGATGATGAGAAGTCGCCTTCTTTCACGCGCGGGAGGAGGAGAGCATGGGTAGGAGATGTGGGGGAAGCTTCCTGTTTGCGGTCGCCCTCGTGGTGGCCCTCTCCGGAGTCGCCCTGGCTCTGCCGGGGTTCTCTGATCGGAACGTCGCCGCGGGGAACCTGAACCCGACGGACCGGATCCTCGTACAGCAGGTCCGGATCACCGGGGACAGCGCGAAGGCGTCCACGATCGGCTCGGCCACGGTGCAGAACCTGGGAACGGCGGGGAGCGGGCAGCTCGAAAAGATCGAGATCTACGACGGAGCGACCGCCCTCGGCGAGACGACGAACCTCTCGGGATTGACGACGGCCGGCGTGACGGTCAACCTCGGCGGCTACGCGATCCCGGCAGGGACGACCCACGAGATCCGGCTCTACGTGACCGTGGGGGCCACGGTCGCCGGTGGAGAGACTCTCTCCCTGCGGATCAAGTTCTACTACCAGATGGACGGGACGTCGTACACGAGCGCCTGGATCTCCGATCTGACCGGCGAGACGATCCGCAAAGGCGGTTTCGACGCGACGGCCGATACAGCGCTCGACGCCACCTTCTTCAACCCCGACGACTCCTCGGAGGTCCAGGTCTCGACGTTCACGGACAACGACGCGAACGGGAACAACGTGTTCTGGGAGCAGACGGGATCGGGCAAGATCCTCGAGGTGGAGAACCTCGGAACCGCGAAGACGAGCGACCTCGCCTGGATCAGGGTCACCCTCACGATCGACGGCGACGAGTACGTCACGTGGGATGGGGCCTTGGAGTGGATCACCTGGAGCCCGGCCAGCCCGATGCCCCTCAACTACGACCAGTTCGTGGCGGTCTCCGACTACGTAACCCTCTTGCCGGCCTCGGTCCCGGACAACAGCACGCTGACAGTGAAGGTCGAGATGTGGATCGAGGTCGCAACGTCGGTCACCGACGGGCGGACGATCCGCACGCGCGTCAGGGTCTTCGTCAAGGAGGGGGAGCCCGGGGACGAAGCCTCCTACGAGCAGACCGTGAACGCGAGCACGACGCAGACGATCCGCAAGCAGGGGTACGAGCGGATCGTCGACGAGAGCGTCCACGTGGCCTCGGGGACGAAGACCGGCGGGGAGTACCTGGAGCAGGCGATCAAGCTCACCGACGACGACGTGAATGCCTCAGACGTTCAGCTCCTCCAGGTGAACGTGCGCAACGCCGGGACAGCCGGGGGCGCGGAGCTTCACTCGATCAAGATCATGCGCGGCTCGACCAAGCTGGCGGAGATCATCGGGCTGCCTGGCCTGGCGAGCTTCAAGACCGGCCTGACGATCGCACTCGGACCCCTGCCGCCAGCCACCGCGGACGACGGGAGCCTGACGATCAAGATCTACTACAACCTCAACACCGCGACCCTGGTCGACGAGCACACCCTGCAGCCGGTGGTCAAGGTCCAAGCGCAGGAGCCCGCCGGGGGAACGGTGTACTGGAGCGACGAGGTGACCTACCCGGACGTGATTGCCCTGTACGCACCAGGGCTCGAGGTGGTGGAGAACCTCACCCCGCCCGAAGGCGGGACGGCCTACTCCGGCCAGCGGTTCCTCGCTCAGCTCATCCGGTGCGAGGACCTTGACGAGAACGACGACGGCGTGACGATCCACCCGGTCGTGGTGAAGAACCTGGGGACGGCCCAGGAGAACCCGGACATCGCGAAGATCGAGGTCGTGCGCCGGGACACCCTGGACGGGACGGAGCTCCCGATGGGCCAGGCGACAACCCTCACCGGGCTGCGCACGAGCGGGGTCGCCATCCCGACTCAAACGAACAACACGGTCACTGACGCCGCCGATGGGGCGGAGGTGTTCCTGGCGATCTACGTCACCGTCGCCGATCCCGAGCAGATGGTGGCCGGGCGGACGATCCAGCTCGTGACGCGGGTGCTGCACACGGAGGCCGGCGTCTCGTACGACAAGGAGGCCACGAGCAACCAGTGGACCTTGGCGGTCAACCACCGGCCGGTGCCGAACTTCACCTTCGCCAAGGCGACGACGGCCGCGGCGGTGGGGCCGCTGGCGGACTTCACCTACCAAGACACGATCCAGTTCAACGGAACGGCGACCGACGCGGACGGCGACGCCATCACGTCGTGGCACTGGGACTTCGACGACGGGACGACATCCGACGTGCGGAATCCCACCCACAGCTTCCCGAACGGCGGGACGTTCGACGTCACCCTGACGGTGACCGACGCCCGAGGCGTGACCGGGTCCGTCACGAAGACGATCACGGTCGAAGGGCCGCCCAACGTGGCACCGACGGTCGTCATCGCCTTCACGCCGACGGCGCCGAACATCAATCAGAACGTCACATTCACGGCAACGGTCACCGACCCTGACCAGCCGGCCGGGACCGAGTTCACGTACGAATGGGATTTCGGCGACGGCTCGGCGAAGAGCAACGCGAAGAGCCCGGTGCATCCGTTCCCCGAGAAGAAGAGCTACACGGTGACGGTGAAGGTGACGGACACGCGAAGCGGCGAGGGCACGGCGACAAAGACGGTCGTGATCGGAAACGACCCGCCGACGATCGGCGGGATCACGGTCGCCCCGACCTCCCCCGCAACCGGAGAGGAGGCCACGTTCACCGCGACCGGTGTCACCGATCCAAATGGAGACACGATCGCAGGCTACAACTGGACGTTCGGCGACGACGGGAGGAGTGACCAGGCGAGCCCGAAGCACACCTACTTCGCTCCCGGCACGTACACGGTGACCCTCGTCGTGACCGACTCGCGAGGCAGCGACAGCGCCGAGAAGACCCTGACGGTGACGGTGACGGGCCCGAGCCAGGTCGTGGTGGCGGCCTTCCCCAACCCGGCGACGACCGAGGCGACGATCCGCTACCAGCTCCCGGCTGGAGTGACCGAGCCGCTCCTTCGCGTCTTTGACCTCAGCGGGGCGCTCGTCTACGAGCGCGACCTTGCCGCGGGGGAGTCGACCTTTGTCTGGAATCTGACCGGCTCGGGTGGAGCGCTGCCGAAGGGGCTGTACTTCCTCTTCCTGACGGCGAAGGACGCGGAGGGAAAGGCGATCAAGGCCGACGTGTTCAAGCTTCTTGTCCAGTGACAAGGGGGGAACGACGGTGACGAAGAGAACGCTTGCAGCGATTGTGGCGGCCCTCGCCCTTGCTCCTCTGGCGAGTGGGCAGATCGCGATCACGGTGCTCGACATCGATCCAGGGGTGCGCGCGCTTGGGGTTGGCGGCGCAGCGGTCTCCCTGTCAGAGGGAGCAGAGGCCCTGTACTACAACCCGGCCGGCCTTGCCCAGCTCTCCGGGATCAGCTTGACCTCCTCGTACGCCTCGCATCTTGGGCTCGGGACCTACGGCGCCCTCGGACTGGCTTTCCGGAACTGGGGGATCGGTTTCCTCAGCTTCGGGTCCGGCGACATCGACGGGTACGACGACGAGGGAAACCCGACCGGGACGGCGCTGTCCTACGGCTCGACAGCCGTTCTCATCGCCTTCGGCCTCGCTCCGAGCCAGGTTCCCTTCCTTCCTGCCGCCCCATTCGACTTCTCGGTCGGGGCGAGGTTCAAGTACCTGACCGGGAACATCGGGGAGACAGGCGGGAGTGGGTTCGGGATCGACCTCTCCTACTGGATGGAACTCCCAAGCGTGGGGCTGGGACCGATCGCCCTCTCCGACTTCTCCCTTGGCGTGACGATGAACGACCTCCTCGGCTCGATCAGCTTCGGTGCGGAGAGTGAGTCGCTCGGGATGGGCCTGGCCCTCGGGGCCTCCGCGCGGATCGCCGGGGTGGTCCTCGTCGCCCTCGACCTCGACGCGGCGCGAGGCGGGATCCGCTTGGGCGCGGAGTACCAGCCGATCCCGGCTCTGGCCGTTCGAGCTGGAGTCCTCACGCGGCCGGTAGGGGTGACCGTCACCCTCGGTCTGGGGATGGCGATCGAGGGGATCCAGATCGACTACGCCTTCGCCAGTCACCCGGTCTTGGGGGGAAGCCACCGGGTCTCGCTGACGATCGATTTCACCGGCTTCGACCTCGCGGCGATCGGAAGGAACCTCCGGAACCTGATCCGTTAGGCGAGACAGAAGAAGGAAGCGGGCGACGCGGGCTAAGGGCATGCGTCGCCTTTTCCTTTCTCCGTACCGCGTTCGAGCCATTCCCGCTCCAGGTCGCCGAGGCGCCCGGCCCCGATCGCCTCCCGAATCTCTTGGAGGAGGACGACGAGGAAGCGCAGGTTGTGGATCGTCGCCAGACGGTAGTAGGAGAGCTCCCCCGTGACGCACAGGTGGCGCAGGTAGGCGCGCGAGTGACTCCGGCAGGTCGGGCAGTCGCAAAGGGGGTCGATCGGCAGGGGGTCGTCGCGGAAACGCGCGTTGCGCAGGGAGATCCGGTGGCCGGGGGCGTCGCGAACGAAGACGGTCCCGTTCCGCGCGACCCGCGTCGGCGCGGCGCAGTCGAAGGTGTCGATCCCTCGCCGCACGGCCGCAAAGAGGTCCGGGATCTCCCCGATCCCGAGCAGGTGGCGCGCCTTCCCCTCCGGGAGGAGCGGGACGGTCCACCCGAGGACGCGGTGCATCTCCTCCTTGGAGCGGCCGAGGGAACCTCCGACGGCGAAGCCGTCGAACGGCATCCCTCCGATCGCGCGGGCGCTCTCCCGCCGAAGATCCTCGAACGCCCCGCCCTGGACGATCCCGTAGAGAAGCTGTTCGGGGTTTGGCCCCCACCTTCTTGTCCGTTCAAAGGCGGCGAGGGCGCGCTCGGCCCAGCGGTGGGTCCGCTTCATCGCCTGCTCGGTGTAGCTGCGGTCGTGCAGCGGCGAGGTGCACTCGTCGAGGACGAGGGCGATGTCCGCTCCCAGTTCGCGCTCAAGGCGGATCACGCTCTCTGGGGTGAAGACGTGCGGGGAGCCGTCGATCACCGAGCGAAAGGAGACCCCCTCCTCGGAGAGACGGACAAGGGACCCGGCCTGGCTCCGCCGCCGTCTCGGTCCAGAGTGCTCGCCCGGGAAGATCGAGGCGACCTTTCCCACCCCGTGCTCCCTTCCCGCGCCCAGGCTGAAGACCTGGAACCCGCCGGAGTCGGTCATCGTCGGCCCGGTCCAGCCGGAGAAGCCGGCGAGTCCTCCCAGGGCGGCAACGGTCTCCCCGCCCGGCCGGAGGTGGAGGTGGTAGGCGTTCACAATCAACATCTGGACGCCGATCCCCGCCAGGGCGTCCGGCTCGACCCCCTTGACGGTGGCGCGGGTCGCCACAGCGACGAAGGCGGGCGTCTCCACCGAGCCGTGAGGGGTGTCGAGTCTCCCCACGCGGGCCAGGCCGTCCTTCTCAGCGTGCAGGACGCGGAACATGACCCTAGCGCGGCCTCCGCGCGCAGGCGAACAGGACCCGGTCTCCCTCCGGCGCAATGAGAGGCCACAGCCGCGCGATCTCCTCGCAGAAGGGGAGGAAGCGCGGGCGGAGGGTTGCGAGGGCTCCCGCCTCGTGCAGGGCGAGGATGAGCGGGTGGGCGATCCGGGTGATCCTCCCGCGAATGAGCGTGTCGACGAAACCCGCCGCGGCGAGGTTGTCGTGCAAGGCAGCGAGCGAGACATGCCGGAGGTCGAAGAACCGGCCGGAGGAGACGGCCCCGCCGACGGCGGAGAGGAGGGCGAGGCCGTAGTGCTCTCCGATCTCGCCCTCGAGGCCCCGCGCCCCGGGCTCTCCTTCCTCTCGAACAAAACCCGGCCGGACCGGAAAGGAGGCCGCGCTCTCTTCGAGGAGTGCCCGCTCTGGACCGCCGATGCGGAGGAGGACCTCGTATTCGGCCTCCCGCGGTGGGGTCGCCTCCTTCACGGTATACCGGTAGACGAAGGCGTCTCCCCTCCGGAAGAGCTCGACCTCCTCTTCGACGCCTCGGGGCAACTCAGCGGCGAGGTGCTCGAAGGTGGCGACCAGCATCCCACCAGGGACCAAGACGCGGCGAGCCTCGGCGAGGGCCCGTTCGGGGCGGGTCATCTGCTCGAGAGCCGTTCCGACGACGACCGCGTCAAACGAGGCGTCGGGGAAGGGGAGATCCTCTCCGGAGGCGACCTCAAACTGGACGTTCCCGTATCCGAAGCGGGCGAGGTTCTCCCGCGCCGTTGCGATGCGCCGAGCGGAGAGGTCGATCCCCGTCACCTCGCGGACGTGGGGGGCGAGGGGGAGTGCAGGCCAGCCGTCGCCGGTCCCCAAGTCGAGGACCCGCCCGCGCGTCCCCAGGGCGTCGAGGTAGGCAAGGGTCTGGATTTGGTCGACCCAGTCGTAGGTCCGCTCCGCATCGTACGGTCGGTAGACGCCGGGGAGGTCGGTCGGGGCTTGGTGCGCCATTCCGTCGTAGCGCAGCTGCGCCGACTCGACCCGCACGAGCGGAACGCGCTCGCGGATCCATGCCTCGAGCTCCTGCATCGGGTCTCGACCTCCTCGCGGGGATGGTACCCGACGCGGGTTGGGGGGACCCGCCGAACGGTGCGAGCGCTACTCCAACGCTCGCCAGAGGGCGCTGTAGTCGGAGGAGGGGTTCCAGAAGAGGTACCCGTCCGCACCGAGGGCTCGTGCGGCCTTCACCTGGGCGCGGATGTACCCCTCCAGGGTCATTCCCGAGGGGATCGCCATGTTGAAGGCTTGGAGGAAGGGGCGCAGGGGCGTCGTGGTTCGCTTGAGCCCGGCGCCGAGGGCGTCGGTGATCGTGCGGTACGGGTCGTCCTTGTAGACCTGCTCGTGGTAGTGCGACGGGTAGAGCATCGGCGAGATGAAGTCGACCCTCTCACCGACGTCCTCGAGCGACTGACCGATCGGGTCGATCCGTCGCTCGTTCCACGGCCAGGTCACGCGGCCGAAAAGGTCGGCGGAGAGGAGGACGCGCCCGGAGAGGCGCTGGCGGGCGAGCGAGAGGAACCGGTTCACGGCAGCGTAGCGGGACTCGTAGACCGGTTCGAGCTTCCCTCCGTCCGGGAAGCGGATGTAATCGAACTGGATCTCGTCGAACCCGAGACCCGCGACCTCCTGGGCGATCTCCAGGTTGTAGATGACGGCGCGCTCGTCGCTCGGGAGGACCCATTCGGCGCTCGAACTGCCGAGGTGCTTCGCCAGGCGTGGGTCGTAGAAGACGACCTGGCGCGCGATGACGTACAGGCCGCGCGCCTTGAGTGAGGGGACGAGGGTCCGGAGGTCGAGGCGCGGGAAGATGGCCCCGATCTGCCACGCGAGGGGGACGGCGCTCGCGTAGCCGACGTCGCCGTTGTTGTCCTTGACGTCGATCACGACGGCGTTGATCCGCCCTCGCGCTGTCGCTTGCAGGACCCCGTCGAGGACGCTCTGCTTCGCGGCGGCGTGCTCGGTCAGGTAGACGCCGATCCGCCCGTGCCCCGAGGCGGCCGCGGTGACGGCCGACGAGGTGGCCGCGCCACCCCCGGGGGTCGTTCCCGAGGCCCCAGGACCGGCGGCGACCCGGGTGAAAAGGACGGCGGCCGAGAAGACAACGAGGAGGCGGGTCCTCCGCACGCTACGCATGGAACGAGTGTAGAGAGCCAGTGAGCGAGAGGCGGTCGTCTCCGTACCGCGGAGAGGGGACGCTTGGCCCCAGAGACTACTCGCGGGCGACCCAGCCGCCTCTCTCCAGGATGCTGAGGGCGCGAGAGACCGTCTCCTCCCCCATCGCTCGCTCGAACTCTAGGGTGAGCTCGAGCGCGATCTCGGCCTCGGTTCGCGTCCCGTCGGCGAGGTTCAACGCCTCGAGGGGCAGGATCCCGTACGGACCGGAGAACTCCTCCTCCAGGAACCGGCGGTCCTCACGAGGGAGGCTGCGGTACGCGCTGTAGGGAAGCGGTCCCTGGAAGGCCTTGCGCGGCCGTGCGGCGGGGCTGCGCGTCGAGGCAGCCTCGCGGTGAGCTAGCGGCCCGTCGAGGAGCGCCTCGCGCGTCGCCGCGAGCGCGCGGCGGTGGGGGGTTGGGTTCCAGTTGACGCCGCCCTCTTCGAGGAGCACGCGGAACGCCTCGGCGCGCCGTCCCTCGCGGTTGAAGGCGAGGTCGAGGAGGGCGCCGCGCGTGCCCTCGTCGCTCCCGATCTCCGCAGCGCGGACCAGGGACCGAGTCCCGTGGTCGAGGAGCCATGCGGTGAGGCGGCGGGCCTCGTCAGGGAGGAGCCCGGGGAGGACGGCGAGGGAGGCGGCGAGGAGGCCGACGCGCGCGAGCTCCGTCGGGTCGACCATCTCCAGGTCGTCGAGGTGGGTATGGTGGAGGGGGTCATCGTGTCCGAGCATCACCGCCGGGATGCCGAACGCCGGGTCGGAGAAGACGATGTGGTCGCTCCCTCCGCCGGGTGGCTCGAGGCGCCAGGTCATCGGGCGGCGGGTTCCACCTGGGGCGATCGCGGCCGGGTCGTCGCCGATCCGCGAAAGGAGAGGGGAGAACCAGGCATCGAGCGGGGTGGGGTTCCGTCCTGGGGCGCGCCAGACGCGAAACGGCTCGCCCAGCCGCTCCGGGGACTGGCCGACCATGTCCAGGTTGAGAACGTACAGTGTCCGGGAGACGGTCTCGCGATGCGCGGCGGCCCAAGGAAGGGTTCCGTAGAACTCCGGCACGAACAGCAAGCGGACGGTCCGCTCCAGTGCGACCTTCCCTGCGCGGGAGAGAGTGGCGAGCGCGCGGGCGATCTCGACGAGGAGCCCGCTCCCGGAGGCGTTGTCGTTCGCCGACGGGCGGGGGTGACAGAGGTGGGCGACAAGGAGGACCTCCCGCTCCTCGGGGCTTGTCCCCTCGATCCAGGCCTCAAGGACGTGCAGTTCGCCTGGGCCGAGGTCGGCATCGACCTCCCCGGCGAGACGGACTGGGCCCCTGCGGAGGTCGGCCTGGACGAGGTCGGCCTGGCGGCGGGAGATGGAGAAGCCCAGGGGAGTCCTCCCCGCCTCCGCGGCGTCGGGCCAGAACCCGGCGTACTGGACGAGATCGGGTGACGGGAACGCCTTCTGTGAGGTCGGGTAGAGGATGACTCCCACTGCACCTCGGGCGACGGCGAGGGGCACGACCTCCTGCGGACGTCCGGAGGCGAGGACGAACCGGCCGGACACGTCCGCCCCCTCGTAGTCCTCGGCCGAGGTTCCCTCCCCCACGTGGGCGAGGTCCGCTTCCCCCTTCCCGCCTCGGGAGTGGGCGAGCACCCCCTGCGGGATCTCGTCAAATCGGACCAGCGTGCGCTCGGTCGGGGTGAGCTGGCGAAGGCTCCCACTGCGCACGCTCCAGGAGAGGGGCGCCATCCAGCCGAAGGTCTTCGTCCTCCCGTCTGCCGGGAAGGAGTGAAGCCGGGAAAGGATCCCGTCCTTCGTCAGGATGCCCTGCACCTCGCGGGCGGCGTCGAGGAAGCCGGGCGAGCCCTGAATGCGGTGGTGAGCGGCAATCCGCGCCACAACCTCCTTGGCGCGTGCGCCGGAGAGCGCTTCGGTGAGCAGCTTCATGACTTCGTCAAGCGTCATTCGACCTCCTTGGACGCCCATTCTAGCCTGCGCGACTTCCGGACGGAGGACGTCCGCGGGTTCACCTCTTCTCCACCGCGCCTCCACGCCCTTCCCACTTCCACGCGCTACTCTTTGGGGAGTCGACTGGAGGGGGCTTTGTACGTCCTGCGGCGCAGGGCTATAATGGCCAAACCCTAGATAGGATCTTGAGAACGTTGCGTCACACCATGAGGGAGGAAGCGATGGGCATGAAGAGGACGTGGGGCTGGGTGCTGGTTCTCGCGTTCGCCGTCTCGCTCGGCGCGTTCGGCGGTTCGCGCGAGCCAATCGCCATCCTGGGGGACGGGGACTTCACCGCGGCGAACGGCGTCCTGGGAGGGAGCGGAACGAGGGACGACCCCTACATCATTGCCGGCTGGGAGATTGACGTCCCGCAGGACGTCCCCTACGGAGTGAGGGTGGAGAACGCTTCGTCGAGCTTCGTTCTGCGCGGGCTCATCATCCGTGGAGCCGGCTCGTCTGCCGGGGCGGGGATTCGCCTCGGGTTCGTCTCCGGAGCGCGGATGGAGGGGTGCTCCATCTCGAGCTCGGCGAACGGTGTTGAGCTGGCATCCTCGACCGACGCCATCCTCGAGCGGAACGTCCTCCTCGTCTCGGGACGCGGCCTTGTCGTCACGGGTGAGTCGGCCGACGACTATCGCCACGTGATCGACGAGTCGAACGTGCTGAACGACTACCCGATCCGCTACCTGTGCGGGCGCGACGGGGAGACGGTGAGCGGCCTCAAGACCGGGAACCTGTTCGTTGCGGCGAGCCGGAACATGACGATCACGGACAACGAGGTGATCTGTGGAGACGGCATCCAGTTCGCGTTCGTCGAGAACTCGTTCATCACCAGGAACCGGGTCCACCGGGGGAGCCCGGTCCTGGCTGAGCATGGGATCACCCTGTACCAGTCCAGCGGGAACACCGTGAGCGACAATCTCGTCTGGAACAACCGCCAAGCCGGGATCTACCTCTGGTTTGCGAGTGAGAATGTGCTAACAGGGAACGAGCTGTACGCGAACGACACGGGGATCCTCGTTGTCGCATCTGACCGAAACGAGATCTCCGGGAATGCCCTCAGCTTCAATCCGACCGGAATCGGCCTTTCGGCTGGGTCGACGGGGAACGTCCTCTCGAGGAACGTCTTTCAGGACGAGAAGGGGAAGTACCGCGTGAAGTACGGGGTCGCGATCGAGGGGGCAATGGCGAACCGCCTCGAGGCGAATGCGATCGTGAATGCCGAGACTGGGGTCCTCCTCGGGTCCAGCGCGAGCGACAACGTCGTCCTGTCCAACACGATCGTGGGCGCGGCGTATGGGGTATCCGTCACGGGCTCGAACAACGAGGTCGCGGGGAACCTGATCACGACGTGTAGCCGCGGGATCTTCTTCGTTGAGACGTACGGTCAGGAGACGCCGTCTAGGAACAGGATCCACGACAACACCCTCTCCGAGAACCGTCACCAGATCTACCTGTCCGGGGACTCCCAGGGGAACCAATTCTACCGGAACGCGATCCTGGGCGACACTACCACCGTCAGTCCTGACGGGAAGCTCCTCACCTCGAACGTCCTCGACTACGGACAGAACGTTTGGACCGTCTCCGGAGACGGAAACTACTGGGAAGGCTACGCCGGAGGAGACGCTGACGGGAACGGGATTGGTGACCTCCCGGTCCTGGTCGTGCCGGCAGGCGCGCAGGACACGGCGCCGTTTCTCGCTCCGCCGTCCGGTCGCACCGGCCAGGGCGTCCTGGGGACGCTGGACGCGGAAACCGTGACCGTGCAGACTTCAAGCGGCAACAAGGTGGAGTTCGCCACCCTGATCGCGGACGAGACCTACGCTCGCTTCATTGGGTTCCGAGGCTTTCCGGCTTCGTTCCTCGCAGGGTTCCCAGCGATCCTGTTCGTCTTCGATCAGGAGGTCTCGGCCCGCTTCACCATGGAGTCGGTCCCCTTCGCGCTCGACATCGCCTTCTTCGCCGCGAATGGAAGCTACGCGGGCGGGACGACGATGGAGGCCAACTCGACGGAACTCCACACGTCGAGCGGCCCGTTCCTGTACGCGCTGGAGCTGCCAGAGGGGACGCTCGCCGCCCGCGGGATCGGGCCGGACTCGACCTTCGCTCGGTGAGCGCGCTGCCCGAGCGGCGGATCCGGGCGGTCGTGTTCGACCTCGACGGGACCCTCGTCCGCTATCAGGGGGTTGAGTTCGAGTCGAGCTGGGGGGCGATCGCCGCGGCGGCGGGGGTGCGGGAGGCCTCGGGGCGCCTGCTCGAGGAGTACCTCCCTCGCCCGGACGCCTACGCAGAGTGGGTGGAGAAGGACGCGGCCCTCCTCGCTGGCGTTCCCGTCGCTCGGGTCATGGAGCGGATCTTCCCGCCACCCTACGCCAAGGGGGTCCGCGAAGGGATCCGGGGGCTCCGGGGGCGCTACGCCCTGGGCATCCTCTCCTCCGGGGTTGACCTGGTCGCGGATGCGGTGAGGGACGACCTGGGCCTCGACTTCTCGCTCGCGAACCACCTCGAGGTCGAGGACGGGCGCTTCACCGGGAGGTGCGAGCTGCGCGTCGATCTATGGGGGAAGGATCGCGCGATGCAGGCGCTGGCGCGGGAGCAAGGGCTGCGCCTTGAGGAGGTCTGTTTCGTCGGGGACTACCTGAACGACGTCCCGGTCATGCGTCTCGTCGGGCTGGCGGTCGCCCTCAACCCGAAGGACGTCGCCCTGGAGGAGGAGGCCGACTTCGTGACCCGCGACGTCGCAGAGATCCCGGCGTTCCTCGAGCGGGCCGCCCGGGGTTAGGTTCCGAAGATCCGGTCCCCGGCGTCCCCCAAGCCAGGGAGGATGTAGCCGTGGTCGTTCAGCTGCCGATCCAAGCCGGCGGCGTAGATCGGGACCTCCGGGTGGGCGCGGGAGAGGACCTCCACCCCCTCCGGCGCAGCGACGAGGCAGAGGAACTGGATCTTCTTCCCCCCCCGCCGCTTGATCTCGTCCACCGCGGCGACCGCGCTCCCGCCAGTGGCAAGCATCGGGTCGACGATGATCACCTGGGCCTGCGGCAGCTCCGGAGGGAGCTTGGCATAGTACTGCACCGGCTGAAGGGACTTTGGGTCGCGGTAGATCCCGATGTGCCCGACCTTGGCCGTGGGGACGAGGTCGAGAACACCGCGCAGCATCCCCGTCCCCGCGCGCAGGATCGGCACGAGGACCACCGGGACGCCAAGAACCCTGCCTGTCGTCCGCTCCAGGGGCGTCTCCACCTCCACCTCGCGCAGGGGGTAGTCGCGGGTGATTTCATAGACCATGAGCGCGGTCAGCTCCTCGAGCAGGAGCCGGAAGTTGTGGTTGTTCGTCGCCACGTCCCGCATCCGCGTGAGCTTGTTCTGGATGAGCGGGTGATCCAGAATGTGCAGGTTCGGCATTGGGCCTCCTCGTCCGAAAGATACCGGAAGGGAGAAGCCAAGGCAAGGAAGGCCCCTGCCGGAAACCGGTCCGGCGAGTACCCCGGTCAGCGCCCTCCGTTCCTCTTCTCGGTTCCCGCATGGGCTCTCGAGGCTTGGCCGATCGCAGCTACGTCCCCGACCCTGATTCCGGGGGGCTCGTGCCAGAAGAGGAGGAGGGTCGCCGAAAGGAGGGGGAGGAAGGCGACGCCGGTCATTACGGGGACGAGGCCGTACAGGTCGGCGAGACGGCCGATCGGGGTGAGGGCGATCCCCCCCACGCCCCAGGCTGCGCCCATGACGAGGCCGGAGACAAGTCCCCTCCGACCCGGTAGAGACTCCTGCGCTGCGACGACGCCCACGGGGGTGGAAGCGCAGAGAAACAGCCCAGACGCCAACAGGGCAGGCCAAAGGAGCGCACTCGGGCCGTGGAGGAGCAGCAGCAGGGGGGGAGTCGAGAGAACGGACGTCCCAAAGAGAATAGCCCTGCGCCCGACTCGGTCGGAGAGAGTGCCTCCGAGGAACTCCCCGGCTACCCCCGCGACAAGGAAGACCGTGATTGCGGCTCCGCCCTCGAGCGCGGACCTGCCGCGCTGCGTCACAAGAACGGCAAGGAAGGTAGCAAACCCCGTGACCGTCAGGAAGCGAAGGACGATCGCCAGCCAGAGGGGGACGAAACGTCGCGCGGGCCTTGGCGCGACCGGCTCGGGTCTGGCAAATGATTCCGTGCTAGTGGCGACCCTCCGGGGGACGGAAGCGAGAGGCAAAGCCACGAGGAAGACGGTCACAAGCACACCGGGGACCATCAGCCAGGGCATCCTGGCAAACCCAAGCGCCTCCACGAAGGGAATGACGACTAGGGGAGTCACGGCCGCCCCCAGCGTCCCTCCTGAAGAGAAGAATGCCATCCGCAGGCCGCGATCTCTGCCGCTGCCCCGGCCAACAAGCGCTGCGGCCGCGGGGTGAAAGAGGGCAGTTCCTCCTCCGGCAAGAACCATCAGGACAAGAAGCTGTTCATAGCTTCGCGCCAGGCCAATGAGGCTCATGGCGGACAAGGTCAGGACCGGCCCGAGTGACACGAGGACGGGCCGGTCAGATCGGTCGACGACGGCGCCCAGGAAAGGCTGGCTCGCAGCATTGACGATCAGGCGCGTCGTCCCGAGGAGTCCCGCGAGAGTGAGGGAGAGGCCCAACCTGCCCATGAGAAGCGGAAGGAGGGGTCCGAGGTAGTCACCGTATCCGTCGTTCACGAAGTGACCGACAAAGAGAGCTGCAGTGCGCTTCCAAGGAGAGTCCCGGTTTCCTGACATGAGGACTGACCGATCTTACCCGCTCTCTTGGGGCATGGACAACCAAAGCGCTCGGATCACGTGAGCCAGCATGCGTCCCCGCGCCGACCGCGAGGGTTCGTCGCTGCCGAGGAGCTCCTAGAGGAGCCCCTCGATCAGATCCTCGCCGAGGTCGGCCGGGTGTCCGACGTAGCGGACCACGCCTTGCCGGTCGAGGAGGAACGTGCGCGGGATCCCGACGTCCTTCGTCGCGACGCCGTAGAGCTGCGTGATGGGACTCCCCGCCTTGCCCCCCGGCTCCCACAGGCTGATGAAGTCGGTGTAACCATTCATATCGAGGAAGTCGACGCTCGTCTGTTCGACGACGTCCGTGCTGACGAGGACGGCGACGAGCCCCTCGCCCGCGAAGCGGTCGTAGAGGTCCTGCAGGTGCGGCATGTTCCGGACGCACGGAGAACACCACGCGCCCCAGAAGTCGAGGAGGACGACTGATCCGCGGGTCTCGGACAGGGTGAACGTTCCCCCGGCTGTCCGGTGGGCGGCGAAGTCAGGTGCGGTCATCCCGGCCTCAATCCCGATCGGAGGCCCTTCATCGTCGACCGTGATGTCCACCTCAGCGTGCCCGGAGGCCCCCCGGGCGTCGGTCACGGTCAGGCGGGAGGTGAAGGGTCCCCCGATCTGGAAAGCGTGGTGGAGGACGACGCTGAGGGTCTCCCCTTCGACGGGGGGCGACTCGTCCCCGAAGTCGAGTTCGTAGAAGATCGCGTCCCCGTCCGGGTCGCGGCAGTAGGAGAGGTCATAGGCGACGTCGAGAGGGGCGGGGCCGGTGACCGTCGGGACGTTGAGGAAGGCGAGGGGGGCGCGGTTCCCGAGGCAGCCAGCCAGAACCAAGGCAAGCACCCCGGCGACGAGCAAGGCGAGGAGCAATCGACGCACGGCCCACCTCCCGAAGACGCGCTCGATCATATCCGGCAGCGGGAGGTGCGGGGAGGAAGGACGGCTCGTCCCGACCGGACACGTTGCCTCGGCCGTTGTCGGACCCTTGCCCAAGCGCTATTCTCAGGCGACATGACAGGTGCGTCACATCGAGACGACGTCGGACTCCGGGACATCCTCGCTTGGGAGCGGACGCGGCTCGCGAACGAGCGCACCTTTCTTGCATACGTGCGGACGGCTCTCGCCTTCGCTGCGGGAGGCTCCTTCCTTCAGCTCTTCCACCTTCCTGGGACGGAGTCCGCGGGATGGGCAGCGATCGGCTTTGGTTTCGTGGTCCTTGGGTGGGGCACGCTGCGTATGCTCCGCACCCGGAAGAGGCTCCTCGCCCTCTGGTCGCGCGGGGTTGACGCTCTGGGGAGCAAAGGGCTATGATGCCGCGTGGTCCAGTGATGTTCACGAAAAGTGCGGTCTCCCTGCCTCTCATCATCTGCATTGCCGTGCCCCGCTAGCGGGGCGTCGCGGTCGCTTTTCCGTTCGGGTACGTCTTTGAGAGCTGCCCATTGGAGGTCGTCTTGCAGAGGAAGGAGAAACCGATGAAGTCTTACGACAAGCTCCCGTCGAACCCAGGGGCCCGCGAGGCCGAGGTCCTCGCCTTCTGGAAGGAACACGGGACGTTTGGGAGATCACTTGAGCAGACGCGCGGTGGCCCGCGCTACGTCTTCTACGAGGGGCCGCCGACAGCGAACGGCCGGCCGCACTTCGGCCACCTGATTCCCCGCGTCTACAAGGACCTCTTCCCTCGCTACAAGACGATGCAGGGGTACTACGTCGGGCGTAAGGGCGGCTGGGACACGCACGGCCTTCCGGTGGAGCTTGAGGTGGAGAAGGCGATTGGGGTGAACTCCAAGCCGGAGATCGAGGCGTACGGCGTGGAGCGCTTCGTCCTGCGCTGCAAGGAGTCCGTCTGGAAGTACAAGGCGGACTGGGAGCGCATGATGGAGCGGATGGGGTTCTGGGTCGACCTCAAGAACGCCTACGTCACCTACGCCGATGACTACATCGAGACCCTGTGGTGGGAGCTGCGTCAGATGTACGATCGGGGGCTCCTCTACCGGGGGCACAAGGTCCTCCCCTACTGCCCGCGCTGCGGGACCGGCCTCTCCTCGCACGAGGTCGCTCAGGGGTATCGGACGACGGAGGACCCGTCGATCACCGTCCGGATGAGGATCGCTCCCGGAGGCACGGCGCTCTTCCAGCCCGAGGTTCCGGAGAGCACCTCCCTCCTCGTCTGGACGACGACCCCTTGGACCCTGCCAGCGAACCTCGCCGTGACGGTCGCCGCCGGCGAGACGTACGTTGAGGTCGAAACAGGGGGGGAGCGGTTGATCCTGGCCAAGGCGCGCCTCGCCGAGGTCCTGCACGGCGACCACGAGGTGGTGCGGGAGATCCCGGGGGAGGAGCTCGTTGGCCTGGCCTACGAGCCGCCCTATCGCCTCGTCGATCACCCGTGCGCCTATCGCGCCTACGCTGCGGACTTCGTGACCACGGTTGAGGGGACGGGGATCGTGCACACCGCCCCCGCGTTCGGCGAGGACGACTATCACCTGGGCCAGACGGTGGGGCTTCCGTTCTTCCATCCTGTCGACCTCGCCGGGAGGTTCACCGAGGAGTTCCCGCTCTGCACCGGAGTCTTCGTCAAGGAGGCGGATGCAGCGATCATCGAGGACCTCAAGCGCCGCGGGATCCTCTACCGATCTGCGCTCCACACTCACGAGTACCCCTTCTGCTGGCGCTGCGACACGCCCCTCCTCTACTACGCCATGGACTCCTGGTACATCCGAACGACGGCGGTCAAGGAGGAACTGATCGCGGAGAATAAGCGCATCCGCTGGTACCCCGGCCACGTGGGCGAGGGGCGCCTGGGGGACTTCCTGGAGAACCTCAAGGACTGGGCCCTGTCGCGCGACCGGTACTGGGGAACGCCGCTCAACCTCTGGATCTGCGAGGCGTGCGGGGACGTCGCCTGCGTCGGGAGCCGGGCCGAGCTCGTGGAGCGGGCCCTGGACAAGGGACTCGCTGCCTCGGTCGAGCTCCACCGCCCGTACGTTGACCGGGTCCTGCTCAAGTGTGCGGCGTGCGGGGGGACGGCGCGCCGCGTCTCGAACGTGATCGACGCGTGGTTCGACTCGGGCAGCATGCACACGGCGCAGTGGCACTACCCGTTCGAGAATGAGGAGCAGTTCCGTGAGAGCTTTCCGGCGGACTTCATCTGCGAGGCGATGGAACAGACGCGGGGTTGGTTCTACACCCTCCTCGCCACGAGCACAATCCTCCACGGGGGGACGGCCTTCCGGAACTGCATCGCCACGGGCCTCGGCCTGGACGAGAGCGGGCTCAAGATGAGCAAGAGCAAGGGGAACGTGATCGACCCCTGGACCCTGGTCGAACCCTACGGCGCGGACTGCATCCGCTGGTACCTCCTCTCGTCCAGTGCCCCGTGGAAGTCGAAGCGGCTCGGGGAAGCGGACGTCAAGGAGCCGCTCTACCGTTTCCTGGACACCCTACGCAACACCTACGACTTCTTTGCCCTGTACGCCTCGATCGACGGGTACGACCCGCAGGCTCGTTCGGACGAGAAGGCCCTCACGCTCCTCGACCGGTGGGTCCTCTCCCGCCTCGCCTCGACGGCGAAGGAGGTGACCGCCTCGCTCGACGCCTACGACGCCATGGCGGCGACGGGGGCCCTCGAGGCGTTCGTCGACGACCTCTCGAACTGGTACGTCCGTCTCTCGCGGCGGCGCTTCTGGCGAGGAGGGATGGGGGAGGACAAGCAGGCCGCGTACGCCACGCTCTACGGCGCCCTGTCCGACCTCATTCGTCTCTCCGCCCCCTTCGTCCCGTTCATCAGCGAGTCGATCCACCAGCGCCTGAGGACGGACGAGGACCCTGAGAGCGTCCACCTTTGCGCCTACCCAGCCCCGGACGAGGCGCGGATCGACGCGGCGCTCGAGTCGGAGATGGCCCTCGCGCGCGAGATCGTCTCCCTTGGGCACCAGGCGCGGAACCAGGCGCAGGTGAAGGTCCGCCAGCCCCTCCGGGCAGCCACCGTGGCCGGGACGACACCCGACGGGCCCTTCTCGCTCACGGAGCCAGTTCTCGACCTCATTTGCGTGGAGCTGAACCTCGAGGGCGTGGAGGTGACGCCGACCCTGGATGCCCTCCTGGAACCGGTTCCGGCGCCGAACTTCAAGTCGCTTGGCCCGCGCCTCGGTCCCCTCGCCCCACGCGCCGCGGCGTGGATCAAGCGCCAACCTGGCCGCGGCTTGCGGGCGGAACTGGCCCGGGGAGCCGTGGCAGCAGACGTCGGCGGGGAGCGGGTCGAGATCATGCAGGGGGACGTCTCCTTCGCGACGTCCCTTGCCGAGGGGTTCGTGCTGGTCGAGGAGGGAGGGATCCGCTTCCTGCTTGACGCGCGACTCGACGAGGGGCTGAGAGAGAAGGGGCTCGTGCGCGAGCTGGTGCACCGGATCCAGAACCTGCGCAAGGAGGCCGGGTTTGAGGTGACCGACCGCATCGCCCTGCGCTACCAGGGGGATCGGGCGCTGGAGGACGTTCTGGAGAAGAACGCCGAGCTTGTGGCCTCGGAGGTCCTCGCCGTGTGCATGGAGCGCGGCGAGACCGAGGGGGAATTCAGAAGCGAGGTCGTCCTCGACGAGGGACGGGCGGAGTTCGGGCTCACCCGGGTGCGCGGAGCGTAGGGGAGGTGACGATGGCGACGGCGGTCCTGGGAATGCAGTGGGGGGACGAGGGGAAGGGGAAGATCGCCCACTTCCTCGCGGCTTCATCAGAGATGGTCGTGCGGTGGAACGGGGGTCCGAACGCCGGCCACACGATGTTCCATGGCGGAGTCAAGTTCGGGACGCACCTCGTCCCGGCCGGGGTCTTCTATCCGGGCGTCGAGTCGGTCATCGCCACCGGCGTCGTCGTGGATCTCTCGGTGCTACGCGAGGAAGTGGAGACGATCTCTCGCCACCTCGGTTTCACGCCGAAGCTCATCCTGAGCGAGAGCGCGCACCTCATTCTCCCCTACCACCGCCTCCTCGAAGACGTCGAGGGGAGCGGGGCGAAGTTCGGCACGACGCGGCGCGGGATCGCGCCGGCGTACCGCGATCGGGCCGCGAAGGTCGGCGTCCGTGCCGGGGACCTCCTCGCTCCGGCGCGCCTCCGCGAACGGCTTGCGGAGCGGCTGGAGGCGCTGCGGCGGGCGTGGCCGGGCGTTTCGGAGGTGGAGCGCTTGTCCGCCAAGCGGCTGGCGGAGGACCTTCTCGAGCAGGCAGGGCCCTTCCTGACATCCATCGGGGACGCGGCCGGGGCGATCCAGGACGCGCTCACCGCGGGGAAGGAGGTCCTGTTCGAGGGAGCCCAGGGGGCGCTCCTCGACGTCGACTTCGGGACGTACCCGTACGTGACCTCCTCCACGACGGCCTTCACTGGTCTCTCTGCCGGGACCGGGGTCCCCGACCTTCGCGTCGAGCGGCGGTTGGGCATTGTGAAGGCCTACCAGACGCGCGTCGGGGACGGGCCCTTCCCGACCGAGCTCTCCGGAGAGGTCGCGGAGCGGCTTCGGAAGGAAGGGGGCGAGTTCGGAGTGGTGACCGGGCGCCCCCGGCGCTGTGGGTGGCTGGATCTCGTCGCTCTCCGCCACGCAGCTCGCCTCAACGCCCCGACCGGGATTGCCGTCACCAAGCTCGACGTTCTGTCGGGGCTGCCAGAGCTTTGCGTCTGCCGCGCCTACGACCGGCACGGGATGGAGACAACGCGCTTCCCGGGCGATGCGGAGGACCTCGCGCGCTGCCGTCCGGTCTACGAGACGGTCCCAGGTTGGGAGGACCCCCTGCGCGGGGTGCGGGACTACAAGCGTCTCCCCGCCGCGACGCGCGGCTACCTCGATCGGATCGCAGAGGCGGCGGGCGCGCCGGTGGCCCTCGTCTCGGTGGGGCCGACGCCGGAGGAGACGATCCTGACGGGCTTTGACACCCCAGAGGGGGATCGGTATAATCCCGCGCACTGAGATCGGCGTGACGTGGAAAGGGAGAGAAGATGCAGCGGACCTACATGGCGAAGAAAGAGGAGATGGGGAAGTCCTGGAAGCGCGAATGGTACGTCGTTAACGCTGAGGGGAGGCCCCTCGGGCGTCTCGCGAGCGACATCGCGGTCGTCCTCCAAGGGAAGCACAAGCCCATCTACACTCCGCACGTCGACACCGGCGATTTCGTCATCGTCGTCAACGCGGCGAAGATTGGCCTTTCGGGGGACAAGTGGCACCAGAAGCTCTACCGCCACCACACCGGGTACATCGGGGGCTTGAAAGAGATCCCCTACGAGAAAGTGGTCCTGACCCGCCCCACCCTCCCGGTGCGCGAGGCGGTGCGCCGGATGCTCCCCAAGACGAACCTCGGCCGGAAGATGTTCCGCAAGCTCAAGGTGTACGCCGGGCCGGAGCACCCGCACCTCCCGCAACAGCCCAAGGATTTCGCCCTCTAGGCTTGCCGGAGGTTGTCGGACATTCGTCCCGCCTCCCCTAGACAAAGCCGGGGGTGACGTTCGACACCCTTCCTTCCCGTTCCTGGAAGCGTCCTCTACCCTTCGAGGTCGAAAGACGCATCGAAACGGGTGGTGAGAGGGGTATGAACAGCAGGGCTCGTCATCTCTTGTGCGGGGTCTGCGTTGCCCTGGTCGCCTTGGTGGCGAGTCAGGGCGCGCTGGCGCAGAAGGTTGCGGTCTTCGTCCAAGCCTCGGCCCCGGTCCCGACCGCGGACCTGGAGGTCCTGAAGATCTACGCCAACCAGCGTTGTGCCCTCATCTCGGGGGTGGAGGTCGCGTCGCCCGGAGAGCTGATGGCGGCGCAGCGGCAGGCAAGCGTCTACCTGGGGTCCTCCGTATCGGTCGAGGGGATCAAGCGGCTTGCCCAATCGCTCGACGTGGATTACCTCGTCTCGTTCCGCATCGTGCGCTGGGAGAGCCAAATCGGGTTCCGACCGGAACGCTCGCTCCTCCTGTTCGCCGTGACCTCGTTCGTGGACACCTCGCTCCAGATCCTGACCAGCCCTCTCAGCCTCCTCTTCGGGCTGGACAAAGAGGCGACCGTGTGCCTGTTCGCCACGGTGTACAGCCCGCGCGGAGACGTGGAGTTCACCACGGCGGTCACCTGCGAGGACAAGCCGCTTCTGTCGCTCATCACCGCGGATCCCCTCGAGGCGGCCAAGCGGGCGATCGAGGACGCTCTGTACCAGCTTTCGGTGGTTCTGTAGGGGGAGGGGGGGCAGGAAAATGAGAATAGGTGAGGATGGATCGTGACGGGCGTTACAGACATCCGATCGCGTTTTCTGCTACAGTCCGGACGGATTACTGCTTTGAGAGACGGGGTATGGTGGACCAGGACAAAGGAGGTAGCAATGAAGGTTAAGGTCAGGGTTCTTGGCCTTTCCCTCCTCTTGGTCGTGGCGGCCCTTCTCGTGTCGGCGACGGCGTTCGCGCAGGGCGAGGGGTTCTTCACGGTCAGCCA
>Ga0315291_10002384_pt1 | contig 24652 bp, 20 predicted proteins | sample YL17G12_20_MG_FD_203070 | JGI IMG/M metagenome (GOLD analysis project Ga0315291, IMG submission 203070) | Sediment microbial communities from Yellowstone Lake, YNP, Wyoming, USA - YL17G12_20 | ecosystem: Environmental > Aquatic > Freshwater > Lake > Sediment | place: USA: Wyoming | collected...
GGTCATGCCCGAGGGCGTTTATGCCGCGGCCCAAAAGCTCTCCCTGCTCCGGGTCCTGGGCATTGCCGAGGCATCACTGGACCTGGACATGCCGGTGCCAGGACCGGCTCGCAAAATGATCGAGGATTTCTTTCAGGCCCAGGGCTTGAAGAACGGCCGACCGGTGGTGGCGATCGAGCCTTTCCACAAGCGGCCGGTGCGCGAGTGGCCCGGCTCTCATTTCGCCCGGCTGGCGGACCTGATCGCCCGCGAGCTGAAGGCGCACGTGGTCTTCAGTTGGGGCCCGGGCAAAGAAGCGGCGGTGAAAGAGATTTTGGCCCAGGCCCAGGAGCCGCACGTGTTGGCCCCTGTCACCGACCTGCACCAGCTTGCCGCCCTGTATGGGGCCTCAGACCTCTACGTGGGCAATGACTGCGGCCCGCGGCACATCGCCGGCAGCCAGGGGAGACCGACCTTTGCCATCCTCGGGCCGACCGACGAGGCCTGGACCCCGCCCCATGACCCGAGGCACCGGACCGTGGCCAAGGCCATCGCCTGCCGGCCCTGCAACCTGCGCTATTGCCCGGAAAAGCACCACGCCTGCATGAAGGAGCTTGGCCCGGAAGAGGTTTTCGCGGCGCTAGAGTGTTTCTGGAATTCTCTCCAGGATTGCCCAAAATGAGGATCTCGAAGATGAGGATTACAATCATGCAGGTAGGGGCACGGCATGCCGTGCCCCTACAACCCGTGGGCGCGATAAATCGCGCCCCTACTCGATGGGGTCAATTGCCTTGAACGAGACTGCGCCCCGGGTCCTGCTCATCCGCTTCGGCTCGATCGGGAACGCGCTGGTCGCGGTGCCGGCGATCCGGGCGCTGCGCCAGGCCTGGCCCGACGCTCTTCTCAGCCTGTTGGCTGACCCCATGACCCGCGAGATTTTTCAGGGCTGCCCTTACCTTAACGAGACCATCCTCTACGACTGGAAAGGCGCTCACCGCTTCGGGCACGGTTATTTCAAACTGGTGGCGGAACTGCGGCGCCGGCGCTTTACCCATGCCCTCCATTTCCGCCGGTATCTGCGCAGCGAGCTGCTGGGCCTCTTTTCCGGGGCCGGGGAGCGGATCGGTTTCCAGACCAGGGCGCGGCTGCAATGGCTGACCCGCAAGGTGCCTTACCGGGAAGGCGAGAGCGTGATTGAGCAGAACCTGAACCTGGTCCGGGCGCTGGGCATCCGGGCTGAGGACCGCCGCCTGGAATGCTGGCCCGCTTCCGGCTCGGCGGCGGTGGACCGGATTTTCGGCCAACTGGGAAACGGGCCCGGGCCGGCGGTGGTGATTCATCCGGCCGGCGCGACCCAGCGGGAGCGGCTGTGGCCTTTTTATGGCGCGCTGGCGCAAGAGCTGTTGGAGCAGGGCCGGGCCAAGGTCATCATGATCGGGACGCCGGCCGAGGCCGGCGAGGTGGACCGCCAGGCCGCGCAAGTAAGGGCGCCGGTGGTCAAGGCGCTGGGGCTGCCCATCCGGGAGGTGGCGGAGTTGATCCGGCGGGCCGACCTGTTTGTCGGCACCGACTCCGGGCCTTGCCATTTGGCGGATGCGGTGGGCACGCCGAGCGTGATATTATATGCGCCGCACCGGGGGCTAGAGGCCCAGGTCCGGAAGTGGAAACCGGAGGGCGAGGGTTTTGTGGCGCTCTTGCCCCAAAAGGACTGCCGCGAGTGCGGGGAATACCCTTGCCCGCTTTCCCGGCAGCAGGAATGCGCGGCCTCGATCCCGCTGGAAGAGGCGGTGGCGGCGGCGGAGAAATTGCTGGGAAAAGGAAAACCGGAGGCGCGTCCCAAGTGATCAAAGAATTTCGTTTACGTTCACGGAAACGTTCACGTTCACGGGAAAAAATAGGAGGGGGATAATGGCGGAGACGTTGGGGAGTTTGGTGGATAAGTTGACGATTGCCAATATCCGGTTGTGGCATTTGGAGGACCTGCGGCGGGACTTGAGCTTGCCCGATGCCAGGCGGCTTCAGGCGGCGGATAAAATTGCCATGGTCAACGGCGAGCGCAACGATTTGATGGACGAGATTGATGAATATCTTTACAAGGCGTTTCGCGGAAAGGTAAAATTACGGGCGCCGAAGGTGAAGATTTATAAAGAATTTAAGCCGAAGAGAACCAAGGAGAAAAGGCGGTCGGGCAAAAACCCGTGAACGTGAACGTTTCCGTGAACGTGAACGAATTCTTGCGCGGGCTGGCAGAACCAACCCCATGGAATCGAAGGGATCGGGATGGCGGCGGAACAACAATTGGAATATGAAAAGTTAGAGGTTTACCAAGTGGCAATCCAATTTTTTGCCTTGTCTGCCCAACTTCTCGAAAGCTTTCCCAAGGGTCATTCCGCGTTAGCGGACCAATTGAAGCGGGCATCTCTTTCCATCCCCTTGAACGTTGCCGAAGGGGCCGGGAGAATGGCGCGAGGGGAAAAGGAGAGATTTTATGGAATCGCGCGGGCTTCGGCCATGGAGTGCGGAGCCATTCTTGATGCTTGCCAGGTGCTTAAGGTTGTGGATGATTCTTTCATCAAGCAAGGAAAAGCTTCCCTTATAAGGATTGTATCAATGCTTACTAAACTATGCAGGTCCTAGAATTGGTGCTCTCGTTCACGTTCACGTGCACGTTCAGGTTCACGTTTTCAAAGGAGGGGCTTTCGATGTCCGAAATTCGTCAAGACGTAACTACGAATGAATGGGTGATCATTGCCACGGAACGGGCCAAGCGGCCGCATGATTTCAAGAAAGAAGCCAAGGCGCTGCCGCCGGAGTTTGTGGAAAAATGTCCGTTCTGCCCCGGCCACGAGGACCAGACTCCGCCCGAAGTCCTGGCCTACCGCAAGGACGGCCGGCCCAACGGTCCGGGCTGGTGGGTGCGGGTGATCCCCAACAAGTTCGCGGCGCTGGTGCCGGGGGAAGTGGAGCGCAGCATCGAAGACGGCTTTTTCCGCAAGATGAGCGGGGTGGGTCGGCACGAGGTGCTGATCGAATCGCCCAAGCACAACCTTTACTTCCCCTTCCTGGAAGACCGCCAGGCGGAAGAGGTCATGCTGGCGCTGCGCGAGCGCTACCTGGCTCTCCAGCAAGACCCGCACGCCAAGGTGGTGATCATTTTCAAGAACCATGGCGCCGCCGCCGGGACCTCGCTCGAACACCCGCACTGGCAGATGGTCGCCACCCCGATCGTGCCCCAGAGCCTGCGCCGGCGCCTGGCCGCGGCCACCCGCTACTTCGATGACAACGGCGGCTGTGTGCTCTGCGACATGATCCAGATGGAGCGGGCCGCCAAGAAGCGGGTGGTGGAAGAAACTCCAGAGCATCTGGTCATCCATCCTTTTGCCTCCCGCTCGCCCTTCGAGACCTGGATTCTGCCCAAATACGATCAGGCTTCCTTTGGCCAGGTCAGCCTGGATGAGGCCAAGGCCCTGGGCCGGGTGCTCCGCCGCACCCTGGCCAAGATCTTCGCCATCCTCGGCAACCCGGATTTCAACCTGGTCATGCACACCGCGCCCCTCCAGGATGAAGCCAAAGGCGTCTTCCACTGGTATCTTCGGGTCATCCCCCGGGTGAGCACCATGGCCGGCTTCGAGATCGGCTCCGGCATTTTTATCAATACGGCACTTCCCGAAGAAACCGCCCCCTTCATGCGTGAGATTGCGGTCTAGCCGGGATCTGGCCCAGGGAAGGCGAAGGTGAGGGCGGTCCTGCAGCGGGTTTCCCAGGCCCGGGTCAAGATAGCCGGCGAGACCGTGGCCGAGATCGGACCGGGCCTGCTTGTGCTGGCCGGGGTTTTCAAGGGCGATGCGGAACCCGATGCCGACTACCTGGCCCAGAAGACCGCGGAACTGCGGATCTTCGAGGATGCCGAGGGGAAGATGAACCTTTCGGTCCTGGAAAGCGGGGGCGCGATTTTGGTCGTCTCTCAATTTACCCTGGCCGCGGACGTGCGCAAGGGCCGCCGTCCCTCCTTTGACCCGGCGGCGCCTCCGGAGCAAGCCGAGCGGCTCTACCTCCTTTACGCGGACCGGCTCCGGGCCCGGGGGCTGGCCGTAAAAACCGGCGTCTTCGGCGCGGTGATGGAAGTGGATCTGACCAACCGGGGACCGGTCACCTTCATCCTGGACAGCAAAAAGTAATTGTAATAGGATCCACATATTTTGCGGAACCGGCGGCCTTGCCTCCGGGCGCGGCCGGCCCGGTTTGACCGCCTCGCGCGGATTCGGTTAGAATAGGTCCATGGCTCGTGTGGTCCTGGTCAACACCCCGGAACGGATCACCATCGAGTTGAACCGCGACGTCACCAGTTTGGGCCGGCTGCCCGAGTGCGAAGTGGTGCTGGTGGATGCCCTGGTCTCTCGCCGCCATGCCGAGATCCGGCGGGAGGAAAAACACTACCGGATCGTGGACCTCAACAGCCTGAACGGGGTCTTCATCAACAACTTGCGGATCAGCGACGAAGTGCTGGCGCCGGGGGACGTGATCACGGTGGGCGGAGTCCAGATCCTGTTCGAGGATTCCCTGCCCGGCCTCCCGCGGCCGGCGACGCCCGCGGCGGATCAGGAGTCTTCCCCGGCCTACGCCGCGCTGACGGGGCAGGAGATCGTCAAGCCGGTCACCGACGTGGGCCAGGACCTGCAGTTGGACTATTCGCCGGCCGCGGCCCCGGGGCTGCCCGCGCCCATGTTCGAGCAGAAGGCCAACCAGAACTTCTTCATCCTCTACCAGGTGGCGCGGGCCTTGAACAGCACCAACAGCTTGGATGAACTGTTGGACCTCACCTTGACTTTGATCTTCCAGGTGATCAACGTGGAGCGGGGCGTGATCCTGCTCCTGGACGAGCAGGGCGAGCTGCAGCCCCGGGCCATGCGGATGCGGGGTCAGAAGCCGGCGGAGCTGCCTGAGATCGCGGTGAGCCGGACCATTGCCCGGCGGGCGATCGAGGAGAAGGTGGCGATCATCACCTCGGACGCCAAGTATGATCCCCGCTTCCAGGAAGGGGTGAGCATCGTCCAGTATAACATCCGCTCGGCCTTGTGCGTGCCGCTGTGGGAGCGGGAGACGATCCGGGGCGTGATCTACGTGGACAACCTGATCCAGACCTACGCCTTCGGCGAGCACGACCTGGACCTGCTCACCGCCATCGCCAACCAGGTGGCCCTCGCCATCCGCCAGGACTCCTTGCAGCGGCGGATGCGCCAGGAGGCCATCTTCCGGGCCAACCTGGAGCGGTTCCACTCGCCGGACGTGGTCAACCTGATCATGCAACAGTCGCAAGCCCTGGAGCAGTTCAGCCACCAGGCCGAGGAGCGGGAAGTGACCGTGCTTTTTTCCGACATCTGCGGCTTCACCCGGTTGGCGGAAAAGCTCTCGGCCCAGGAGACCGCCGGCCTGATCGTGGATTATTTCAACGAGATGAGCAAGATCGTTTTCCATTTCAAGGGGACGGTGGACAAGTTCATCGGCGACGCGCTGATGGCCATCTTCGGGGCGCCCATCTCCTACGGGAACGACGCCGAGCTCGCGGTCTACACGGCCATCGAGATGCTGCGACGCATGGAAGAATTCCGCCGGGCGATTGACGAGCGCAAGCGGTTCCAGATCCGGATCGGGATCAACACCGGGATGGTGGTGGCCGGCTACCTGGGGAGCTCGCGCCGGACCGAATACACGGTGCTGGGCGACCCGGTCAACGTGGCGGCGCGGCTGCAGGATGTCGCCCGGCCCAATACCATTTTGATCGGGGACGGCACCTACCAGAAAGTGCGGGGCCTGTTTCCGATCAAGGATCTGGGCGGGGCCAAGCTCAAAGGCAAGCAACAGGAGATCCAGGTCTATCAGGTGCTGACCGAAGGGTTGCACCCTTGATCGCGGGGAGGGAAGAGGGGACCATGAATGCGGAAAGACCGCTGGTGATTTACGTGGACGACAGCCCGATTGCGAGGGAGTTGGTGGCGGACGCGCTCGGGGACCAGGGCTACCGGGTCCTGACCGCGGAGCACGTGGCCGACCTGGAGAAGCAATTGGAGACCGACGCCTCGCTGATTCAGAACGTGGCGCTCTTTATCCTGGATTTTGACATGCCGGAGATGACCGGGGTTCAGATCGCGGCGGTGCTGGATCAATTGCACGCGGGTCTGCGGGAAGCGCCCTTCCTGATCTACTCCGCCAAGGATTCCGCGGAAGTGGAAAACGGCATCCGGCAGGCCGAGGAGCTCAGCTTCACCTTCGTCCGCAATTTTCGGGGGTTTGTGCCCAAGCGGGAGTCTTCGGTCGAGGGGTTGGTGGATAAGGTGCGCGAGCTGGTGCCCCTGCCGGGCTAGCGCGGAGGGGCGGCGTTAAGTCATAAGTCAGTGCCTGGCACCGAAGTTAGCGCGGCGGGGTGTAGCCGAGTTCCTTGGCCTTTTCCGCCAACTTTCGCGCGCGGTTCAAATCGCCCAGGTTCTTGTAGACCACGGCCAGGTTGTGATAGGCCACCGCGTAGTCGGGATCAATCGCAATCGCCTGCTCGAAATATTCCTGGGCCTTGGTGAAGGCGTGCCGGCCGGCGTAGATCACGCCCAGGTTGTGATGGGCCACCGCGATAAAACGGCGCACGTGCTCGATTTCCGCCTGCAGCACCTTGATGATGTTCTCCCATTCGCGCTGCGAGTCCTCCCCCGCCTCGAATTTTTTCTGGGCCGACTTGTAAAGCGCCACCGCGGTATTGACCCGGTCGCCCAGTTCCTCGATCCGCAGCGCCTTCTTCTGCACCGCCACCCGGCCTAAACCTTCCTTGCCCATGACTGGTTGCTATTGTAATGGAAACTGAATCCCTTGGCAAGACAGGTTCAAGGTGTGCGGACAAGTTCAGGAAATCTCTCCAGCGCCTGGGCCAGCGGAACGGGCCTGGCCCGGCCGCCGGCCGGGATGTAGAGGTAAATCGGGACGCCCCGCCGCTGGAAACGATGTTGCAGCACCATCGGATTCTGGGGAGACTGGAACATAAGCAGGTAAGGCCCCAGGTCCAGGAGATAGACGCGGTCGGGCCAGTTCCGGAGGTTGAGCCGATGCTTGGGATTAAATGTGGGAAGGCCTTGCCCGGGTCTGGCCGGCACCAGGAAACTGCCCAGGAGAACGTAATCCACGTTGCAATCCTTCAGGTAAAAGGAGAAGGGGACCTTGTCGTGAAACATGGCCCGGGTCATCCGGAGGGGTTTCATCCGGGCAATGACCCGGTCGGTCAGTCCGAAGAAGTCCACGGTGGCGAGCCCGGAGTAGTAGGGGAGTGCGCCCACGGCGCCGGTGGAAATAATCTCGTTGGGGGAAAGATAACCCCGCTGGATGAAATCTTGAAAGAGATGGCCCAGCCGGGTTTGTCCCTGGCCGAAAAGGCGGTGCTCCTCGGCGCGCAGTCCGACCAGGGAGAGGGTCATGGTCTTATAACTGGTCTTGTAAATTCCAGCCAGAGAGATAAAGCCCGGCAGCATTTTCAGCCAGGGGGCCTGGTTGAGGTCCAGGGGCGGATTCTGGGAGAAGATCCAATTGCTGCCGAAGCCCAGGCCGCTGGAGAAGGGCAGCGCGGTCGAATAAACCAGGAACAGGGCCAGGAACCCGGCCAAGAGGACTTTTCGGATAAGCGAGCGGCCGGCCCGCGCCAGGAAGCGGAGGCATTCCTGGAGCAGGAGCGCGAGGAAGGGGAGGACCGGATCCAGGAAGCGGTATTCGAAATGGTCGCCGCCCAGGTAGATGATATAAGCGAGATAGGGGAGCGGGAAGCCCAGGAGAAAGCCGGCCACCGAATTTTTTTGCTTGAGGGCCCGGTTTAAAAACACGGCCAGGAGCGGGAGCATAAGCCAGTAAGAATATTCTAGGACAAACACGCCCAAGTAATACAAGCCCATGTCCCACCAGGGTTCATCTACTTTGGCATAAAAGGTGTTGGGCAGCCATTGCTGATAATACCAGTGCCGGCCCAGGTAATGGGCCGCAGTAATTGCCAGGAACACGACCACCCCGGCCAGGTCGCTGCGTTTCACCGGCTGACTGCGCTGCCAGAGGCGCAGGCCCACGACCAGGCCCGAAGCCGTGGCGAAGAAAAGGACTGCCTCGGGTCGGCAAAGCTCGGCCAGGGCGAAAAAAAGCCCGGCCCAAAGCGGATCGCGGCGGTCCTGGTTTTGGCTCGCGCGGAAGGTAAAAAGGGCGCCCAGGAAAATCAGCAGGGTGAACAGCCGGGTTTCCAGCCCGGAGGTGGCCCAGACCGCAAAGCTGCGGTGGAGGGCCAAAAACATGGGGGCGAGCAGCCAGCCGGGTTGCATCTCTTTTTCCTGGCGGGCCAGGCGGGGGAAGAAAAAAACTAAAATGAGGGTGATAAGGCTGCTGAGGATCGAAAGGACCGGCGCTGCCTTTTCCGGCGCCCAGTTCAGCCGGGCCAAGGGCGCCAGGAGCACGATCCAGAGGAAATTGGTGTAGCCTTCCACCCGCTCGCCGGGGTTGAAGACCAGGCCGCGGCCTTCAATCCAGTTATGCAAGTAGCGGAAGGAGATGAAGGCGTCGTCGGTGAGGAAAAAGTAATAGCGGAGGTGGAGCAGGTGGAGCCCGAGCAGGGCTGCGAACCCGAGCCAGATCCAAAACGAACGGAAGCGAATCCGAGGCATATCCGAATGCGAAGAACGGCGGTTAGTTCATCTTCCCTCTTGCCATTGCCGGCGGCAAGCCTCGTTGCAGAAGTAGAGAGGATTCCCCGACTCCGGTTCCACGAGAGCGGCCGGTTCGCTGACATACGCGCCGCATCCGGCGCAGACCACCATCTCTTCAGGGTCGTCGGGGGAGTTCGGCTTCAGGTCCGGCCGGCGGGCGGGCCGGCGCGGGGCCGCGAAATAGCTTTTGAGCGTAAAATAGCCGATCACCGCCAAAATGGCGAGGGTGAACAATCTCGCCAACATAATCTTATTCTACCAGCTTTCCTCCAACCGCTCCACCCGGGAGCGGTCGGTCAATTCGCCCAGCAAGGCGCCCAGGGTTTTCTTGAGCAAGGGGTGGACAAAGTCCGGCGCGATCTCAGAGAGCGGGGCGAGGGTAAAGCGCCGCTCGTGCACCCGCGGATGGGGGACGTGCAAACCCGGCCGCTCGATGATCTCGTTCCCGAAAAAAAGGATATCCAGATCGAGCGTCCGCGGCTCCGGCCCAGATCCCGGTCCTCGCACCCGGCCCCTGGCTTGCTCAATGGCGAGCAACTCCTTTAACAATTCCTCTGCGCTCAACTCGGTCTCGAGCAGAACCGCGGCATTAAAAAAATCTTCCTCGTCCGCCATGCCCTTCGGCTCGGTGCGCCAGAGGCTGGACTTCAACGCCACGCAACCCAGCTTGCGCTTCTCGATCTCGAAGAGCGCTCTTTGCAGGTTGGCTTTCTTGTCCCCCCGGTTCGAGCCGAGCCCGATCAGGACCGCTCGGGTCATGGCGCCGGCGCCTCCGGTTCAGCGGGCCGCGGCCGGCTCGGTCGGTTTGTTGGAGGCGGCCGCGGGCAGGCCGGTCGGGTGGATAGAGAACTTTTCCATCCGTTTCACCGCTTCGCGCATCCGGGCTTCGCTTACCACCAGGGCCATCCGAAAGAAGCCTTCCCCCTCCGGCCCGTAGCCGGTGCCGGGCGCGCACATGATGCCGGCCTCGGCCAGCAGCCGGCCGACAAACTCTTCGGAGCGCATGCCTCCCGGGGTTTTGACCCAGACATAGAAGCTGCCCCGGGGCTTCTGGTATTCAAGACGGAGGTGATCGAGGCCCTGGAGCAGGATATCCCGCCGGGCCTGGTACCTGGCGCGAATGGTCCGGATGTCTTTGCCGCCGTTCTCCAGCGCTTCCACCGCGGCCCACTGCACCGCCTGGAACTGGCCGGAGTCCAGGTTGCTTTTAATCTTGCCCAGCGCCGCCACCAGCTCCGAACAGCCGGCGGCAAAGCCGATGCGGAACCCGGTCATGTTGAACGTCTTGGACAGGGAATGGAACTCGATGGCGCATTCCAGCGCGCCCGGGATCTGCAGGATGCTGGGCGGCTCGTAGCCGTCAAAGGCGATCTCGCTGTAGGCGGCGTCGTGGGCCACGATCAAATCGTATTTGCGGGCAAAAGCGACCACCCGCTCGAAAAAATCCAGGTCCGCGGTGGCGCCGGTCGGGTTGTTGGGATAGTTCAGGAACAGGAGCTTGGCGCGGCGGAGCACGGTCTTGGGCACGCTCTCCAGGTCGGGCAAGAACCTCTTTTCCGGGAGCAGGGGCAGGGTAAAGACTTCGCCGCCGGCAAAGCGGGTGGCGATGCGGTAAACCGGGTAGGCCGGGCTCGGCACCAGGGTGATGTCGCCGGGGTTGAGAAAGGCCAGGGGAAAATGGGCCAGGCCTTCCTTGCTCCCGATCAGGGCGACCACGTCTTTAGGCGGGACCGCGACCTTGAAGCGGAGTTCCATCCAGGTGGCCGCGGCTTCCCGGAAGCGCTTCATCCCGTAGCTGGAGGGGTAGCGAAGGTTGTCGGGATGGTCCACCGCCCGCTTGAGCGCGCGCCGGATGTGGAGCGGAGTGGGCTGATCCGGATCCCCAATGCCCAGGTCAATCACGTCCACCCCATTGGCCAGGGCCTGGTTCTTCATCTCGCCCAACCGGACAAACAGGTAGGCCGGCAACTCCTTGAGCCGGTCCGCCAATTCCAGCTTGATCATCGCATCCGGGCCTTTCTCCAACCGTGATATTCAGATGATAACGGAACGGATGCCGATGGTCAAGGAAAGTCAGCGATCGTCCACTATTTCCAGCTTGATCAGATTGGTGATCCCCGCGGTCTTGAGCGGCAGCCCGGCCGTCACCACCACGCGATCCCCGCGCTTGACCAGCCCGGCCTTTTTGGCCATGGCCACGGCCTGGGCCAGGAAATCGCGGGAGCGTTCGAGCGCGGGCACGTGGATGGGGATCGCGCCCCAGGTCAGGCAGAGCCGGCGCACCGTTTCCGGGCTGGGGCTGAGCGCTATGATCGGCGCCTCCGGCCGGTAGCGGCTGATCAGGCGGGTGGTATAGCCCGAGCGGGTGGGGGTGATGATGGCACGGGCACCCAGGTCCTGGGCCATCAGGCAGGCCGAGTAGCTGATGGTGTCCGGGATGCTGGGCGTCTCGTGGTATTCGGCCCGGAGCGGGAGCCCGCGCAAGGACTGTTCCGCCGCGCAGGCGATCCGGGCCATGAAGGACGCCGCTTGGGCCGGATACCGGCCGACCGCGGTCTCTTCCGAGAGCATCACCGCGTCGGTGCCGTCGAGGATGGCATTGGCCACGTCGGTGACTTCGGCCCGGGTCGGCCGCGGGCTGGCGACCATGGAGAGCAGCATCTGGGTGGCGGTGATCACCGGTTTGCCCGCGGCATTGGCCTTGCGGATAATTTCTTTTTGCACCGCCGGAACCTGCTCCAGCGGAATCTCCACCCCCAGGTCACCCCGGGCCACCATCAGCCCGTCGGCCACGGCCAGGATCTCGTCCAGGTTGCGGGTCGCTTCCTGCTTCTCGATCTTGGCGATCACCGGGATCTCGACCCCCGCCCGCCGCAGGATCTGCTTGACCCGCGCGATATCCCGGGCCGTGCGCACGAAGGACAGCGCGATGAAATCCGGCCGAAAGCGGATCGCAAATTTCAGATCCTCCCGGTCCTTGCGGGTGAGCCCGGAAAGCTTGAGGGTGCCGCTGGGAATGTTGACCCCCTTGTGCGAGCCCAGCCGGCCGCCGCGGATCACCCGGCACCGGAGGGCGCGGGCCGTGCGGGCGATCACCTTGAGCTCGATCGCGCCGTCGCTGAGCAAAATGGTGGTGCCCGGGGCGATTTGGGCCGGCAGGCGAGGGTGGGAGATCGAGACCTGGGTCGAGCTGCCCGGGACCTTGCGGCTGACCAGGGAAAATTCCTGGCCGGCCTGGAGCCGGACCTCTCCCGCCGGCACCAGCCCGGTCCGGATTTTGGGCCCGGCCAGATCCTGCATCACGGCCACCGGCCGGCCGAGCTTTTGGGAGAGGGCCCGGAGGCGAAGCAGTTTCTCCCGGTGCTCGGCCTGCGAGCCGTGGCTGAAGTTGAGGCGGGCCACGTCCATGCCCGCCCGGATCAGCCGGGCCAGCGCCGCCGGCGATTGGCTGGCCGGGCCGATGGTGCAGACAATCTTGGTCTTGCGAGGACAGGGCCAAGCTTTCACGGCTTTCTCCCTCCGCAAACATGACCGGCTTTGTTCTCCAGGAGAATGCAAACGCCCATCTCTCCGACCGCAAGCTCCCCTGGCTTGGCAAGCTTCACCGGTTTCGTTATAATAGCCTTGTCTGATTCGGGGATCAAGTCGGGGATGAAAGGGAATGGCCGTCAATAACCACGGGCCGAGTCTGCCGGAGCTTCCCCGCATTCAGCTCAAATACGCCAACCTGGATGCATTCGCCAAGGCGGCGCGCAAGACCTTCAAGCTGGGGCGGATGACACTCAAATCCAAGAAAGAGCTGAACGAAGGGAACCGGGTCGGCTTGAGCGTTTCCGTGCCGGAACGCGATCAGCCCATCGAAATTATCGGCGAGATTATTGACGTGGTTCGCGGCAGCGAAGGCCAGGCCTTCACTTACGGCGTCCGTTTCCTCAACTTCAGCGAGAAAAAACTGACCCGCCTGCTGGAGCTCGGCAAGATCGCCTCCGAAGCGGGGGTTGCCCCGACTCAGCCTCCGCCGCCAGCCCCTTCGCAGACGCCGGAGCCAGAGCAGCCGGCGCCCGCGGAGCCGCCGCCGAATGAAGTGCCCGTTGCGGAATCTTCCTCTGCCGAGGAGCCATCTCCGGAACCCGCCGCGGCGCCCCCTTCAGACAAAGCGGCCTCGCCTCCTTCCGCACGGGAAGCGGCGAAAGCCGCAGCGCCCGAGCGCCTTGCAGAGGAAGAAACCGAGGTCTATATCATTGAGGTGGACCACGGCAGGAAGCCCACCACGTTTGACGGGCGGGAAGAGACCCAGCCGAAAATCCCGATTGAAGTGGAGCCGTCTCCGACCTCGCCGTCCGATCTATCCGAAGACGAAGACAGCGGCACCATCGAGCTGCCGGCAACAGAAGCCGAACCGCCTTCTCAAGGACCTGTCATCACCTCTCGCTCGGCAGAGGCATTGCCCCCTCCGCCGGCTTACCAAAGCCCAACCGGACCAAAGGCAGGGAAGGATTTCTCCGCAACCGATGCTGAGATCTACCTGGATCCTTCGGAATCTCGGTCTGAACCGGCGTTGCCGCCGGAAGAGATGAAATTGCCGCCTCCCGTGGGAGAGACCGAAGAAATTACCCTGCCCGAGGGTCCCCGGGAGCTGAAACCCATGACTCCGGCCGAATACGAAGCGCTGGGAGCTTTCCTGCTTCGTGTGACCCGCCAGTTGCTGCAGACGGGAAAGGCGGTTCCGGCCAAGACCTTGTGGGAAGAATTTCGCGCCTTGATGGAGGGGCGGGACGAACTGAGCCTCTTCTTGAATTCTTTGCCGACCGGCAAGGACTTTCTGCTCGAAGGCACCGGCCCGGCGCCGGCCAGCTTGAAGACCGTGATCCCGCGGGAGCTGACCGCGGACCTGGTGACCAAGCTGGCGGAATTGTTCGAGCGGAAGAAAATCCTGGGCCTGACCATCCGCCGCTATCTTTCCGAAGAGGCGTTTGAACAAGCGCTGCGCCGGTTCGGGGCCTATCTGCCGGAAATGAGCCGGCCGGAGGAGTTGGTGGCCAGCCTGTTGGAGGCCAAGGCTTTTGATTTTACTCCGATCTTCGCGGCGGACCGGCCGGCCGGGGCGGAGTCCTTGCCTTGGCGGACGGCCCTGTTCCTGGCCCGAATGGCCGGAGACTTGCGGCGGCTGCCCTTGTTCGCCCGGGCCCTTTCCGAGGAGCCGCGGGCGGTCTTGACCTTGCGCATGGAGGAATCCCTGAAGCCCCTTCGCGACCCGGCCCTGCTGGCCGAGATCCTGGTCCACTGCGACTTGGCGGCGCAAGGGCAGGAAGAGTTCAGTGGGGCGGACCTGCAAAGCGAGATCGTGTTTGCCCTGCCCTTGGAGGTCCTGGTCCAGACCGTGGAGAGGGTGGCGGTTCAGTTCGAGCAGGCCTTTGCGGCCAAGCAGGCGGCCGCGGCAGGCCCGGATCTGATCAGCCGGGAAGAAGCGCTCCGAAAAACCCTGCGCCGGGCCGTGGCCCGGGTTGCTTATGAGTCGGCGGAGAGCGGCATGAAGATTTTGAGCCGGCTCTACCGCAAGGGCGTGCTCAGCTACGAAGAGTTGCCGGAAGCGCTCCGGGACCGGGTGGACGCCGAACGGTCCGCGGATGAATTCATGGCTGACCTGACGGCCCGCCTGGCCAAGTTCGAAGCGGTCGCCGCGGCGGACGAATACCGCCGGCAGGCGCGCAAGCTGATCAACATCCTGATCGAATTCGTGCGCCGCGACCGCATGGACCTGGCGGAACAGATCTTCAAGGTCACGGTCGGACACCGGACCGACAAGACCCCGCCCTTTCCCGAGCGGCCCGGACTGGCCCGGGAAGCCATGGGCGTCTTTGGAGAAGCCGCTTCTCTCGAGATCCTGGTCAAGGCTTTTCAATCCGACCAGAAGGAGGTGCGGGAGCGGGTGGCGTCGCTGCTCTACGCCGCGGGCGAGCCGGCGGTGCCGGTGCTGTTGGACGTGCTGGCGGAAAGCTCGGACCGGAGCGTGCGCAAGCTGGCCTGCGACGTGCTCATCCGGCTGGGCGAAAAAGTCGCCCCCAAGGTCAAGGATCGGATTTTTCGGAGCGACACCTCCTGGTATCTGGCCCGCAACCTGATCATGGTCCTGGGCGACCTGAAATGCCCAGACCTGGTTTCGGAATTGGACCAGTTCCTGAGCCATGACCACCCGCGGGTGCGGGAAGAGACGCTCTCTTACCTGATGAAAGTGGAAGGGGTGGATCCGGAGCCGCGGCTGGTGCGGAGCCTGCAGGACCCGGACCCGATGGTGCGCCGGCGGGCGATTCAGCATCTGGGGCATCTGCCGGAGTTGGCGGAAGCCGCGATCCAGGGAGTGGTGTGGCTTCTGGAGAAGAAGAGCGAGAGTGAGCCGAAGAAGGAAGACGAGCTGGTTTTCTTGCAGGCGCTGGATCTCTTGGCTCGCAAGAAGCCGGCCAAGGTGCCGGATGGCCGGAGCCTGCAGAGCGTGGTGGTCGGGTTGTGGGAAGCGGAAAGCAAGGGCCTGTTCAAGCGACTGAGCGGGGCCAAGTCGCTCTATACCCCCCGGATGCGGGCGGCCATTGTGGAGGCGATGAGGAGGGTAGGGGGCGAAAAGTGCCGCAAGGCCCTGGCCCAGGCCGGCAAGGACAAGGACGAGATGGTGCGGAAAGCGGCCAAAGCGGCCGTGGAGCGAAAGCCGGAGTGATCGGGACCTGCAACGCCGAGGCACGAGCGGCAGGATTCGTTTCCGAGAGAAGGTCTAAATTCATCTTCCTCCTTAACCGCTGGATTTCCAAATTGTTTTTGTTCGGTTCAATTAAACCTTGACAAGTGAATAATGACCATCTAGATTGGGAAGACGGGGAAGGGGGCAAGCATGAGATCACGCAAGCGATGGATGGGCCTGGCGCTCCTGGTGCTGGTGGTGGGTTGCGGCTGCGGCTACAACCGGATCGTGGCGGATCAGGAGGCGATTGCTCAGGCCTGGAGCGAGGTGGACAACCAGCTCAAGCGTCGCAGCGACCTGATCCCCAATTACGTGGAGACCGTCAAGGGATATGCCGCGCATGAAAAAGAGGTCTTCATAAAGGTGACCGAAGCCCGGGCCAAACTGGCCGGCGCCACCCAGGTGCCGGACAAGATGAAGGCCGCGAATGAGCTGAGCGGAGCGCTGTCGCGGCTGCTGGTGGTGGTGGAGCAATACCCGCAGTTGAAGGCGGACCAGAATTTCATCCGCTTGCAGGACGAGTTGGCCGGAACCGAGAACCGGATCGCGGTGGCGCGCCGGCGCTACAACGAGGCGGTGCAGGCATACAATACCCGGATCCGCAAGTTTCCCGGGCTGGTGTGGGCGCGGATCTTCGGGTTTGAAAAACGGCCCTATTTTGAGGTGCCGGAGGAAAGCAAACAGGTTCCGCAAGTGAAGTTCGAATAGAGCAAGGCCGGCCGGAAGAAGGAGGACGGAAGACCGGCCGGCCTTGTGGCTTGAACAGGCAGGTGGCCTGGAAAGGTTAAAGCGAGATCAACAGAGAAGACACCCGGAGGGTATCTTGCAGCAACCCAGTCCCTGCTGCCGAGCCAACCTGAGATTCAGCGATGAAAGGATTTAAGACTTGGGAGCTTTCAGAACTTGATCCTTCTCTCTTCTACTTTTTCGACGTTCCGGCTATGGAAAAGTTTCCATACCGGAACGGGCGGATTTAGCCGAGTCTGCGGCATATAAGGTTTGACTTCCTCTAATTTTATTTTTAAAATGAAGACTTATAATTAGGCCATAAGGATGAGACGTTATCGCCGGGAAAGAAAGCTCGGGGCTTTGGATGAGCGCCAGGAACAGATCCTGGCCAAGGTGGTGGACTTGTATATCGAGTCCGCCCAGCCCATCAGTTCCCGAAGGTTATGCGGTCGTTTGGGGCTGGGTTTGAGCACGGCTACGCTCCGCCATGAGATGGCGGAGTTGGAGGAGTCCGGTTACCTGAGTCAACCCCATACGTCCTCGGGCCGGGCCCCCACGGCCCAGGGGTTCCGCTATTACCTCAACCACCTGCTCCGGGTGCGCTCGCTCTCGGCCCAGGAGCAAGAGAGTGTCCGCGGCCATTTCAACCTGGAGGCCATGACCAACAGTGAAATCCTGAGCGAGACCTCCCGGGTGCTCAGCCTGCTCTCCCATTACGCGGGAGTGGTCTTTCTGCCCGCCCGGGAACGGGCCGTGATCCGGAGCTTGACCTTCCTGCCTTTGCACCACGAGCGGATTTTGACCGTGTTGGTCACGAGCTCGGGGCGGGTGGAAGAGCGGGTCCTACCCAACCGCCTGGGGCTTCCGGCTTCGGAGCTGCAAAGGATCTCCAACCGCTTGCGGCCCCTGGCCGAAGGTAAGACCCTGCTGGAGTTGCGGGCGGAGTTGGACCGGCAGCTAAAGGCCGAGCGCGCCGCCTGCGACCAGCTTTTGGTGCAGGCCCTGGCTCTGAGCGAGCGGCTGCTCGAGGAAGATCCGGCGCTGGGATGGTATATCAACGGTCAGAGCAATATTTTGGATCAACCGGAGTTTTCGGACGTCGAGACGGTGAAGCGGCTGCTGCACGCGTTGGAAGAGAAGTCCCTGATGCTGCGGCTGGTGGATGAGGCGATCCAGAGCCAGGGTCCGCGGGTGATCTTGGGGGAGGAAAGCTTGCTTCCGGGCCTTCGCCACCTGGCTCTGGTGACGGACCGTTATGGGAGCGAAGGGACCGGCCTGGGCTGCGTGGGCGTGCTGGGGCCGGTGCGGATGAACTATGCCCGGGTGATCCCGCTGGTGAGATACACGGCGGGTTTGATCTCGGAGTTTCTCCGGAGTTAGGGGCCCAGCCATGGCCGAGGACGAAAACACCAAGGCGCCGGCGCCGGCGGAATCGGAAGCGGAAGCGGCCGAGTCGGAGCTGCCGGAGGATCAGACCCTGCCCGAAGCGGCAGCCCCGGAGCCGGCGGCCGAGACGCCCGGCTCGAACTTGGAAACGCCCTTGGCCAGCCCGGAACTGGACGCGGCCATGCAGGAGGCCCTGTCCAGCCTGGAGCGGCGGGCCAAGCCGGAGGAAGAAGCGCCGCCGCCGCCGCCGACCAAGAAAGAGCTGGAGCTGAAGATGCAGATCCTGGATCTCCAGCACACGCTTCGGCAACTGGAGGCGGATCTGGAAAAGCGCACCCAGGAGGTCCACCAGAATTTCGAGCAAGGCCAGCGGTTGAAGGAGCAGTTGGAGGGCTACCGGGTCCGGATCCAGAAGGAAAAAGCGGACTGGTTCAACTATGGTCACGAGCCCCTGCTCCGGGAGTTGCTGCCGGTGATGGATAACCTGGAGCGGGCGTTAGGCCACGCGAAGCGGCCCGAAGATTTTGAGGTGCTGAAGCAAGGTGTGGACCTGACGCGACGTCTCTTTCTCCAGGTTCTTTCGAAATTCGGAGTCGAGCCGATTTCCGCCCTGGGTCAAGGGTTTGATCCGGCCTTGCACGAGGCGATGCGGGCGGCGGAGACCGAGGAGGCGGCCCCCAACAGCGTGGTGGAAGAGCACCAGCGGGGTTATCGGTTGCGGGACCGGCTCTTGCGACCGAGCATGGTCACGATCGCGCGGAAGCCCGGCCGGCCGGCGGAAGACCAAGAAAACGAGCGGGCAACCCCGGCTTCGCAGCCTGAAGACATCTCGGAATCCGAGCCAGCGAAGGAAGGCGAAGAGTAATCGAGGGGAAAGTCATGGGGAAAGTCATCGGAATAGACCTGGGAACCACCAATAGTTGCGTGGCGATCATCGAGAACGGCAACCCGGTGGTGGTGCCCAACTCGGAAGGCAGCCGGACTACGCCCTCGGTGGTGGGTTTCACCGATTCGGGGGAGCGGTTAGTCGGGCAGATCGCCAAGCGCCAGGCCATCACCAACCCGGGAAACACGGTGTTCGCGGTCAAGCGCTTGATCGGACGCAAGTTCGATTCCAAGGAAGTGCAGATGGCGCGCAAGCTGCTGTCGTATCAGATCATATCCTCCAACAATAACGATGCCTGGATCGAGTGCAAGGGCCGGCAGATGAGTCCCTCGGAGATTTCGGCCATGATCCTGAAACGGATGAAAGAGACCGCGGAGGACTACCTGGGCGAGGAAGTGCACGAGGCGGTGATCACCTGCCCGGCCTATTTCAACGACAGCCAGCGCAGCGCCACCAAGGACGCGGGCAAGATCGCCGGCCTGGAAGTGCTCCGGGTGATCAACGAGCCGACCGCCGCGGCTCTGGCCTACGGCATGGACCAGAAGCAAGGCGGAAAGATCGCCGTCTTCGACCTCGGCGGCGGCACCTTGGATGTTTCCATCCTGGAGCTGTCCGAAGGCGTCTTTGAAGTCCTTTCCACCTGCGGCGACACCTTCCTGGGCGGCGAAGACATTGACCAGCGGGTCATCAACTACCTGGTCGAGCGCTTCAAGGAAGAGCAGAAGATTGATCTTTCCAAGGATCGGATGGCGCTGCAACGGATCAAAGAGGCGGCCGAGCGGGCCAAGTGCGAGCTCTCGCCTTCGCTGGAGACCGACATCAACCTGCCCTTCATCAGCGCCGACAAGAGCGGGCCCAAGCACCTCAACCTCAAGCTCAGCCGGGCCGTGCTCGAAGGCCTGGTCACCGACCTGATTGACCGGCTGGAAGAGCCCTGCCGGACCGCCATGAAAGACGCCAACCTGGAGCCCCGCCAGATTGACGAGGTGATCCTGGTCGGCGGCGTCACCCGCATGCCCAAGGTCCAGGAGAAGGTCCGGCAGATTTTCGGCAAAGAGCCGAACCGGAGCGTCAACCCCGACGAGGTGGTGGCGATCGGGGCCGCCATCCAGGGCGCGGTGATCAAGGGCGACGTCAAGGACGTGCTCCTGCTCGACGTCACCCCCCTTTCGCTGGGCGTGGAGACCAAGGGCGGCATCTTCACCAAGCTGATCCCCAAGAACACCACGGTGCCGTGCAAGCGCTCGGAGATCTTTTCCACCGCGGTGGACGACCAGCCCTCGGTCAACATTCACGTGCTCCAGGGCGAGCGGGAGCTGGCCCAGGACAATAAGACCCTGGGCCGCTTCGAGCTGGTGGGCATCCCGCCCGCGCCCCGGGGCGTGCCCCAGATCGAGGTGACCTTCGAGATTGACACCAACGGCATCGTCCACGTGCGGGCCAGGGACCTGGGGACCGGCAAGGAGCAGAAGATCAAGATCACCTCCGGCCACGGTCTCGGCGACGAGGAAATCGAGAAGTTGGTCAAGGAAGCCGCGGAGCACGCGGAAGAGGACAAGCGGCAAAAGGAACTGGTGGATGTGCGCAACCAGGCCGAAGGGTTGATCTACACCAGCCAGAAGTCTTTGGAGGAGTTCGGGCAGCGGCTGGAAGAGCCGGATCGCAAGTTGATCGCGGACCGGATCAAGGCCGCCGAGGCGTTGCTGGAAACGGAGGATGCCGCGAAACTGAAGAAAGCGGTGGAGCAACTGAGCGAGGCGGCCCACAAGCTGGCCGAGGCGGTTTACTCCCAGGTGGCGTCCAAGGCGGGGAAAGAGTAAGCGTGAATCCAGTTCTGGTCCGGATCAAGCGTTGTTGCCTGGAAGAGAGGGTCCTTTTTACTTTCAAAGCAGAATTGGAATTGGCCAGAGATGATCTCTCCAAAATGGAAGTCATCTAGTCCCTCTTGAACGCCCAGGAAATTTCCAGAACGATTAGGTCCCGCCGCCCGGGCAAACCGGGAAGAGCGGAAAAACTCTTCGTCATCGAGAGCTTCAGCTTTAGCGATCTGCTTATCTATTCCAAAGGGAAGTTCATTGCAAAAGGCGGGGAAGAGGTTTATTATATTCTCATCTCATCCAAGATATCTTTGGAGGGATAAAGCATGCCGGTGCCATATTGTCCGACCTGTGGTAGCCCGAACATCCGCCGACGGAGAACCGCCGTCACCTTCCCCTTGCCCAAGGGCAACAAAGTAGTGAGGGGCCTCATGCTTGAGGTTTGCGATGACTGCGGTGAAAAACTTTTCGATTTGAAGGCCAGTCGCAAAGTGGATGAAGCATTAGGGATTCGGTATCCGAGCAAGAAGAAAAAGGTTGCTTAACCAGAGTGGCGAGTTGCCATGGTTTGCGTTGTAACCTGCTCTTGGTGTTGGTAATCGAGGAATTGTTCCGCGGCGCCCAGGATCATCTGAAATCCTGGGCCGGTTTGTTTTAGGGACGATGACCACCAAACGCGATTACTACGAGGTTCTGGGGGTTCCCCGCCACGCCGCGCCGGAGGAGATCAAGAAGGCCTATCGGCAGATGGCGCTGAAATTTCACCCGGACCGCAACCCGGAGGCGGATGCCGAGGAGAAATTCAAGGAGGCGAGCGAAGCCTACCAGGTGCTCTCCGACCCGGACAAGCGCGCCCGTTACGACCGTTACGGCCACCAGGCGCCCGGCGGCTTTGACTTCACCGACTTCAGCTTCATGCACCTGGACGACCTCTTCTCCGATATCTTCGGCGAGTTCTTCGGCAGCCGGCCGCGCGGGCCCCGGCGCCGGCGGGGATCCGACCTCCGCTACGACCTCACCCTCACCTTTCTGGAAGCGGCCCGAGGCGCGGAGAAGACCGTTGTCGTGCCCCGCCACGCGCCCTGCGAGGAATGCCGCGGCTCGGGCGCCAAGCCCGGGACCTCTCCCATTACCTGTCCCACCTGCCGGGGCGCCGGCCAATTGCGTTACCAGCAGGGCTTCTTTTCGGTCAGCCGCACCTGCAGCCACTGCCAGGGCAAAGGCACAGTGATCCAGACGCCGTGTCCCACCTGCCGGGGACACGGGCTTAAGGAGGTCGAGCGCAAGCTCAAGATCAAGATTCCGGCCGGGGTGGACAATGGCGCCGCGCTCCGGCTGCGGGGCGAAGGCGAGATGGGAGAGATGGGCGGCCCGGACGGCGACCTGCACGTGGTGCTCACGGTGAAGCCGCACCCGATTTTCGAGCGCCAGGGCACCGAGCTGGTCCTGGACCTGCCCATCTCCTTTCCCCAGGCCGCGCTGGGCGACGAGGTGGAAGTGCCCACCCTCGACGGCCCGGCCAAGCTCAAGATCCCGGCCGGCACCCAGACCGGCAAGGTCTTCCGACTCAAGGGCAAGGGCATGCCCGAGCTCCAAGGCTACGGCCAGGGCGACCTCCACGTCCGCGTCTTCGTCGAGGTGCCCACCAAGCTGAGCAAGGAACAAAAGGAGCTGCTCCAGCGCTTTGCCGAGAGCTCCGGCGAAGACATCAGCCCGCAGCGCAAGAGCTTCCTGGACAAGGTCAAGGACCTGCTCAATCAAAACTGAATTGACGATTGCCGCATTGGAAAGGGGGCGGCCATGCACCCAGGCACCCGCTGGGGTATTTTAGTCCTTTGGGTTTGGGCCCGGGCTTTTGCCGCCGGCGCGGGAGAGGAGTCACTCGGGCCTTATCCCTCCCTGGAACAGGTGACCGGAGAAATCCGGCAACTGGAAAAAGACCACCCTGGCCGCGCCCAGCTGCTCATCTTCAGCAGCAGCGCACAGGGTCGGCCGCTCTACGCCGTGCGCATCTCCCGGGATGATGGCCGGCCCCGGCCGGAAGCGCTGGTCGCCGGCAACATCCACGGCGATGAACCCATCGGCAACCGAACGGCCCTGGCGGTGGCGAGATTTCTCTTGGAAGAGGATGGCCGTGATCCTTTGGCTACCCAAGTCTTGCAAGTAGCCGAAGTCTTCATCATCCCTCTGCTCAATCCGGACGGCTACGCCCGAACCCAGGAGAGCGAAGGAAAAGCCCCGGTCAAAGAACGCCGGACCAACGGCCGCCAGGTGGACTTGAACCGGAATTTTCCTCGACCGGGTTTCGGAATCTGGCTGCCCCTCGGTTATTCCGGGTCAAATAATCCAAGGTCCACCCGCTACCACGGGCCACAGCCGCTCTCGGAGCCTGAAACGCAAGCGGTGCGCGATCTGGCGACTTCCCATCCTTTTTTCGCGGCGGTGGATTATCACTCGGCCGCGGGCATGATTATCCCGGCCAAGTGCCAAACCAGGACTTGCTCGCGAGAACACAAGCAGATGGCCAAGGCTTACCGTCAGGCGCAGAGCCGTCCCTATTCCATTTTCAACCGGCCTTATTGGTCGCCCCTGTGGCAGGGCAACATGGAAGACTTTCTGCTGGCTGAGTCGGGCACGCTTTCGCTCTTGATCGAACTGGGCAACCCCAAGGAGCGGCCGGGGAACGAAAAAGAAGAGTTCTGGAAGATGAACCCGCGCGACTCCACGGCGGTAGTCGAGAACAACCTGAAGGCCACGCTCTCCGCGATCCTCGAGGCTTACCAAATCACGGGTGGCAAGCCGCTCTGCGGCTGCAAGCGATAAACGAACCCGCCCTTCCCTGGAGGGAAGGGCGGGTTACCAGGGATCTCGTCATGTAGCCCACTCTTGCGAAGCAAGGGTGGGTTTGTTTTATCGCGGGATCACCGGCAACAGGATATAGCTCGGATGGTCCGCGTCGTGGTAGATGGTCTGGTCGGCCGTGATGATGTTGTCCGGCCCGCCTTCGCCGCCGGCGTTGGTGTTGCGGTCATACTGGGGGAAGTTGGAGGACGTGACCTCGAGCGCGATCCGGTGTCCGGGCTGAAAATAGTTTGCGGTGGACCATAAATCAATTTTGTATTGATAGACCTGGCCCGGCTCGATCAGGTTCGGCTTCTGGTAGCCGTTGCGATAGCGCGCCCGGATGCAGCCGTCCTGGAGATACATGGCCTTGCCGTCCGGGTGGATGTCCATTAGCATGGCCACGAAGTCCGTGTCCTTGGCGGAGGACGCCGCATACAGCGTCACCGAGATCGGGCCGGTGACTTCCAGCCCTTGGCTTAAAGGCTCGGTGGCGAACAAGAGCACGTCGTCGCGCTTCAGCATCTCCGACTGGTCAAAGCTGCCGGCCGGATGACCGGTGAAAGGCTGGAAGGTGCCGCCTTTGGTGGGCACCGGGTTCTTGGGATCGTATTGAAATTGATCGGTCGGTTCCGGGCCGGGAGCGGTGGTGGAAAGGGATCCCTTGCCGCTGCGGGCGTTGGCCGGCCCGGTGCTGTGCAGAAAATACTTGGTGGATTGGGTCCGGGCCAGGGGCCATTCCTGCTCGTCCCGCCACACGTTCTCGCCCATGATGAAGATCTTGACCGGCGCCTCGTTCTCGATCCCGTTCTGCACGCCTTTTAACCAGCGCTCATACCAGGCAAAGGTCTCGTGGACATAGAGACGGACTCCGCTCCGTTTGCTGTCTTCGAACTTGGAAGAGGGCAGGCCGTGCGTCCAGGGCCCCACGATCAGCCGCGACTTCTTGGCGTCGGCCTGGCCTTCGCCGCGGATGGCCACAAAGTCATCCAGTTGCGGCTGCAGGAACTGGTCGAACCATCCGGCCACCAGCAAGCCCGGGGCCGAGACATGGGAGTAATAAGGCTTGAAATAAGTGGGCCGGGCGAACTCCGAATCGCCGGGGTGGTTGAGGAGGAACATGGGGTCCTGTTCCAGCATTTCGGGCTTGGTGTGAAGGAGCTCGATGTCCAGGGGCGTCGAGTCGCGCAGCGGCTGGTTGTAAAAGCCGGAGCTGAACTCGGGCTGAAGCTTCTCTTTCTGGACCTGGGCCTCCATGCCGGTGAGCCAGCCCTCGACCATGATGAACTCCAGCGCGCCGCCGTTGACTACCATCTTGTGCATGTTGGGGGAGGTGAAGAGCGGCACCATCGCCGTGAGCACGTTCGAGTCCGGCGCGGCCTGCCACTGGGTATAGCCGAAGTAGCTGCCGCCCCACATGCCCAGGCGGCCGTCGAACCACGGCTGCTTGGCGATCCAGTCCAGGGTGTCGTGGCCGTCGTCCCAGTCCCAGACCAGGGGGAACCATTTGCCCTCGGAACTCTCGATGCCCCGGCAGTCCTCGGCCAGGAACACGTAACCGTGCCGG